>Ga0102815_10002858_pt1 | contig 10426 bp, 8 predicted proteins | sample ColrivemetaGS759_FD_79113 | JGI IMG/M metagenome (GOLD analysis project Ga0102815, IMG submission 79113) | Estuarine microbial communities from the Columbia River estuary - Ebb tide ETM metaG S.759 | ecosystem: Environmental > Aquatic > Marine > Intertidal zone > Estuary | place: USA: Columbia...
GAAGTGAAAGAGGGAGATAGCTTAAAATTACGAGGTCCTTTGGGCAAATTTGTGTTGCCAGAGGTACTAAACCTCGATAAAGAAATTTGTTTTGTTTGTACGGGTACGGGTATCGCACCTTTTAGGGCAATGCTGCATACTATCAAAAATAATAATATACCACATCCTAAAATGCACCTTGTTTTTGGTACACGTACCGAAAACTATATTTTGTACCGCCAAGAAATGATTGAAATGCAAAAAGAATGGCCCAATTTTACTTATCATATTTGCTTATCGCGCGAAACTATTGAGGGCTGTGAACGGGGGTATGTGCATAAGGTGTACGAAAAATTGTATGCCGACAAACGCCCAACTGTTTTTTATTTGTGTGGATGGAATGTTATGCTAGACGAAGCACGAGAACGCCTAAAAAATATGGGCTACGAAAAAAAAGATGTCCGATTTGAATCGTATGGCTAGCCGCTTTAGTAATAGTGTGCTTAATCGTAAAATTTCCATCGTACACCAAAACGGAATAAACGGTTGGGCATGGGGTAGTTTACGGTGGCGTAGTACCCTTTTTGGGGTAATAAACCTTGGTTAAGGTGCTGTACTTTAAAAAATAAAAGGGCTTTGTTTATTTTGAAATTGGCAAATACATCAATAACTGGGTAAAATAGGTAGCTGCTGCTAAGGCTGCTGTCGTAGGGTACTTTTAGTTCGCTTTGAAGGTAAAATTGCCCTGTTGCCGGACTAAAGGTGTTGGCATAGTAGCTGCTCATGGTTTGTAAATCAATGCCAATTTGTGTAAGTAGGGCGTTTTTAAAGAGGTAGTTTTCGAAGTATAAGCGGTGCTGACCATAGTATACGGGTAAAGGAATACGCTTAGAAGTGCTGGCTTGTAGGGCAATTTTGTTGTTCAAATGCCAAACTCGCCAGTTTAAGTGGTGCTGTATGGTAATTTGACTAATGTTAACGGTTTCACTTAATTGCTCAGGTAGCGCTTCTTCGTTCCATATAATGTAGTTGTTTAGTACATAATTATTGTAGCCGGCTTCTAGTTGTAAGGTAGGGTTGTAATAGGTAGCGCCAATTTGTACGGTATTAATTTTTGATAAATCATTGTTCCAACTGTAGTGGTTAGAAAAGTAAAAAGCATCGATATGGTTAGGCGTTAAGCGTTTAAAAGTGAAACTTCCTTTTATTCCGCCTATCTTAGCGTTAAATAATAAACGGCCAAAAAAATCAAGACTCATATCTCCCCAGTTATAACCAAATGTGGCATAGTTGGCATTAAGGCGGTAAAACAAACCGTAATTTTTTGGGTCGTTTTGGTAATGAAAATTTAAGATACCTGTATTAAGTAAAGGACTTTTTTCGGCTGCATAATAGCTGGTATCGTACTGTACCACTGCTACCGAATCGATAATTAATGTATCAGTGGCTTCGGTACTAAAAGTAAGGCGGTCAAATTGGTGTATTTTAATAAGTTGGTGGCTAAAGCTTACTTTTGCGGTGTAGGTGCGATCAAAACCAGGGGCATTAAGTTTTTCCTTTTTCCCAAATGCAGCAATAAAAACCTCATTTTTATAGCTGTTATACCGAATAGAATCGTTGGTTTCGTTACTGTTAATAAAAATATTGGGGTAGTACGAACCAAAATAACCACCATTTTCGCTTTGCTTTTCCGAACGCAGTACATCGGTATCGGTGTAGTTGTATTGGTAATTATCAAAGGTAAAGGCATAGCCTATTCGGCGAGTTGGAAATAGCCTTTTTATAAGGGTAGTATCATTAATCTTTTGCTCGTAATAAGCACCACCATCGTAACTTTGTTGGAGGTATATTTGTTGTTGTTTAATATTGCTGTTTGCTGTCCAAAGTTCGGCTAGGCTTTTACTACTGCTAGGAAAAGAGTTGCTAGTAAAAACATAGTTAATGGTATCTGTATTGTTTAGTATCGAATCTATAATGCCACCATTTTGTTGTACATCGGCAGTATTGCGGAGGTAATGGGCTACTAGATTATAGCGTAAGTTGGGTGTGTTATACCAAATACTGTTGTAAAAATTAAAATAACCACTTCGTTGCCTATGATATTGCCCAGGACCATATAAACGCCTAAAGTTAAAAACATACCTGAAATCGCGCTTCGTTTTGCCAATAGGTTGGGCTATTTTTACATCAAGCCTTTGTTCTTGCTTAGATGCCATTACATAGCGAGCGTCTATTAAAGGATAAGGGGAGTTATAGTACTGTACATCGTTAGGTTGAAAAAAGTACTTGTTATATTGGTTAATGCCCAAATTAAAATTAATGTCTTTATCATATCGAAATACAATGGGCTGATGGGCATAACCCATATTACCCAAGTACATGTCATCAAACAAATCTTCGCGAGTAGGGTTAACGATATGGGTGTTATTAAGGCTAGTATCTACGGTAGATAAGTCTAGGGTATGGGCATTGTTGGCAAACTGTATAAAATCGTATCGAGCATTAAGGTCAATGCTATCTTTTTTTAAAAGCTGTGCCAATAAAGGGCTAGGGTTTAGGCATAAACCAATCCACATCATACAACAAAATACTATTTTAGAAAATACATGCATGGGTAAAGTGCTGGTTTGAAATGGATAAATATAGACTACTAGTAAGGTAGCCTATATTTAGAATAAGAGAGGTATACTAACCAATGTTACAAATGTACGATTTTGTTATTCCAACTATGGGTTTTATTGCCCACTTTTAACAATAACTGCCCTTTGGGTAAGCTTTGCAAGTTTAAAGGCACGGTTTGTTGCCCTTGTTGTACTAACAGCTGTTGGCTATATACTTGTTGCCCATGCACATTAAATAGGGCTATTTCTACTGTTTGAGGTGTAGTAACCGCAATGTCAAGTTGTACCATACCCTTGCTTACTGTAGGGTATACCGTAGCTTCGAAGGGTAAAGTAGGTGCAGTACTGCTTGCTATGGCAGTAGCTGTATTAACTCCTAAACCGGCATTTAATACAAACAAACCGTATTGCATATCTGATACTAATATTAAGCCCGACGGTAGGTTAGGGTAAACACCCCAAGCTCCTCGGTACGAAGTATGGTCATTGGGTTCGTAGGTTTTGTAACTACTTACTTTTGTTGGGGAAAGCGGATTACTAATGTCGAACACCTGTAATCCATCGTGGTAATGCGATACAAAAGCATACTTATCTTTAATAATTACATTATGTACGATAGAGTTAGAAGAAATATCAGATGAGAAAGTGCTTAAAATTTGTAAATCGTCGTAGTTAGATACGGCACAAACTTTTAGGGGTAAGCCGTGGTTTTCGTCGGCAAAAACATAATAATTGCCATCTTCGGTAAGCCATCCCGAATGATTGTAGCCTTGTCCGAAGCTGCTGTATTCGCTTAAACTACCAAGTATAATCGGGTCGGCGGGGTTGCTATAATCTGCAATTACAAAACCTTCTTGTCCAATATTGAGGTAGGCAATATTATCACGCACATATACATCATGTACGCCTGCGGTATTAAATTCGCTGATCCATTGTGGGTTAGTAGGGTTTTGTACCGAAAAAACTTCCATACCACTGCTAGTGTTATTGGTATGTGCCGTAAAGCAAGCATACAAAATAGCATTAGTTGTATCGATAAAAATATTATGGCTACGGGTAAATAGTTCATCACTATTGTATACAACATCAGCCGAAAAGGGTAAATTAGTAAGGTCTACAATTTGTAAGGTACTAGGACCTTCATCTGCCACAATATACAAGTAACCTTTATAATCGTGGTAATCGCGATGAATAATATCGCCCCCTGTTACTTCGCCTTCAATAAAGGCTACTTGGTAAATATTAATTGTATCGGTTAAATCAAAAATATGGGTACCTGCTGTACTACCAATAACCGCATACTCACGGTCGTTTTGAACAAAACCCCATACTTCGTTATAGGTATTGTTGAAAGCAAAAGAACCAGGCAAGCTAGTATCTTCCCAATGAAATACAAGATGAGGATTTTCTTCTATTGCTTGGGCATAACTTGTTCCACTAAAAACTAGTAGCACGATGCTGAAAAAAGATAAATAACGAAGCATAGTTTATGGTTTAAAGGTAGGTATGAAATAATTTTTGGGATAGACAAGGTTATAAGGAGCTAATCAATTCGTACATCAAAACCGTTAATTTAGGCTCGGTTTCTACGGCTACGGCAATAACTTCTTCTAAGGTAACACGAGTAACTTTTTCGATAGGATAGTTAGCATCAGTAATAACTGAAATAGCAAATACGGGTAAGCCGCTATGAATAGCCACAATAACTTCGGGAACAGTAGACATACCAACGGCATCAGCACCAATGCGGTGTAGGTATTCGTATTCGGCTTTTGTTTCGAGGTTAGGACCTGGAACACTAGCATATACCCCCGTATGGCAAGTGAAACCATGTTTTTTAGCAATAGCCAATCCCTTTTCTATTAAATCACGTGCGTAAGGCTCACTCATGTCAGGAAATCGAGGGCCTAATTCGGGGTAGTTGATACCTCGTAATGGGTTTTCGTATTGCAAGTAGATATGGTCTTTTAAAATCATCAAATGCCCCTTATCGATATTGGCATTTACACTGCCCGATACATTAGATATAAACAACTTTTCGATGCCTAGCAGTTTCATAATACGTACCGGAAAAGTAACTTCTTGCATACTATAGCCTTCGTAGTAATGAAACCGCCCTTGCATCACAATAACCGATTTATTGCCAATAGTACCAAAAATTAAGCGTCCACTATGGCTTTCTACGGTAGACACCGGAAAGTTAGGGATGTCGGCATAGTTTAAGGTATGTTGTATATCGATATCATTTACTAAGCCCCCTAAACCCGTACCTAGTATAATACCATACTGTGGTTTAAACCTAGGGCATTGCTGTTGAATATAAGCAATTGTTTCGTGAATTTTTTTCAGTAAGTTTTCCATAAAAAAAAGCATATAAATTTGATAAACCATTAAACGCCCCCAAAATAACACTTTTGCTTAGTATGCACAACAGCTACAAGCGATTATTTTGTCTTTTGCTTACCTAAAACAAAAACGACAGTTTTATGGGGTTTAATACCCCCTAAAACTGTCGTTTTTTATTAAAAAACATTTTTTGATTACAAATCAGCATCTTTAATTTTGCCGTCAAAATCGAAGGTTAACGAGAAACGTAAGGTATTATCTAGCGGGTTTCGTTGGTTAGAAGTAGGAATAATATACGAAAAATTAAGTCCAAACACACTATAACGCAAGCCCAAACCTACGGTTAAATATTTACGATTACCTTTTAATCGGTGTTCGTTAAAGTGACCTAAACGCAACGAAAATTGCTCTTTATACCAATACTCTAAACCGAACGAATACATCAACTCTTGTAATTCTTCGCTAGCACCACCAGGTGCATCGCTAAAAGAACCAAACATACCACTTAATAAAGGCTTATTTCTGAAATCGCCAGTAGCGGTTGTATCAGGAGTAGGCACCAATAATTTATTAATATCGGCAGCAATAAGGATAGAACTATATTCGTCTAGTTCTAGTTTAAGTCCAGTACCCAAACCCCAATTAATCGGAATAAAATCTTTCACTTCGTCTTCGGTATACGAAACCTTATTACCAATATTGGTAATAGCCGTACCGAATGATAAGGTAGCTGGCTTGTCAAACATATCAATCTTGTTTTGGTAAAAGAACGATACATCAGCAGCAGCGGCCTGAGCCGCTTTTATAATGTTGCCACTCCCAACTTCTTGCCCTTGGGCTAAATCGGAGCGTACATATTTTAAGGTAATACCTGTCGAAAATTTATCCGATAATTTACGTGCATAACCTAAATCGGCAGCAAATTCGTTGGGGCTATATTGCCCAGCATCTCCGCCATTAATATCGGTAAATTGGATATTGCCAAGTGAAAAATAACGTATTTGCAAACCCATAGCTTGTAAATCGTCAATTTTTTTGTAGCCCGAAAGATAAGCAACATAAATGTCGTTTACCAATTCACGTAGCCAAGGGGTATACGTAAGGCTAAACCCTAATTCGTTTTCGGCAAAGGCAAGTTTAGAAGCATTGTGGTACATCGCAGCAGGATCTACCGGTGTGGCAAGCCCCACATCACCCATGCCGCCAGTACGACCATCGGGGTTAATGCGTAAAAAAGGAATAGAAGTGAATACTGTATTTACCCTACCGTCTAAATCGCTCGTTCCTAGCTGTGCTTGTAGTGTAGCTGGTGCTACAATAAGTAAAAAGCTAATGACAACCGCAAATGTTGTTACACTCAAAAAACTTTTCATGTTGTTAATTATTATGTTTAAAATTAGGCAAAACGATGTTAACAAGTGATATTAAGTTTACTTGTTCTTGTTCCATAATTAAGTAACTTGTTTCTATTGTTTTTAGGCAATAAAAAAAAATAATTATTTTTGATAATTATTTAATCTATTAGCGCTACAAAGTTACAAAATAGGTTTTTTAAGTGTATGCTTATTTACATATACAAGTATTTTAATGAAAAATAGGGGTGTTTTGCTGTTTGGAGAGGGCAAAATTACAAATTTTACGACTTTTTAAAAAGAAAATTGGGCAAAATAGCGGTAAGTAGCTGCATTATGCTGTATAACAGACACTAAGTACATAGATGCTTTAGCGCATTAAAACGTTGCATGGTATTATTCTTTTTTGAAAAAATAATGCCATACTTGTAATACTTATACTAAAAAGGTGTTTTTTTGTGCCTCGGCTTATTTTGATAATACCGCTTTTTTACGGTATATTGTACCCAAGTAGACATTACTAATTATTAATTAATAAGGTATGTATTTGACGTTTAAAGGTGTGACTGGTTTGGTGCTTTTGTGTGTGCTAATGGCTTGTGGTAAGGGAGATAAAGCAGCAACTTATGGCGAAGATTTTTTTTACTTGCGTAACAATGGCGCAGATATGCCTGTATTTGTAGAAGGTAATTTTGATAGCAATACCTTTATTGTTGTATTACATGGCGGACCAGGAGGTAACGATCAAATATATAATTCGGGCTTATCGGTATTGTCTGATTCGTTAGAGATATTGTATCGCATGGTGTATTACGACCAAAGGGGTAGTGGTACGGCATCGGGCAATTATAGTAATAACGAAGTACAGGTTAATCAATATGTAAACGATTTATCGGCTTTGATACAGGTACTGCATAATAAGTATGGCAACGATATTACCTTGTTTTTGATGGGGCATAGTTGGGGAGGTACTTTGGGTACAGCTTACCTTATTGACGAAAATAGGCAAAATGCTATTACAGGATGGATAGAGGTAGATGGTGCCCATAATTTTTTATATGCACCGCATATCATCGAAAATATAATAAACATTGGTACAACGCAAATATCGGTTGGTAACCACATCGACGAATGGCAAACAATAGTTGATTTTGCCGAGGGGCTTAATCCTAATGAGGTAAGCAGCACCGATTTATCTACACTAAACCAACATGGCTATACAGGTGAGGGTTACTTGCTAAATGATGGCATCCTTACTAGCGATGCAGTAACAATAGACCCACTACAATATTTAAGCGATGGTATAAGTCATTCGCTTAACTCGCCGTATAACCCGCTTACAGGCACTATTAATATGCTGTTTACCAATAATGCTTTTTTAAATGCTATAACTAGTGGTACACTAAACTTTAGCGACGATTTGCACAAAATTACCATTCCTTGCGCTTTTTTTTGGGGTAAGTATGATATGGTAGTACCAATTGCCGATGGGTATGATGCTTTTGATAAGGTAAGTACCGATGAAAAAAGAATGGTGGTGTTCGAAAGTTCGGGGCACTCACCTATGATTAACGAAACAAACCGTTTTTTAGAAGAATTAATCGATTTTGTAGAAACATATCAGTGAAAAATGGTAGTTGTTGCCGTAAAAAAGAAAAACATTCTATTAGAAAGATTGTTTGTTTTTGCTTGTTTGATTATTTTTACCCAATAAATTACTTTTTAGCGTAACGATGAAAAATAAATATGACAACAAATACTTCTTTTAAAAATATTTTCAAAATATTAGGTCCAGGTTTGTTGTTTGCCGGAGCAGCCGTAGGGGTATCGCACCTAGTACAGGCTACTAAGGCAGGAGCTACCTATGGCTTTGAGTTGGTGTGGGCAGTATTGTTGGTGCTAATTATGAAATACCCTTTCTTTGAATTTGGTCCACGTTATGCTATGTCGGCACAAGAAACATTGGTCGAAGGGTATGCAAAACAAGGTAAAGGTATTATGACCGTTTTTGTACTAATGACGGTGCTTACTATGTTTACTATACAGGGTGCTGTTACCATTGTTACGGCAGCTTTAGCTAGTAGCTTGTTTGGTATAACGAGTAATTTATTGGTATGGAGTGCTATTATTTTAGCGGTTTGCTTGGGTGTTCTTACCATCGGTAAATACCGCATACTCGATAGCCTTATGAAAATTATCATCATCACCCTTACGCTGTCTACGCTTGCGGCTATTGTATCGGTGTTGTTGTTCGGAAAAGAGGTGTCGGTGGCTACCGCCGTAAAAGGGCATTTTGAATGGAATGCCGCTGGTATTGGCTTTTTAATTGCTTTAATGGGTTGGATGCCCGCTCCGATAGATTTATCGGTGTGGAGCTCTATTTGGTCTATAGAAAAGAAAAAAATTACTACAGATACGAATTTAAAAACAGCTTTGCTCGATTTTAATATCGGCTATATGGGTACTAGTGTGTTGGCTTTGTGCTTTTTAGCGCTAGGGGCTTTGGTGATGTATGGTAGTGGCGAAACGTTATCGCCTAAAGGGGCAGTATTTGCCGGACAACTCATTAGTTTGTATACCGAAAGTTTGGGGGCATGGGCAAAACCGCTTATTGCGGTGGCTGCTTTTACCACTATGTTTAGTACTACCCTTACTTGTTTGGATGCTTTTCCGAGGGTGCTTGGGCGTACTACAGTTGCCTTAGTTCCTAAATTATATGGCGATACCCACGGCAGTCGCTTGTATTGGATATGGATTTTGGTAACTGCTTTTGGAGCATTAATCTTGCTAGCGATTAATCAATCTAATACAGGGGCAATGGGCTATATGATTAATCTGGCAACCATTTTGTCGTTTCTAACGGCACCTGTATGGGCTATTTTAAACCTAAAATTAGTAACTAGTAAACACACACCCGAATATGCTCAACCACCAAAATGGTTGTTGTATTGGAGCTGGTTGGGCTTGGTTTTTTTAGTGGCTTTTTGTGTAGTATATTTGTTGGCTTATTTCAAAATTATAGGGTAATTTCCTTGTCTTTATATCAAAAAATAAAATAAAAAATTATGGCAGTAGCACGTCCGTTTAATTTTCAGCAATGGATAGAAGATAACCGACATTTACTTAAGCCACCAGTGGGCAATAAGCAGGTGTTTATCAAAAATGACGATTTTATTGTAATGGTTGTTGGCGGTCCAAATGCTCGTAAAGATTACCATTACGAAGAGGGAGAGGAGTTCTTTTATCAAGTAGAAGGTGATATTGTGCTTAAAATAATAGAAGATGGCAAGCCAGTTGATATTCCGATTAAGCAGGGGGAAATGTTTTTATTACCACCACGTATTCCACACTCGCCACAACGTAGTGCTGGTAGTGTAGGGCTAGTAATAGAGCGTTACCGTAAACCTGACGAACAAGATGGCTTTATGTGGTATTGTGAAAATTGTGGACACAAGCTACATGAAACATTTTTTAGCCTTACCGATATTGAAACGCAGCTACCTAAGGTGATGAAAAACTATTATGAGTCGGAGACCTTGCGTACTTGTGATAAGTGTGCTACGGTAATGGAAAAACCTTAAATAGTTTACTGAAATATGAAAATAGTAATGGTTTGCTTGGGCAATATTTGTCGCTCGCCATTGGCCGAAGGAATTTTAACTAGTAAAGCTGCCGAAAAAGGCTTGCCTTGGCAGGTCGATTCGGCAGGTACTAGTGCTTATCATATAGGCGAAAAACCCGATAGTCGTTCTGTTTTGGTTGCCCAAAAAAATGGTATCGATATTTCAAAACAGCGGGCTAGGCAGTTTATGGTAAGTGATTTTGATCGTTTCGATCTGATTTACGCGATGGATACATCTAACTACAACAAAATAAGGCGGTTAGCTCGCAATGATGCCGATAAAAATAAGGTGCTGCTTATTTTAAATGAGGTGTATCCTAACGAAAATAGGGCTGTACCAGATCCTTATTGGGATAATGATGGCTTTACGAAGGTGTTTTATATGCTAGAGGAGGCTTGTGCGAATATTGTCGAAAAATATGCTTGAAAAAAAGCTTTTTGAGATATAATAATACCTACCTTTGTGCCATCAAAATACTAATGCAAGTATAGGGGTGCTGTAAAAA
>Ga0102815_10002859_pt1 | contig 10425 bp, 14 predicted proteins | sample ColrivemetaGS759_FD_79113 | JGI IMG/M metagenome (GOLD analysis project Ga0102815, IMG submission 79113) | Estuarine microbial communities from the Columbia River estuary - Ebb tide ETM metaG S.759 | ecosystem: Environmental > Aquatic > Marine > Intertidal zone > Estuary | place: USA: Columbia...
AATTATTAAAAATAATCCTCATGTTGACAAAGGCGAACTTAGAGGTATTCCTCAAGGGTCACCTATATCAGATATTATCGCTAATATGTATTTATTAGATTTTGATCAAAATTTAAAACTTTTAACAGATAAAAAAGATTGGTATTATAGAAGATATTCAGACGACATTTTATTAATTGTACCGTTAGATACTGATCTGGAAGAAGTAGTAAATGGTATAAGAATATTTTTAAATAAAGAGGGAGGTTACCTTTATCTTAAAGATAAGAAATCTACATTTACAAAATTCTATCAAACTAATGATATTATTAAGTGCAAAGCATTAGATGAAAAAGGTAATACTAAAAATACTGATCAAGGGTTAGAATATCTAGGCTTTAGTTTTGATGGAAGAAAAATAAATCTCAAATCACAACCTATTGCTCGTTATTATAAAAAAACAAGGCAGGGCATCGAATCACATGTTAGGCGCGCTATGAATGAAGCCAAAGAAATTGGATCAACAGATTTAAAGTCATGTATTAACAAGGTTCAAGCAACAATCTATCATAAGTATAGTACTCCTAATAAAAAATGGAAAAAAGATGATCAACCTCCCGCTAATTTTATTACTTATGTAGCACGAGCAGAAAAAATAATGAATGATGAGAGTATTGTAAGACAACTAAGTAAGCATAAAAAAAATATACGAAGAATTTTAACAGAAGAAATTAGAAAACTAAATTAATGGAAAGTATTGCATGACTATAAAATTATACAAGCTCTAGCTGCAAAACTGTCCATTATAAGCGGTTCTATAATAACGTCTATTATAGTTAGGGTACATTCTATGACAAAGAAGAAAGTTCAAAATTTATTATAAAATAAAGGATCATTTTTTATTGATTAAATAGCACTCTGTATATATGGTATATATTTATAATAATAATTATAAATTATATATAATAACGGCGTATTCTTCTAATACTTCTATTTTTGAGTAAGAATTCATGGCAAGAACTATCGGTTATATAAGAGTTTCTACTCTTGATCAAAATCCCAAGAAGAATAGGGCGGATATTTTATTATTTGCTAATGATAACAATATAGGGAAAGTTGAATTTATAGAAGAACAAGTCTCTGGAAAGATTTCATGGAGAAAAAGGAAAATCGCTGATATTTTAGAAATGCTGAAACAAGATGACAATTTAATAGTTTCTGAATTATCTAGACTTGGAAGAACTATGCTAGAAATTATGGAAATACTTTCTATAGCTAAAAACAAAGGCATTAATATTTATGCTCTTAAAGGAAATTGGAAATTAGATGGTTCAATACAAAGTTCTATAATAGCTATGGCTTTTTCTATGGCAGCAGAAATAGAAAGAGAGCTTATTTCATCACGAACGAAAGAAGCGTTAGCTGTAATTAAAAAATCAGGAGTTAAACTTGGACGGCCAAAAGGAGTTGGAAAAAGTAAGCTAGATCAATATAAACCAGAAATAGAGGCGTTACTGTCCAACGGAACAACGCAAAAATTCATTGCCAATAGATATAAGGCAACTCAAGCTACGATGTCTAATTGGATGAAGAAAAATATGAAACCAGTTGCCGCTACCTAGCGCTAAGAACAAGGGTGTTGGTTAAATTCTACAAATAAATCGATTAGTTTTTCTTTGTGCGTTTGTTTAAGCTCTGGATCTGATTCTACTAGATCTCTGTAATTCTCGATAAATTCGGATAAAGAAGATATTAATCGCAAGTAATATTTAATAGTTGGAGTGACCCCATTTACTATAATTTGACAACCATGTGTTAATTTAACGAAATTTATTATCTTTGCGATCTCGGTATAATCATCTTCCTTTATGCAAACGAATGAAAATATACAATACCTTTTTGGATTAAATTTATAAATTTTCTCTATAGCTATTCTAACGGTTGTGATATCAATGGACTTATTATGTTTTATTTCAATAGATTCGAATAAATTGTTGGCGGAATCATATATTTCAATATCACCTGAACTGTTTGATGTTAGATCTGAAGCCGTATGACTTCCAATCTTAGCTAAATAGCACCCATTATACCGAGCCATTTCTTTTATTATGCTTTTGAAAATTGCATAGAATGCGAGTACTGGTAATTTTGAAGCACCTTGAGTTTTATAATCATAGTTAAAATGGCTTTCTAATAGCCTTATAATATCATTGATATTTAGTTTATCAGGATTGTTTAACGGTACAATTTTTACTTTGTTTTCAGATGCTTTTTTACTAACAATAGTTAATAATAACATAACTACCTCATCTAATTCTGATGAATTATGTTGTATAAAATCTACTATATTTAAAAAAGCATTTCTAACCTCTGTATTACTAATTTTGCCGATATATTTTTTGTCATACGGGTATGGTTGCTCTAAAGAACGTGTAAGCCAACCGCTTTCTGCCATAGATGGGAGACCGAGTTCTTTTAGAGTAGGAGTGATGTACTTGGTATCTATACTTCTGCCTGAAAAACCCTTTTCCATATTAGATTGGTGTAATCGTATATCTTGTGAAGGATATAAGATTTTGTGTACGGCAAGAGTAATTACTACCGTGAAGACTCCTTTTTGCTGGAAGCAATTATTTGCTATTACTGCGATTGTTTTTTGCATGTCATCGGGGATTTTATGCGCATGCAAATATTTGCTGTTTTGGTATAATTCGATCAATTTTTCTTTGTGGTTCATAATTTTTTATAAGAAGATGATTATGTAGTATGCTATCAGCTATTTGCTCTATCATTGGAACACAAACCGAATTTCCTATTTGTTTATAGCATTCAGCTTTTGAAAAATGTTTTACAAACTTATCTGGAAACCCCATAATTCTATAACATTCATTTAAAGTTAATTTTCTTACTTTATTTAAATTTGATAAGTGAATAAAAAATCTTCCTGAGGTTTCTTGAGATGGAATTGTTGGATGCGTACCTAAATCAGAGTAGATCCTATTTGGTTGTCTATGAACTCTTGATAAGTGTTCGGTATTTGGTCTTATACCTGTTTTCCATATTGCTTTATTTCTGTACCCTATAAATATTAATCCAGAATCCTGTTTTTTAGGTTTTTCAATTAAAGTGTATTCGGAATCATTTAGAAATTCGAAATCCCCATCACTGTCTAAAAATTGCGTTAATTGCAATAATTTGTAGGATCTTTTGATCGTATTAAAATCAAAATGCTTAGATTTAGTAGCTAATATTATTAGTCTCTCTCTATTTTGAGGTAAGCTAAAGTGAGCTGAGTTTAGAAGTTTGTATGTAACATAGTAATCAAGATCTTGTAGCGATTCTAAAATAATTCGTAGTGTGTTACCATTATCATGGTGAATTAAATGTTTTACATTTTCTAATAAAACAACATTTGGTTTTTTTGCTTCTATAATTTTGCATACATTAAAAAATAATGTTCCTCTAGTATCTTCAAATCCTTGCTTTTTCCCACAAATACTAAATGGTTGACATGGAAATCCTGCTGTTAAGACGTCATGATCAGGTATGGAGATTGGATCTATAAGGGTAATATCTCCAAAAGGTCTTGTGCCATAATTGTTTTCATATACATCTTGACAGGCTTCATTTATTTCTGACGAAAAAACACATTCAAATCCTTTATTATCAAAAGCTTGCCTAAAGCCTCCTATGCCAGAAAATAAATCAATATACTTAAAACTAGTCATCATTTTTCTAAATTTAATATTAAGATTGTTATTGCCGCGTACTACATTTTAGCTTTTACATTACAAGCATCTTTAAGCTTCTGACCGACTTTAAATTTCGGTTGGTTATAAGCAGCGATCTCCAAAGCCTCACCCGTGCGAGGATTACGACCCGATCTAGCCGCCACTTTACTTACACTAAAATTACCGAAACCGATTAATGATATTTCATTACCTTTGCCGATGGCATCAATTACTGAAGAGGTAAACATATCTATGGTTTTCTCGGCCTCTATTTGTGTGCATTGATGTTGCTCAGCTATATGCTTTACGAAATCTGTTTTATTCATTGTTTTCTCCATTATTTATTAATTTGAGTTTTGTTATTTAAATGCTCAGTAACTATTTTCATTGCCGCAACATCAGTTTCTTGCTCCTTTTTTACAAGAGTATATTTACCATCGGTTCTAGCTTCAATCCATTTTCCAAGCTCTGACACTGGAAGCTCTTTATCAGCAGAATATAGCCAGTTGAGTAGTATAGATTTATTAATTTTATCTTCTTTATCTATAGGTTTCATCGGCTTATTTAACATCGTTTATTATAGTAGCACTTAAACTATTATCGGAATCTTTGTTTTTGTTTTCAAGAGGGCGAGTTGTTTTACAAACTTTTGTTTTCTCTAGGCGTTTTTCCATTTTTTCTTGATGATTTTCGGTAACTATGCCTGCTTCACTGCCGTCTAAGTGAAAGCGTATTGCCCCTTGTGTATGATTGGCGTAATAGTTTGATTTACGGCAATACCAGGCTATCCATCTTTTTAAAACAACGCTAGATACACCCGTCTCTTTCGACATTTCTTTCCTAATACCGACCGCTAATAATACAGGCTTGTTCATATTGATTACCTCGGGAAACTTACCGTGTAGCTCGTCATATATAGTCTGAAAGTCTGGTTTAGGCTCAAGTGGCGGTGAAGACTCGGAAAGCGCGGAAGGCATTGAGCATGATGACGATGATGAGAGCAGGGTGTCTTCTTCGTTAGAAGGATTGCTATTCTTTAGTATCTGATCCGCCGTTACGGTATTTTCTACCCCTTTGTTTTTGGGTAGCCTTAGAATCCCAGTGCCGAGCGATTTCTTCTCTAATTCTTTATTCATGCATTCTTAGTGTTATTTTCTAACGAGCAGATTACCACATAACTCCCTTTTTATCAATACAAACCCACCAAAGCCTCAATATAAGAGGCTTCGCATTGCCGTCTAAAAGAAAGGAATCAAGAAAAGAAATACTACGCAAATAAGATAAGTAAAGGCACGCTGCGCTCTTCGGCCTTGACTTATCTTATCTTGCTCCGCATGCAACTCAAGAAATGAAAGCTTTGCTTTCATTTGTGGCTAAGGTAGCTGCGGATTTTTAACTTTTAATACGAGGTATTAACATGACTAATTACTACAATAGCGGTCTTTATATGGAGTCGTTTTTTACAAAACACAAACATCTAGGTTTAGACTACGATTATCTCTTAGATGAAATGCTTGGATGCAATTATCATTTATTCCTAAAGCACTATTCCGATGATTTAGACTATAAAAACGATGATGATCTCAAAGAGCAAATCAGTAATTTATTTTTAGAAAACATTAATTATTACCCAACATATTTTCAGCCGCTGATATTCAATGAAGAGATAGCCTTGGAATGCAGCTTAACCCCTTTTACGCATTATGAACTAAGCCTGCTTGCATTATCTGGTTGCGGTATGGATTTTTCACCGCGATTGGACACCTACCAAGCTTTAACAGATCATACAATTGATGAACGCAGCTACTTATTTTTAGACTTTAATTATTTTGAATATGTAGTAGGAAAAAATTTAACCCAAAAAGTCCTAGAGGCTATTGACCACGCACAATAAACATTTGCACTTTAAACAATAAATTAAATTAAAATATGAGTATTGAAATGTCAAAAAAACAAATACAAAACACTCGGATAGAAAAAAATCTTGAAGTATTAAAACTATTGTCAAATAATGACCCTAATATCAACGAAGAACAAAAAAGAGAAATACTAAACACCTACAGTGGGTGGGGAGGACTACGTGCAGCTATCTTTACCCCATCAGTTTACAGGCAATTAAAATACTACCTTAGTGATGATGAGATTAGCTCGGTTAAAAAGACCGTAAACAGTGCATATTATACGCCAGATTTACTGGCAAAATTCATCTGGGCGACTTTAACACGTATGGGTTTTAAGGGGTTGCGAGCAGACGGAAGCGGTAAAAGTTGTAATATATTAGAACCTTCTGCGGGCAGTGGGATATTTTTTAACCACATGCCGCAAATAATAGCAAAAAACGCAAATATAGACGCAATAGAGCTGGATAATTCAAGCTGCAAGTTATTTAGCAAATTGCACGGCAATATTAACATTATCAATACGGGGTTTGAGAATTTCTGCTGCAACGACAATAGATACGACCTAATTATCGGCAACCCGCCATACGGTCGCAATACCATAAATGATATTTTTAATCCCGACTTGTCGCACTTAATAATTCATCATTGGTTTGTTGCTAAATCCGCAAGAATGCTAAGAGATAAAGGTATTATTGCCATGATATTACCGCAATTTTTCTTGGACAACGTAAAAGATCACGCACGGGACATTATTAATAAATCTGGAGTAAACTTAATATTTGCTTATCGTTTGCCTGATAATTTATTTGCGGATGCAAAAATTACCGTTGATTTAGTATTCTTACAAAAAACAGATAAAACCCATGAATGGCAAGCTACAAAGCGAAAGACAATAGGCGAGCATAGCAAACCGATAAATGAGTACTTTTTTAATAATCCGCATCATGTCTTGGGGGAACTGCACATCGTCCCCATGTATGATCGCATGGGGATTACCTGTAAAAGCAGCGGTGATTTAAGAACCCAGCTTGCAAGCGTATATTCTAAAATCAAACAAATACTCTAAATTATCAGTCATTTACAAATCTAAACTAGACAACAATACATTTAAACACTATGAAAGGCGGTTGCGCCCGCCTTTCATAGCACCACTGCGACTAGTACGACTAATCGGTCAATCTATAACCTCTAGCTTTTCTTCTTTTTTTGATGACTTGCAAAGCATTGTCAACATCTTGTTCATTATCACAATAAATAATTATACAGCTACCTTGTTTACTGTCAATACTTCCCCAGCTACAAAACACACTGATGCCGCCGAATAAGTTAGCCTGTAGCTGTACATTGTAAAATCTACGTTCTTTTGACCAACTTAGTAGCATGTATTTAACCGTTCCGTAGTTACTTATTTGCCTTGCTTAATTAAGTTACCCGAAACTATTTCAACGCTTCCCGCCTCTGTAAAATTATATCGTTTCAACTCTTCAATAAAAGAATCAAAATCAAGAGAGTGACAATTGATAGCTCTTTCTAAACCAGCCACGTCACCTTTGTCTATTTTTTTGTTAATACTCGAATGCTCGTTTGAAAGAGTGAGCAGAAAAGTCTTTGATCTACGATGAACTTGCCGCAGTGCTATAGCCTCTAAATCCGCTTGTTTATATCTTTCCCTTAAGGATGTTTTGATACTTAAAACTATAACACCTATTTCTTTCGTATAAAGCAGTATGTCAAAATTTACGTTTGGAACAAAGGCAACTTTTGCTTGTTTGTAAAAAGGTAAAATATCATTTTTACAAAGTATGTATTGTACTAACAGTTCTAGGAATTGTCCGTTTCTATTTTTAGAAGAATCCACCGATGTATTTTCTGCTCGTTTTTCGTATTCAGCCCAGCAATTGCTGATTAATCCACTAGGAGTAGTATAAGTTACATTGGCTATAATATCTTTGAACAAATTATGCAATTGCTTATCTGCTAGATTTAGAATCTCAAAAATTTTATTCATAAATATCTAGCAATTGCTTCGATTGTTTTGCTAATCGCAGGAACTGCAACGCTATTACCGAGTTGCTTCATTGCTTGCGTCTTGGAAACCGGAAATTTAAAATCAGCAGGAAAGCCCATCATTTTAAGTCCGTCTATTGTCTGTATCTTATATTCCCTGCCGTCAACTAAGTATCTATCCCAATTACGTCTATCATCTATCTTAGAGCCTCTACCGCCGACTCTAAGGGTAAAGCCGATATTTCTGCTACAAGGTTTGCCGAAAATATCCGACATTGTGGTGGTTAAAGGCATTTTTTCTGGAAACTCAAATTGAATGTTTTTGTTTTTAAATCCGACTATAAACAATCTAGGGCGATATTGAGGAAGCCCAAAGTCAGAAGCTTTGATTATTTTATAAAAACAAGAATATCCAAGCTCTTCTATGACTTGCTTAATTTTAGCAAGAGTTTTGCCGTCATCATGATTTAATAGATGCCTTACATTTTCAAGAAAAAAAGCTTGCGGCTTTTTTACTCGAATTATCTCTGCGATATAAAAAAATAAAGTACCCCTTATATCGTTAAATCCCTTTTTAAATCCTGCCTGAGAAAATGGTTGGCACGGAAAGCCCGCACAAAGTAAATCATGAGAGGGAATATTTTCTATCTCTATCTTGGTGATATCCTCAACGAAGTTTGTAACTTCGTGATTTGCAAGATAAGTTTGTTTTGCTGCCTCATCGATTTCACAGGCCATAAGACACTCGCCGCCGTTTTGTTTAGCGGCTAAATGAAACCCTCCTATCCCTGCAAATAAATCAATAAAAGTAAAGTGTTTCTTGGAATGATTTTGTGCGCTACGTGTTAAAACATCGATAGCTTGGTCGAAGTTTAGTCCATCGTCTTGTAGCTGGGATATTCTTGTTGCTTTTCTCGTCATAAATTATACCGCTAAAGAAGTGTAATTTACTTCTTTGCGCTCTAAACCGATCGCAATGGACTCTTCTTTATTCGTGACGCTACAAGCTCCAACATCTTGGTTATTGTTTAAACAAGTCTCTATAATTTCCTCTGGGTTATTAAACAAAGCCTTAGAGCCATTTAATACAAACGCTCCTTTAATTCTTTGCAAGACTAACCACGCCGATTTTTGAGTAATATCCGCTTGCCTTGCTAGCTCCAAGCTTGAAATACCTTGTTTACTTGAATTAACCAAATAAATGCATATAAACCATTTGTGCAGTGATAGGCGGGAATCGTCAAAGATCGTGTTTTTACGAATGGAAAAATCTTGTTTACAAGAATAGCAGCGGTTCTTCTTAAAATTAGATTTGTACTCATGAATTTGATGACTACCGCAAAAAGGACAGTAACCGCCTTTTTGCCATAAAATAGATTTTAAATATTTATGGCATTTTTCTTCGGTATTAAAAAAATTTGCCAAGTCCTCTAGATTTTTAAAATTCCTCATAAAGCTCTCGTTTGCTAATGACTATATTATAAAAACACTACAAGACTTGTCAAGAGAAATCAGGGGAAATAGGTATATAATATAAGCGACTAAAGGGCAGATAATAGTCAGTTCGCATTGTCTAACCTGCGACCTAACTCTTCGAATTCATTAACATTATCTTCATTAGCAATTCTTACAAGAGCGGCAACGATATCAGTAAATATCTCTGTAGTTTCCTCGGTTATAGGAGCGTCTGCAATATCTAATAAATGCTGCACGTCTTGATTTAAATCTCTGGAGATTAAAATATCTATGTATTTAAAATATATAGGAGCAAGGGGATGCTCTGCAAAACTATTATAAGTCTTGCCGTAATTTGAATTCATCATAAGAATCACCTCAGTTTTATTGATAATAACGTTAATTTATAATTGTTGCAACAATTGTTCAAGCTTGGTTTCTTCATCAGAGACAGCAGCCCTCTGCATCTCAATAATTATTTTTAAAATTATAGTACGGTTTTCAGGTAAATAATATTTTTCGGCTATTTTTTGCAAGTCTTCGGCTTCCTTATAAAAGCCTCGTTTTTCTAAAGTTTCAACAAATTGATAAAACAAAGGCGCAAGCGGATGATCTATAAAGTTATTACGGTCTTTATAACATTGGATACTATTCATACAGTTTCTCTAAAAAAACTTGATTAAATGTTTAATAAACTTATCTTGGTCAATATTTAGATGTTTAGCTAACTTTAGGTTGTTATTTTTCCAAGTACCGATAATAGCTCCCGACGGTAATTTAATAACACCGTCTTCTATGATTTCCGAATCCTCACCTACAATAATAGCGTTGACCATCCTTGTTAGCCTATGAGTTCCCGTTCCTTTGCGAATTTCTTCGGCAAGATCAATCAAAGCATCAACGTAAGCTTTACCGTTTTTCTCAAGCGCGTGTATCGTTTCTGCGGTTTTAGCCGATACTTTAGAAGTGTTACCGACCGCTTTCCAAATAGTATCACTGACTTTGGCAAAACATAGATAACTATTAAGTTTATGTCTTGAGCAGCCTATTACTTGAGATAGTTTATCCTGAGTTATTTTTTGATCCTTCATTAGTTTGGCGTAATAAATACCCTTAGAGTAATCACAAATCGAAATATGCTCATTTTCTTTAATTTGAATAATTGCAGCTTCTTCATCCGATACATCACGAATAACCGCCTTGAGCATTAGTCCCGCATTAAAGCAAGCTTGAAATCTGCGACTACCGGCGATAATCTCATATTTATATTCGCTATTAAGGAGAGGGCGAACGATAACGGGTTCTACCTGTCCGTTTTCTTTTATATCTTCACTAAGGCTACCGGTATTGCC
>Ga0102815_10002862_pt1 | contig 10421 bp, 8 predicted proteins | sample ColrivemetaGS759_FD_79113 | JGI IMG/M metagenome (GOLD analysis project Ga0102815, IMG submission 79113) | Estuarine microbial communities from the Columbia River estuary - Ebb tide ETM metaG S.759 | ecosystem: Environmental > Aquatic > Marine > Intertidal zone > Estuary | place: USA: Columbia...
CCGGTACCAATATCGGCCCAGCCATCCTCATCAACCTTTTCCCCAGCGGGTGCGATGTCTTTTGCATGCGCAGCAGTAATACGATCGGCGTATTTTGCAATCCATGGCAGCGGGTCAACGCCGGCGCGCGCAACCCAAGCGATGTCAAGCTCAAGGCTTAGGCCCGGACCACCGGCCATCAGATGCTCAATTGGAAAGCTGCCGTCGGGCAAGGCTTTGAATTCAAAATCATGGTTGTGCCAGCCAAAGTCCAAACCAGCGGCACGGAAGGCCGCGCCAATTTTATCCAGACGCGCCCCAAAGGCTGCCCAGCCCGCCCCATCGGTTGGACGCTGATCTGGCATAATATGCGGGCAATAAACCGCCTTGATACCAAGGTCTTTGGCCGTGGCGATGATACCCGCGGTATCGGCCTCAAGCTCTGCCAAACCCATATGAGCGCTAGGCATCGAAAGGCCATGCGCGCGCAGCCCCTGGCCAAGTAGCGCGCGGGTTGTGTCATCAACCAGCAGCGAGCCATAGGCCTCAACATTGGTATAGCCAAGGCTTGCCAGCATTTCCAGGGTTTGCGCTAAGGGACCGAAATTGCGGGATGAGTAAAGTTGGTAGGAAATCTGTGCCATGGTCGGCCCTTTCAGTTTTTCAAAGATAGCTGTCATAATCGGCCACGAGCAGATGCACGGGCGCGACGTCTTCCGCAACATCGGCAAAACGGCCAATTTTTTCTCGGAAGATATTATCGTTCAGATCGTCATTCACATTGGACACTTCGCCAATCAGCACATCGCCGCCTTCGCCCCAAAAAGCGTGCCAATGATGCGGCATCAGCGTTACACTTTCGCCGGGTTCCAAGGCCAGAATGCCACCGGGCGCAAGGCTGCGCATTGTTCCATCGCAAAGCACGTCTACCGGTGCGTTGGGGTCAATACTGCCATCCGGCTTGGCGGCAAAAAGCTCCAGCGCCAGCGTGGCACCCCCGCGATTGATGATGTCTTCGGTTTTATCATTATGCCGATGCATGGGCGAAATTTGGTTCTGGCGGCTGATCATTATTTTTTCGGCATAAAGCACGCCGCGCCCTGCAGCCACATTGGCCTGTGAACCATTGCGCACGGTAAACAAAAACAGCCCCAAATCGGCAAAATTGCCCTGCCCGTAATCGGTAATATCCCAGCCCAGTCGCATATCGCGGATAAGCGCGGAATCGCTGGCCGTGCGGGCCTTCATTTCTGCCGGGCTCCAATACGCAAAGGGTGGCATGATAAAGCCAAAGCTGCGGATGAAGCGGTCGCTTGCCAGCAATATTTCGTTTATTTCACTGCGTTTCATGTGAACTCGCCCAAATATTTCGACTGCGGATCTGGCTGGCGGCCTGTGTGGCGCTGCCATTTTCCGGCGTAAAGATGATTGTTGCTGGAGCCTCTGGAAACAACGCAAAGCCGTTGTGGCTAAACCGGCCGTCCATATCGCTTTCAAGCGTTACAAACAGCGCCAATGCTTTTACCGAAAGTTTAATTTCGACCACGTCGCCTTTGGCATGGCACTGCATTTCAAGATGCGGGTTTTGCAATGGCAGGCGTTTATAGGCAACAGGGCTATAGATATCTCCGCCGCGATGCCCCTCGCCCTGCCATGTCCAGCTAAGCATCTCGTCTGCGGCCAGATCGCTCACTGCAATATCAAGCATAACTATGATGGCACCGGCGGGCACGGTTTTCTCAGCCGAGCCAAGGCTTGTGGTGCCCCCGGCCATAGTAGCGCGATAGGCGTTAACGTTGAGCGCGACTTCAGCCGCTGTCGTGTTCACTGCAACCAACTTCAGGCGCCCATCCTCTGGCACGATATGCACAGCCACGGGCGCGTAAAATTGCTTTGCGAAATAATGCAGCAGTTTCCAGCTTCCACCATAATTCAAGCTAGACCAACTGACACAAGGCCAAACATCATTCAACTGCCAGTACAGCGTGCCCATACAATGCGGCATCTGACAGCGCCAATATTCCACCGCCGTTTTGATCGCGAGCGCCTGCTGCAATTGTGACAGGTAAACAAAATTCTCAAACCCATTGGGATAGCGGAAATAGCGCAGCATCGTTTCGGCAATTCGCGTATTGCCGCCAGCATTTTTCTGGTGGCTTTCCATGACCGGCGTGTTGACGTTCATATCCTCGGGCGTTGCAAACTGGCGCATCACCGCCAAGCTGGGGAAAGCCTGAAAGCCGAATTCCGATGCAAAGCGTGGGCGCACCGAGCGATAATGATCGAAATCCTTGCCCTCATGCCAGACTGACCAGAAATGCATGTCGCCCGCGCCGTCATCATGCCAGCCATCAGAAAAATCCATCACACCTGCTGATGGGCTTGATGGCCACCAGCTTGCGCTTGGCAAAGTGTCCTTTAGCGAGGTCTCAATGGTCCGGTTCAGGCGATCATATGCAACCAAATACCGATCACGGTTCTGGCGGGCCACCTCATACCAAGTCAGTGCGCCAATCACCTCATTATCACCGCACCACAGCGCAATGCAGGCATGGTGCGAAATGCGCGCCACAACGTCGCGCACCTCGGCATCAACCTCAGCCAAAAAGGCAGGGTCGGCGGGGTAAAGATGGCAGGAAAACATGAAATCTTGCCAGATCATGATGCCAAGTTCATCGCAGAGGTCGTAAAACCAGTCCCGCTCATATCGACCGCCGCCCCAAACGCGGATCATGTTCATATGGGCTTCAACGGCCGATTGCAGCTGCGCACGCACCTGTGCGCGGTCAACCCGGCTGGGCAGCGCGTCGGCGGGAATCCAGTTTGCACCTTGTGCGAAGATATCGCGACCATTGACCCTGAATTTGAAACCCGTGCCGACGGCATCTTTTTCGGCAATCAAGGCCATGTCGCGCAGGCCAATATGCCGCTGGCTGGCTGTGCCATCAACCAAGATATCGAGCCCGTGCAGCACCTGCGCACCTGCCCCCGCTGGCCACCATAATTCTGGGTTTTTGATGGTTAACTGTAGTTGCGCACGGTCGCCCGAAGCCTGCCCTGCCGCAGTTTCACCGCAAATCACGGCACTGCAGGCCGCACCTTCGGCGGGTTGGTTCAAAATCAGCGTCAGGTCCAGTGTTACCTGCCCGGGCTCATGGGTTTGAACAAGCAACACATCGCGTAATTGAACTTTGGCCAGCGGCACCAAGACGATGTCGCCATACAGACCAAATGGCGCCAGTGCAACGCCCCAATCCCAGCCAAAATCACAATGCACCTTGCGCAACATATTGCCATGCGGCACCGGGCAATTGTCTTTGGAATAGGGCACCGGCCAAGGCTGGCGCGCAGCCCGTTCAGCCGCCACCCGGCTGTTCGATGCAAAGCGGATTTCGATTGAGTTTTCACCCGCAATCAGTGCCGCTGACACATCAACCCGAAACCGCCGGAATTGGTTATCGGCTGACAATACGCAATGGCCGTTCAGCCAAATTTCAGCCACGCAGTCGAGCTCTGAAACTTCTAGCGCTGACGCGGTGCCATCGTGCTGAAATTGGCGCGAAACGGTCCAGTCTGCCGCGCCTACCCAACGGCAATCATACTCATTCCTGCCGGCATATGGGTCTGGCAATTGCCCAGCCGAAATTAGCGCCGACAGCGCATCACCCGGCAGGGCCATCGGGGCGCTGACTGCGCCACCGACCTGCTGCAACAGCCATTCACCAGAAAGATCAAGCATGGTTTGCGCTTACATCCGCTGTTCGGTTTTCACGTCAAAGACCGAGGCCCTAGACGCGTCAAAGCTCAGGTAGACTTCTGAGCCGATTTTATAATGCTCTTCAGCGCCAGTGCGTACAGAAACAGTTTGGCCCTGACAAGATAACCAGATCAAACTGTCCGAACCCATAGGCTCATCAATATCGACCGTAGCAACAAATCGGCCCTCTCCAGCCTCTTGGTGAATCTTGGTATGCTCTGGGCGAACACCTAAAATACATGTGCCATCTTGCAAGCCGACATTCGCGTCATAGCCCACAAGCGATACCGTTTCGCTGCCTAATGAAAAATTGGTGCCGCTGAGTGTGCCATTCAACATATTCATTGCTGGGCTACCGATAAAGCCAGCCACGAACAGGTTGGATGGTTTGTTGAAAATCACATGTGGGCTGGCCAATTGCTGGATAATACCGCCGCGCATAACCGCAATGCGGTCCGCCAAAGTCAGTGCTTCGATCTGGTCATGGGTCACATAAACCATTGTATTTTGTAGGCGGTTATGAAGCCGCTTAAGCTCAACGCGCAATTCACTGCGCAATTTGGCATCAAGGTTCGACAAAGGTTCATCAAACAAGAATACATCAACATCGCGCACCAAAGCCCGGCCAATAGCCACGCGCTGGCGCTGACCGCCGGAAAGTGCTGCTGGTTTGCGGTCCAACAGCGGGCCGATCTGCAAAATCTCAGCGGCGCGGGCCACCCGTTTTTCAATATCAGCCTTGGCCATGCGTTGGTTTTTTAGGCCAAACGACAGGTTCCCACGCACCGTCATCTGCGGATAAAGCGCATAGGACTGGAACACCATACCGATGCCACGGTCCTTGGGCTCTGCCCAAGTAACGTTTTTATCGTTGATGAAAATTTGCCCATCGGTGGCGTCGAGCAACCCTGCAATACAGTTCAGCAGGGTTGATTTTCCGCAGCCCGATGGCCCCAGCAGCACCAGAAATTCGCCCTTACCAATGGCAAGGTCCATTTTCTTCAGCACCTCTGTCGCGCCAAATGACAGGGACAGTTCTTTGATATCAATGCTTACATCACTCATAGCTTTAGCCTTTCACCGCGCCAGCGGCGATGCCGCGCACAAACAATCTGCCCGAAACGAAATACACCACCAGCGGCACAATGCCGGTAATCATCGTTGCGGCCATGTTAACGTTGTATTCTTTGACCCCCTGCACCGAATTCACAATGTTGTTCAACTGAACGGTCATTGGATACAGGTCGGGTTTTGTGAAGACGACGCCGAACAAAAAGTCATTCCAGATACCAGTCACCTGCAAAATCATCGCAACTACGAAAATCGGCAGAGACATAGGTATCATGATACGGAAGTAGATGCCCCAGAAGCCGGCCCCGTCGACGCGGGCGGCCTTGAACAACTCTTCTGGCAATGACGAGAAATAGTTGCGGAACAACAGTGTCAGGATCGGCATACCAAAGACGGTATGCACAAGGATCAGCCCCCAAAGTGTGCCATAAATACCGGCTTCACGCAACATAATGACGATTGGATACAGCATCACCTGATAGGGTATGAAACTTCCGAAAATAAGGATCGTAAAGAAGATATCCGAGCCTTTGAACTTCCAGTTGATCAACGCATAGCCATTAACTGAAGCCACAGCAATTGACAGGATAACCGATGGTACAAGGATTTGAACCGAGTTCCAGAACCCGCGCGACAGCCCGTCGCAATTCAGCCCGGTGCAGGCTTCCGACCAAGCTTTTACCCAAGGTTCAAAGGTGATCTCAACCGGAGGAGAAAAAATATTGCCAAGCCGCACTTCGGGCATACCCTTCAGTGATGTTACGATCATCACGTAAAGTGGCAGCGCGTAATACAGGCAAAACATGCCCAACAGGCCGTAAATGATGATGTTACGACGGGACAAGGCGCGCCGCGGTTTGCGGCCACGCGGGCCCGACAACTCGGTGTTGCTTGCTGTTGCATCAACCATGTTTCTTGCCTCCGAATTCCAAATAGGCCCAAGGGATCAGAACGATCATAACTGTCAGCAGCATCATGGTTGATGCGGCCAAACCCTGGCCCAAGTTTTGGGCGGTGAACATATAGTCATAGACATACATCGCTGGCACCTGGCTGGCATTCCCCGGCCCGCCAGATGTTTGCGCAATAACAAGGTCGTAAAGCTTAATAATCCCTGCAGCCACGATCACCAATGTTGTGATAAATACCGGGCGCATCATGGGAATAACGACGACAAGGTAGGTTTTCCAACGGGGAATGCCGTCAATCGCCGTGGCTTTCCAGATGTCCTCATCGATGCCACGCAGACCGGCTAACATCAGGCACATAACAAAGCCAGTGCCCTGCCATAGACCTGCAATAAGCAGCCCGTACATCACGATGTCTTGGTCATAGAGCGGATTGAATTCAAAGCTTTCCCAGCCGAGCGATTGGACAATCGACTGCAACCCGAAGTCTGGGTTCAATATCCACTGCCACACAAGGCCTGTCACGATGAATGACAATGCAAAGGGATAAAGCATGATTGTGCGGAACGTATCTTCGAAGCGAATTTTTTGATCCAGCAGAACCGCAAGTAAAAATCCGATCGAGATTGTAAAAATCAGCGCGAAAACCCCATACAGCATCAGGTTTTCAATGGAGACGACCCAGCGGCTTGTGCGCCACAGCCGTTCATATTGCTCTAAGCCAACGAAATTTAGGCGTGGAAGTAGTTTTGAATCTGTGAACGAGTAAATAACCGTCCATGCAGTACCACCCACGAACACCACCAATGTGGTGAATATCATCGGTAAAGCGGCGATTTTGGCGCTTATATTCTTAAACAGCCACGGCCGAGGGGATGAACGTGCCATCCTGCGCCTCCCATATTTTCGTTGAAAAAAGAGAGGCCGCCCGGATGCGGGCGGCCTCAAAGTGCAACTAGACTTAGTCGTTGCTCAGGATTTCAACCCAACGGGCCTGTGCATCTTCTGGGGTCATGTCTGACATCCAGAATTCAACCATCAAGTCGCCAGTCTGGGTCTGGGTGTCTGGTGTCCATACCATGTCACCACCAGGAACCAAGTTGCCGGCTTCAAGAACGGCCAAACCTTTGCGCATGCAGTCGTTGGCAGCTGACAGATCAACGTCGCCACGAATTGGCAGCGAGCCCTTTTTCAGGTTAAATGCAACCTGAGTTTCAGGCGCAACCAGAATAGCAGCCAGACGCTCCTGTGCAGCGGTGATTTCAGGATCGCTGTTCACTGGGAAGTAGAACGCGTCACCACCAGTTGACAGATATGCATTCAGACCGAGGCCAGGAAGACAGGTATAATCAACACCAGCAACCTTTTCGGCAACGGCGAATTCGCCCTGCGCCCAGTCACCCATGATCTGTGCGGCAGCGGTGCCGGTGATCACCATATTGGTGGCCTGGTTCCAGTCTTGAACGTTCGAGCCGACAGCCAATTCACGTGCGTCAGCAGCAGCTTGGAAGACTTCAGCAAAGATCGGGCCAGCGGCCACTTCCATGTCTTTGTCTACGTTCACAGCGCGCCATGCGTCAATGCCGGCAACCGCGATCTGGATTGCACCAAAGGCAAGGCTGGACTGCCAAGGCTGGTTGCCGAGTGCCAATGGTACGATGCCAGCGGCACGAACTTGGTCAGCTGATGCGACAAACTCATCCCAGTTCTGCGGAACGGGAATGCCCAGATTTTCATAAACGGAATTATTCAACCACAGCCATTCTGGCGAGTGGATGTTGACAGGCGCGCAATAAATACGGCCATCGATTGTGCAGGCATCAAGCAGCGCAATCGGGTTAATTGTTTCGCGCCAATTGCCAGCTTCGGCAACGGCGGTCAGGTCCTGCATCAGACCAGCTTCAACCAGTTCCTGTGCCTGCTGGCCATGGTTGAACTGGGTTGCACCCATAGGGTCACCGCCCGTGATGCGGCTGATCATGATTGGGCGCGCTGTGCCACCTGAACCGGCAATCGCGCCGTCGATCCAATGGTCGCCAGATGCGTCAAACGCTTTGGCCAATTCAGCCACCGCAGCGGCTTCGCCACCGGATGTCCACCAATGGGTTACTTCAAGGTCTGTGGCCATAGCTGGAAGCGCTACGGAAGCCGCCAGTGCGACGGCGAGTGATGTGGTTTTCAATGTTTCTCTCCCTGCAACTGTATCGTTACAGATATGACGCTAAATCGTTTTCGTAATTTTTTCAAGCTAGTAGTTTCGGAATATTTCTGGTCTAGAATGGCGACGAATAAACTTCCCTGCGCAATGCTTTGTGCAGTCGCAATATGGGTGAATACTATTAGCTTTCGACGTAATTTCATTCGTTTTTTTGGTGTAAGTCCTCGATGTTTGACCACCGTAAAAGTGGTGCAAATCGGGGGTTACTTCGCACTCGCACACCAGAAACTTGCCCTCATTAACGCACCGAATCATCCCCCGAGATTGTCATGACTCAGAAAACCGATTCGCCCCCACGCACCTCGAAACCCACACTTTCGCCTCCTCGCCGCTCGCAACCCACGCTCAAGACGATCGCCGAGTTGACCGGTCTGGCCGTTACAACTGTTAGCCGCGCGCTAAATGACGCGCCCGACATTGGCATGCAGACCAAGGAGCGCGTCCGAAAAGTAGCGCGCGAGATTGGCTATCGCCCCAACCGGGCGGGTGTGCGTTTACGGACGGGCAAAACCAATGTGATTGCTTTGGTTCTGTCTAGCCAAGAAGATGTGATCGGGCACGCAGCGCAGCTGATTTATGCCATTTCTGACGAGCTGGAAGGCACACCCTACCACCTTGTTGTGATGCCCTACAGCCAAGATGCCGACCCGCTGATCCCGGTGCGCTATATTCTCGAAACCAATTCTGCAGACGGCATTATATTTAACCAAACTATGTTGAAAGACCCGCGTGTCCGGCTGTTGAAACAAGAACGCTTCCCGTTCTCTTCTCATGGGCGCACAGATATGGGGATTGAGCATAGCTTTGTTGATTACGACAATGGGGCCTATGCCGATGTAATCGTGCGCGAACTTGTACGGCGCGGGCGGAAAAACCTGCTGCTAATTCCGCCACCACTTACGCAATCCTATGCAAACCACATGGCCGAAGCCTTTGCCGAGACAGTGAAAAGGCTTGGGGTCAAGGGCACCATGCTGACGGAAATCTCGGCAGATCATAACATTGAGGCCATTCAAATTGGCTGTCGCAAGGCACTTGAAGCTGACCCCGGGATTGATGGGATCATATCTGCAACAACCTCAGCAACAATTGCCGCGGTGGACGCATTGGAATCAATCGGCCGCGTCTTGGGCGAGGACATTGATGTCGGCTCAAAAGAGGTTAGCAATGTGCTGCGCGTCTTCCGGCGTCAGCTGATTTTGGTGCGTGAAGATACCACGGAAGCAGGCCGATTGCTGGCCGGGGCGCTGATGTCTCAGATCAACGACCCCAGCGCGCCTTTGGTCAGCCATCTGTCTGTGCCAACAATGGATGACATTATTGGCGGCACACCAGCCTAGCAGCGGATAGTTGCGGCGCCATATCGATTATTGACAGTTCGCGCGCGGCCCAGCTATGCCTTTGCACAACGTCAGTTATACGCAGGTTGGCCATGACCCCGCATTTTCCTCCGCTGCCCTGGCTGCGCGCCTTTGAGGCTTCGGCCCGCCATCTGTCCTTCACCCATGCCGCGTATGAGTTGAACCTCACGCAGGCGGCGATTTCAAAACAGGTAAAGCTGCTCGAGCTTTACCTGCGCGAGCCGATGTTTCACCGCAAACCGCGCTCGCTTGTGCTTACCAAGGTTGGCGCGGCCTATTTGCCCAAGGTTCGCGATGCATTTGAACGACTTAGCGCCGGAACGCAGGAGGTTTTTGGCAATCGGCGCTCAGGTGTTCTGACCATGCGCGCCCCAACGGGTTATTCCGTGAACTGGTTGGCCCCGCGTCTGGTAAAATTCTTCGCAGCTTATCCAGACATTCCGTTGCGCATCGTGTCCTCGGTTTGGAATGAGGCGTTTGATACCCAAAGATTTGACCTCGACATCCAGTATGGGCTTGGCAATTGGTCTGGTTTTAGGGCTGACAGGCTAACCCATGAAGTGCTGGAACCGCTTTGTGCACCATCCCTGCTCGAAGGCCCGGACCCGCTTCGCCTGCCAGCCGATTTGGCTAGGCATCGTTTGTTGCATGTTCTGGGGTATGAGGAAGGCTGGGCCGTCTGGCTGCGGGCCGCGGGGCAGCCTGAAATCAATGCTGGGCAGGGCATTCAGCTTGATACTTCGCTGCTGGCATTGGAGTTGGCCGCACAGGGGCTTGGCGTCGCGCTTGGCCGCAGCTCAATGAACGGCCCGCCGCTGGCATCTGGCCGGCTGGTGCGGCCATTTGAATTGGCTGTGCCAGTACGCGAGTCCTTTTACCTTATATCACCGCTGAACGGCACGCCGCACCCGCATCTGGCCTTGTTTCGGGATTGGTTATTGGCTGAAGTCGCATCGCCAAAACTCGCTACCTAAGTTCAACCTGTAAGACTTCGCGCAGGGCTTCGCGCAATGCACTATCGGGCTTGCGTAACTCTGCAAGCATAACCCTGACAATTGTGGCCTGCAGCGCTGCATCATCAATGGCGCTGTTTTGCTGACCTGTAGAAGCGACATTCGCCTTATTCG
>Ga0102815_10002863_pt1 | contig 10421 bp, 10 predicted proteins | sample ColrivemetaGS759_FD_79113 | JGI IMG/M metagenome (GOLD analysis project Ga0102815, IMG submission 79113) | Estuarine microbial communities from the Columbia River estuary - Ebb tide ETM metaG S.759 | ecosystem: Environmental > Aquatic > Marine > Intertidal zone > Estuary | place: USA: Columbia...
GATCCTGTTGACTTTATTGTAGGTTAATGGCATCAAAAAAATACAGACAGGGCATATTTAAACCAAAAAACCATACAAAGTTTATTGGAGATAAGGCTGTATATAGATCTGGCCTAGAACTTAAGTTTTTTAGGTTTTGTGATGATAATAACAATGTATTAAAGTGGTCTAGTGAGGATATTGTAGTACCGTATATAAGCCCAGTAGATGGTCGCATGCATAGATACTTCGTTGATAATTTTATTGTTATTAAAGAGGGTGATATAATTAAAAAATATCTCGTCGAAATTAAGCCATATAGACAGACTAAGCCACCGGCTACAAAGTATAAGAAACGCCAACATATATTATATGAGCAAAAACAGTGGGCTGTAAACACGAGTAAATGGAAGAGTGCTCGTCAGTATGCAAAGAAACAAGGCTGGGAGTTTATACTAATTACAGAAAAAGACCTTAAATAACGAGTTTTTTAAGGAACCCGGACTAAATAATTGTATGGCTTTGAAACTTAACCTAGTTTGTGAAAATCCCGACTCTATAGAAGAGTTTGAAATTATTGAAGAAGAGTCGAATAAAGATTCACCTTCTAATCTTTATATTAAAGGTCCTTATATGATGGCAGAAGGTGTTAATAAAAATAACAGACTTTACCCTCTTAACGAGCTTGAGAGAGAAGTACAACGTTATAATGAAGAGATGGTACAGCCAGGGAGAGCGATGGGAGAGCTTAATCACCCATCATCGGCTGATGTTGATCTGGAAAGAGCATGTCATATGATTACTGAGCTCTCACAAGACGGTAATGTTTTTTATGGTAAGTCTAAAGTATTAACTACGCCTTGCGGTCAAATTGTTAGATCACTTATTAATGATGGTGTAAAGGTTGGTATGTCATCTAGAGCTCTTGGTACACTAGAAGAAGGCTCAACACATAACACAGTAAAGAACCTTAAGCTGGTTGCTGTTGATTGTGTTGCTGATCCATCTTACCCAAGTGCCTTTGTTAATGGTATTCTTGAATCAAAGCAATGGGTGCTAGCAGATGACGGAAAATATGAAGAGATATATGATAGTTTTGAGAAATCTATTTCCAAGCTACCGAGTAAAGAGATCGATAAGTATCTTTTAGAAAGAATTATGTCGTTTATTAACCAACTATAGTATAAATAAATAATATGTCAGAAGATACGAAAAAAGCAGAGATTAATACAAAGCAACAGATAAATAAATTTATCTCAAGTGTTTCTGATAAAAATTATGCCTCTGCACATAAATATTTACAAAGCGTCATTGAGGATAAGGTATTAACCCGTATTAACAAGGCGACTGAAAAACCACTTTTCTAATTATGAGCAAAGACAACCTATTACCAGAAAGCGTTAAAGAAGTACTTACTGAAGAGTCAGTACTATCTATCGAAGAAGCAATTAAAGATAAACTTACCCTATCTGTTGAAGCGGCACTTACATCACAAGATGAGCTTTACTCAGAGAAGTTACAAGAGCTTGTCCAAGCTATCGACAAAGACCATACTACTAAGCTTAAGCGAATCGTAGAAGCAGTTGATAAAAACAACGCTAAGAAGCTGATCGCAGTTATTAAGAAGTATGAGGGTGAGGTTAATAATGATGCAAGTAAATTTAAAAACACACTTGTTGAGTCTATTTCGGATTATATTGAAGAGTATATCCAAGAAGCAGTTCCAACTGAAGCCATTTTAGAAGCTACTCAAAACAGAACAGCAATGGAAGTTCTTAAGAATCTACGCAAGGTACTCGCCGTTGACTCTTCACTCATGAGTGAGTCTGTTAAAGAAGCAGTTGTTGACGGTAAGACACAAATTGATATGCTTAGTAATAAGCTAGCAGAGCTTGAGAAAGAAAATGCCACTATTAAAGAGGCATACGCCAATACTAAAGTGAGTCTTATGCTTGAGAGCAAGACGTCTAAGCTACCAGCTAAGAAAGCTGAGTATATGCGTAAAGTGCTAAGCGATAAGACACCTGAATTTATTGAAGAAAATTTTGAATATACTGCAAGACTGTTTGACAAAAAAGAGTCAGAACGTGTCAGTGTAATTAAAGAAGAGGCTTTTGCTACAAGAAAAGTAAAAGCTGATGCTCCTGTAGTAGTACAGGAAAAGAAAGAGATTTCCAATCCGTATTTAGACGAACTAAATCGGATGAAGTAATTTTCTCCTGGTAGAATGAGGCATTCGGTGCCTGAATAACATAAGTTAGTTTTATACTACTCTTATGAAGGTCGAAAAAATAGAAAGAAACGAAATTATATGAATAAACCACAATCATTTATTGATAAGAATAGAGCCGACACTCTCCTAGAGAAGTGGGCACCTGTTCTTGATTATTCTTCCGATTCGGTTAAGACAATTAGTAATGACACAACTCGTCTGAATACTGCTATCCTCTTGGAAAACCAAGAGAAGTGGTGTCTGGAAGAGGCCAATACTTCGGGTGGTGCCTTTGGCCCCAACTCAACTCCAAGTCTTGGTGGTCAGGTTGGAAACAGCGACTCCTATGCAAATGGTGATCAACGTCTCCCTAAAGTTCTTATCCCGATGATTCGTCGTACTTTCCCTGAGCTCATTTCCAACGAAATCGTTGGTGTTCAGCCTATGTCTGGTCCTGTTGGACTTGCATTTGCGCTCCGCTACGCATACAATACCGACGCACTCGGTACTGGTATCGATGGTAAGTCTACTCCTGTAGGCTCACCAAACAACGTAGGTGGTGCTAAAGATGCTGGTTATAACGGCACCCTTACACAGGATGACACTACTAACGAACTTGGCTATCAAATGCTTGACACTCGCTTTACTGGATCCTCTGCTGCAGAGCTCTCCGGTGGAGAAGGGTTTGCATTTGCTGATCAAGATGCTGGTGTTGCACAGATTCTCGAAAACTTCGAGATCACTGGTAACATCCCACAAGTTGAAGTAAAGTTTGAGAAGACAGCCGTTGAAGCTGGTACCCGTCGTTTGGGTGCTCGTTGGTCTGTCGAACTTGAGCAAGACCTCAAGAACATGAACGGTATCGATGTCGATGCTGAGATCACGAATGCTATGTCATACGAGATCCAAGCTGAAATTGACCGTGAAATGCTCATGAGAATGATTCAATCCGCTTTGAATGCTGGCAACGGTGCCGGTTATTCAGTATGGTCGCCTGCTTCTGCAGACGGTCGCTGGTTGGTTGAACGCAACAGGGATTTTTACCAACGTCTTATCATCGAAGCTAACCGTATTGCCGTACGTAACAGACGTGGCGCTGCTAACTTTATTGTTGCAACGCCTAAAGTTTGCGCCATCCTTGAGATGCTCCCTGAATTCCAGTGGGTACCTGTACAGGGCGACGTAAGCACACAGCCTGTTGGTATTGCTAAAGTTGGTTCGCTTGGTGGAAGATTTAACGTTTACCGTGATACCCGTACTGAAGTTCAGAACACTAACGTCTACAAGGATAGTACTTATACTACCGGCGGCGTTAAAAAGGACACCAGTATTGAATACGCGCTCCTTGGTTACAAGGGTCCTGAATTCTACGATACAGGTATCATTTACTGTCCTTACATTCCTGTCATGGTACAGAGAACTATTGGACCGAACGACTTTGCTCCTCGCGTAGGATTGCTTACTCGTTATGGTGTTGTTGACAACATCTTCGGTGCTAACCTCTACTATCACGTCATCCTTTGTAAGGATCTAGGTGTAGACTTTAAACCAGGTAATGCTTCTAACTACTTTTAGTAGCTAGCAGTATACACAGAACAAATTATCCGAACCGAGGGGGCCGAAGACCCCTCGGTTCATTTGTGTAAAGGTATAAATAATAATATATGAAAGAAACTAAACTTTTAACTGCATCAAGCATTCTTGCGTTTATATTTATATTCTCAATGACTGGGCTTGATGTTGTGTTATCTTATATGGGGTGGAAGCCCACGTTTGGTGATGATGTACTAGCTGGAGTTATTGGCTTTTTACCCTCTGTTGGTTCCGTCTCACTCAGTATGCTAATAGGTGTAACGAAATCCTGGAAAACTACAATTCTAGCATCTATTATATGGCTGTTTTGTATTACTATATCCTTAACAGGTAACTTCTTAAATATGACAGCGCGCGCTTTTGAATCTCTTGAGACAGAAAAGATAGCAGAGGTAGCAGTTATAAACGTAAAGGATACAAATAAAGAAAGTATACAAATATTAAAAGACTCTAACAAAGAAAGATTGTTACTAGTTGATCAGGAAATAACTGATTTAACTGTTCAGTATGAAAAGGCTAGAGAGTCACGTGACTTTCAAATTAATGACGGGGTTAATCGTGATGGTACAGTAGGTCCGAAGGCTAGAGCTTTCCAGGCGTCAATGGATAGTATTTCTATAGATATATCAAAAAAACGAGAATATAAAATAAAACTACAAAATGAAGCAACAGCTGCACTTCTCTCTTTTCAAGCAGAAACTGCAAATACGCTATCTGAGGCCAATGTGGAACTGGCTGAGACACAAAATGATATGCGAGGTCACATGCCTGTTATTAGGTATTTTATAACTAACAAAGATCATCAGAGAAACGCGGTATTATGGGGATTAGGTTTATTTGCTGCTGTTATAAGTCTAGCAGGTCCAATTGTTTCATATGCCATGGCTGTACACCTGAATCATAAAAGACTCCGCCAAAAAACAAAACAACATACACAATCAAAACCCCGTTATAAGCTTGTTAAAAGTAAACCCATAAAAGAGGTAGTACATATCAGGGAAACAGTATCAGAGCCGGTTATAATAGAAAAGACAGTAGTTGTCGAGAGCTCACCACCACCAGTCTCTATAAAAGAAGAAGATATACCTACAGATAAAAAAACTGACGCATCAATTGAGGATTACTATAGTAAAGATACACGGGTTGACTCACTGAGTGTAGTAAAGGATAATGCAGCAGAGCTCGCTGAGATCGCTGAACAAACCCGCATGCGTAATAATGGTTATATTTAAATTACATAAAAAAACACCTTATTAAAAGCTATCTTTACCTTACCTAAATAAATAATAGTATATGCCAAACTTTTTAACATCGCAGACCATAGACAACTTTATGATCAGCCCGGATGCTCGTCATGCTCGGCATGCTATTGGACTTATAGATATTGAGAGTTTAAGTGGTAATTGGAATAGTACATATAGTACTGTCTACGCAAACAGCGCTTTCTGGGACGGTGATTTTTGTAATGAGACTGTTTTATTAAATCAAGTAAGTGCATGTAACGGTAACATGACGATTGATGGTAACATTAATATGTCTGCAGGTAACATTACTAACGTTGATACTCTCTGCGCAAGTGTTATACACAGTATATCATCCTTTACACAGTATCATGATATACAAGTTTCAGAGCTGTCAGGGTTTAAGGTAACTGGTGACGTAGAAGTAACTGGTGACGTAAGTGTTGCGAACATAACTACTCTTTCAGGTGGAAATAATACAACTTGGGATAGCGTTTATACTACAGTAAATGCAGCAAGTAGTACCTGGGATAGCGTTTATAGTGATGTTGCTGCTACAAGCGGTGATTGGAATAGCGTTTATAATAGCGTATTTGCTACGAGTGGGGATTGGAATAGCGTTTATAGTGATGTTGCTGCTACAAGCGGTGATTGGAATAGCGTTTATAATGATGTAGTTGCTACAAGTGCTAACTGGGATAGTGTATATAACAGCGTACTAGCTACAAGTGCTAACTGGGATAGCGTTTATAGTGATGTCGTTGCTACGAGCGGTGATTGGAATAGCGTTTATAGTGATGTTGCTGCTACGAGCGCTAGCTGGGATAGCGTTTATAATGATGTAGTTGCTACGAGTGGTGATTGGAATAGTGTTTATAATGATGTAGTTGCTACGAGTGGTGATTGGAATAGTGTTTATAATAGCGTATTAGCTACAAGCGCTAACTGGGATAGTAGCTACAATAGTACAGGAGCTTTAAGTGGGGATTGGAGTAGTGTTTATAATAGCGTATTAGCTACAAGCGGTGATTGGGATAGTACTTATAACACAGTCTACAGTAACAGTGCAAACTGGGATGGTGACTTTTGTGATGAAGTCGTTCTGTTAAATCAGGTTAGTGCTTGTGATGGTAGCTTAACATTTGATGGTAGTATTGATATGCAGGGTGGTGATATTACTAATATTGATACCCTATGTGCTACAGAAATTCATAGTATATCATCTGTCACACACTATCAAGATATTATTATTTCTGAACTTTCTGGTTTTAATGTTACTGGTGATGTCGTTGTTGAAGGTAATGTTGCTATAGTGGATACACTTACTGCAAATAATATATCAGCTGGTAATGCCTTTTATACAGATTGTGGAAATAGTGATGAGTGGTGTTCTACTAATAATACAGTTGAAGCAACATCTGCTAACTGGGATAGTGCTTATAACACCACCCAGTCACAGAGCGCGGGTTGGTTAGATACAAAAACAGTAGTTCAAACTAATAGCGCGCAGTGGTCTGAACTATTCGATAGTTCTTTATTAGAAGCAACATCTGCTAACTGGGATAGTGCTTATAGTGATGTAGTTGCTACGAGTGCAACATGGAACGACTCAACTAGTGTAGTTCAAACTAATAGCGCGCAGTGGGCAGATAGTTACGCTAACGGTGGAACAATAAACGGTGAGCTTATTGTAAATGACTGCGTTGTAGCTGATTGTATAAAGCTAAAAGCCGCAGAGATACAAGATTATACACTTGAAAAGATATTTAGAGGTGAGTTGATTAAAACTCCTGCAGTTGGTGAAAATATAATTAGTACATTTGATATAGGCATTAACCCGTCATTAGTATGGGTTGATTATACTATTGTGGTTATAAGTTCAGGGCCTAGCCATACACAATCAACACACAACGGTAGACTATCCCTAAGCGGTACACAAATCTTAGCTAATCAAGAACTTTATACTGTACCCGCCACTCCACCGCTAGTTAATAACATCTTCTTTGATACAACTAATAATAAACTTAATGTAACTGCAGATGTAGAAGATGAAGTTAGCTTAACATTTTTCGGTAAGGCCTTTTATGTGAATAGGGTATTAGACTTTACGTTTGGACTAGAAGGTAATAATAATGATATATTAGTTTCTGAATTAAATCCTGAAAACGAATTCTCACTCGAATAAATAATAATACAGAACGATGGCAAAAATAACATTTACACAACTAGAAAGCCTAGCAACAGAGTCAGTAAATCTCTCATCTATTGTACCTATTGTACAAGATGGAGAAAACTATAAGATAGCGCTGAGTAGTATTGATAATAGTGACCCTAATTGGGACTCTACTTATACATCTGTACAAACCAATAGCGCTTCTTGGGGTATTGACACTGTTTATGATGATTCTTTGCTACAGTCTACATCAGCTACATGGGACAATACATCAAGCGCGGTTCAAACAAACAGCGCGCAATGGGCTGTTGATACGGATACCATCTATGATGACAGCTTACTACAGTCTACTTCAGGTAGCTGGGATAGTACATATACAATCGTAGGTGCTAATAGTGCTTCATGGGATGCTCATACAGATCCTTACGATGATGCCCCTGTAACGGCTTTACAATCAGCTAGTGCTACATGGGACAATACATCAAGTGCGGTTCAAACAAATAGTGCACAGTGGGCTGTTGATACAGATACCATCTATGATGATACTCCTGTAACTACTTTACAATCAGCTAGCGCTGAGTGGGATGATACGTCAAGTGCTGTACAATCAAATAGCGCACAATGGGATGCTCATACAGATCCTTATGATGACTCATTACTACAGTCTACATCAGGTAATTGGAATAGTTCTTATACGACTGTAAATGCTAATAGTGCTAGCTGGGATGCTCATACTGCTCCTTATGATGATACACCTGTAACTACTTTACAATCAGCTAGCGCTGAGTGGGATGATACGTCAACCGCGGTTCAAGCAAATAGCGCACAATGGGCCGTAGATACAGATACTATTTATGATGATAGCTTACTACAGTCTACATCAGGTGCTTGGAATAATAATTACACGACTGTACAATCAAATAGTGCTACTAACTGGGATAATACAGCTAATACTCTTGCTTCAGTCACAACTAATGGAGCAACTACAGTAAACGACATCGAAGTTGGTAGGATTGTTACGACTGGTAACACGCTTGGAGCGGCGGCGATCGGTAGTCTTGCCATAGGCGGGACTGGCAACTCGGCACTTGGCGAACAATCTGAAGTGCTTGGTGGTGGAGGCTCTTCTGCTTCTGGCACGGGATCAACTATTGTCGGGGGCAACGCCTCAAACAACTCTGGGAACTGGGCGATTATAGCAGGTGGAAGAAATCATACCAATACAGCGGCAGCGCGCTCAGGTACATTAGCAGGTGAGCATACTACTACTACCCACACGGATTCAGCTATGCTGGCGGTAAAAGGCACGGCTAGTGCAAACAAACAAAGCCAAGCTAATCAGACAGCCCACGTTGATAACTTACACATTTTTGAGGGTGGATTCAAAATGCCAACTGGCGCGACTGATACTTATGTGATGACCACAGACGCTAATGGCGTAGGCACATGGCAAGCGGCTGGCGGAGGTCCTTCTGGGACTACACTCTCAGGCACTACAGCAAATGCCACTCCAACAGAAATCTTTGTAGATGGAACATCTCCAAATAGAGTAGATGTCGCTACTGGTACAACCATTACATTTTCTGCTTTAGTTGCCGCAAGATCTGCCACTGAAAGTGCTGGCTATAAGATCGAGGGTGTCATTAAGAACGATGCTGGAACAGCCGCATTAGTTGGCGTTGTAGCCAAAACAGTTTTCGCCGAAGAGGATATAGCTTGGGACATTACAGTAACTGCGGCTAATAACGCACTTACCTTTATTGTAACTGGTGATAGTGCTGATTCGGTATCTTGGGAAGTAACTCTCAATAAGACCGAAGCAACCTAAACCATGAGTCAAACATTCAAAGGAGACATAACTAACAATGTAGTCGAGCTTAACTTACAAGCTGGGGCTACTAACATTGGAACTCCTACTGTTGCATATGATGGCACTAATAATGGTGAGATTTCTGTGCAGGTAATGGGGGATGTGGATGGTAGTAGTGGTTTTCAAAACGACTCTACATTAAAAGGATTAGTAATTGGCACATCATGCACAACTATTGGGAATAGTGCTTTTGACTTTTGCTCTGGCTTAACTGGTTCATTAGTCATTCCAGATAGTGTTACTAGTATTGGTGACTTTGCTTTTTCTGAGTGCCTTTTAACTAGTTCATTGAATATTGGAAATAGTGTTACAACTATTGGGGGTGGTGCTTTTCGGTATTGCGAAAGCTTAACTGGTTCATTAGTGATCCCAGATAGCGTTACGTCTATTGGGAATTATGCTTTTTTTGCTTGCAACGACTTAACTGGTCCATTAGTTATTCCAGATAGCGTTACGAGTATTGGGGGTTATGCTTTTTATGCTTGCGGTAGCTTAACTGACGCATATGTTAATTGTCCTGCATCATCTTGGATAGGGTCAAATGCTTTCCTATTTACAAATTTACTTACTAACATATACGTTCACGCCGATTATGTAGCTGGATATAATGCGGCATGGAAGACCGCGCAAAACACTTCAGCAACCGTCAGCACTTGGACAAACTACCCCACTATACCATAACACAAACTTTAAATAAATAATAATATGAAATACGCAATCACAGGCCCAAAAGGAGCAATTTTTAACATAGTAGATGCCGAGCCAACAGACGCTCCACACTATAGCGAAATTTCTGATGCTGATGCAGCTACAGTAGAAGCTAGTGAGGATAGATTCTTTATCGTTGATGGTGTTCTTCTGACACAAGAGGAATTCAGAGCAGCTAAACAACAAGAAAGATATGAAGCACAAATTACTGAGTTCGGTGCTGATATTGATGGCGCAAAAGCATTCGTAAGAGATCACTTCGCGAGTAAGAGATATGATTTTGAAGTAGGTGGCATTGATGTAAATGGACTAGCAGTAAGAACTGATAGATTTACAGTAGAGCGAATTTACCAAGCAAGATTCTTGGCTAAAGAAGATCCGGGGTTTGATACTGATTGGAAACTAGGTGATGGTACATTTCTTACTATTGATGCCACAACCATTATTAGTATATCTGATGCTGTAACAGCACACCTTAAAGAAGTATTTACAAAAGAAAAGACAGCAAATACCTCAATCGACGCCTCAACCACACTAGCAGAACTACAAGCGATCACTTGGTAATATGAGCAAAACATACAAAGGAGATGTGACAGGTAATGTCGTTGAGCTTAATTTGCTTGATGCCAACGAAGGCACGTTGCC
>Ga0102815_10002868_pt1 | contig 10409 bp, 10 predicted proteins | sample ColrivemetaGS759_FD_79113 | JGI IMG/M metagenome (GOLD analysis project Ga0102815, IMG submission 79113) | Estuarine microbial communities from the Columbia River estuary - Ebb tide ETM metaG S.759 | ecosystem: Environmental > Aquatic > Marine > Intertidal zone > Estuary | place: USA: Columbia...
ATCAGATATTTACTAAATTTGTTTTCAGTGAGTAATCTTTGGCGGATTCGTCGAAAAAATTTTATCATCGGTTATTAGTTGGTTATAGTGTTGTTGTATAAGATTTAATTTACTGATTATTTTCACTAGTACTTTTTTTATTAAACCCATTTTTAAAATGTCGAAGAAAAACCTCCTAGTTTTAATAGTTGTCCTCGCCAATTCGTTAATTCGCCCATATTTATTTTCTAATGGAGTTCATGATGTACTTCGCAGTTGTTCGTGAGTTGCCAGCTTTAGGATCTAATTTAGCAAATAAAACCGAATCTGCCGTAGCAGGTAGAAAATCCTGTGGATTTTATAGAGTAGGTGAGAATCTAGTAATTAACCTAGCTGCCGGCAGTAAGGTTATAAACCGTATTGTGCTTAGGCTTTTTAATAACGTTCAATTCTAATTATTCACGTCCGATTTAAAACTATATATTTATTTATCAAATTTACTATTGAAGATAAATGCAAGTTAATTACAAAATGATATGCTTTTATCTTGAACCTACACTAGATAAAATCTTAAAAAAATTTGTAGTAAGTGCTTCATAAAAAATTATATTTGGAACATAATACAAAAGATTAATTTTACAGCAAAATAAGATGAAAAAGGTTTTATATTATTTCTTGTTTTTCCCCATCTTTATTTCAGCTCAAATTAACGAAAGTGATACGCTTAACGTAAAAGCAAGTCTTTCTATAACTGGATTTTATCAAGGCGGAAATGTAGAAACCTTAATTTTTAGAGCAAAAACAGATTTGAGTTTTAAACCTTGGAAGAATTGGGTATTTAAAAACCAAAATTCGTATGTCTATCAAGAGTTTGGCAAGGAAAAGGCAGATGAAGATATATTAAGTCTCAACTTCTTATATCTTAACCCTGAGCGAAAAATATATCCGTTTGTATTAGGTTTTGTTAGCACCAATTTTCGAAGGGAAATTGATTTGCGTTCTCTTGTTGGTGCAGGTGTTACGTTTCAAATTCTTAATAAAGAAAAGGATTGGCTAAAACTTTCTTTTTCTAGTGAATATGAACAGACCCGTTTTAACGAAACTGATTTTAACATTTTGGAGTATGATGGTAACGCATCTATTAATACTTTTCGGGTAACTTTATGGTTTAATGGTAAATACCATTTGTTTAAAAATAAAATAATTCTAAATCATGAAAATTATTTTCAACCTTCTCTTGAGGAAAGTAATAATTTTCGTTGGCAAGCAGATGTTGGTTTAGAACTGCCCATTTGGAAGTTTTTAAACCTTAAAATAAATTATCGACATACCTTTGAAAGTATAGTTATAGAAAACCAAAAACAGGAAGATAGATTTTTGACATTTGGTTTTACCCTAAAAAGTTATTAACTAGATTAACGCAACTGACTTTAGGTTAAGTAATAAATTTAGCAAATACAAACCGAATATAAAATCTGTGGGATTTTCCGAGTATACACAAACTAGAAACTAACCTGCCGGCAGGCAGGTTATGCATATTGTTGTTTGCAGTTTTTTCTAACTAAATTCCGTTATTTCATTTTGGTTTCTAAAACTGTCGAATTCAATCCTTTGAAAATTAACCAAAGAGGAAGAATTAGTTGAATGAGCCCTATTGGAAGAAGCATATTCATACTAATGCTATTTCCGAAAATCGAAAAGACTATTTCAATAAACATAAGAATTACTGCTATTATTCCACCAATTGAAATGCCTATTGGAATTAATTTAGACACGTACAATGTATAGTATAAAATAAAAACTGGAAAGCAAGAAATGAGTAAACTCAAGTAGTGTGTCCACCAATGTTTTTTATAAAACACATTACCTAAAGTATTTAATATGTCATAATTGCCAGTTTCATTTTTAGTATACTCTAGACTTAATTCTAACATCGATAGAACACTAATATTGTCAATAGATATAGCTATAAAACCTAGTATACTAGAAGCCAAATATAAAAAAGCCAAAGTGCTGCTATGTTTTTTAAAAATTGGTAATAATACTGAGGCTATAAAAACAGAGGTTATTCCGCTTAAAAATAAAAGTAAGGTCGAAATAATGATTTCATTTGAGTTTGCAGAAGTATTAGTTAGAAAATCATCTGAAAATAGTACAGGGCTTTGTAAAAATTGATAGACAGTAATTCCTGTTGCAAAAATTAGTAGAAACAATAGACCTAAGAGCCTTCCAGTTTTTTTATTAGATTTCATATTTTGATTGATTAGTTGATTGATTGAATATAAGACGTAGTACACTATAGAATGTTACAAAGAGGGTGGGTTTTCAGATTGCACTTTAGGGTTAATATATTAGCCATTTTAATGGCTTATATAAATAGTTGTTGTTAGTTTTTTTTCAATCTTTTAATTTCTTTTTGATACCCTTCCTCGTTTCCTAATTTTAATTTTTTTGAAACCATTATAGCCGACTTATAAGTCTCAATTGCCTTATCTAATTGGTTTGTTTTCTCATACAATGCAGCTAAATTATTTAAAAACATAATATACTTTGGATATGCTTCTGAAGCTCTTTTATATACTGTAATTGCTCCCAAGTTGTTTTCTTTATCTAGCAATTCCATAATTATGTTAACGTAATCACTAGCTGGTCTTCTGGTATTTTCACCATACTTATCTGCTAGATTCTGCTCACCTTTTAAAAATACTTCGTCACTATAATTCTTTAATAAATCTTCAGAAGCTTTTAAATCAGAAAACACAAATTTCAACCCATAATAATTTAGTAATAATCGAGAATCATCGTGTTCTTCATCGCCCACAATTTCTTCATGCTTCCAACGGAAGTTTTTAGGTGGATTATTTTTGATTACATCAACATATCGAACTAACTCTTGACGCATTCCCCAACCTTCTGCTCCACCAGTTCCAAAGTAAACAGATTTATTCAGAGAATCTTTAGACTTGAAAAATTCTTTAGCTTGACCTGTCATTTCTTCTTTATTCCACCATAAAGCCGGTGCTTGTATGATGAATGCATTAAATAATTCTGGTTTATTCATTAATGCATATGTGCTAAATAGACCTCCAAAAGAATGCCCTTCTAAAATTCGAAAGGGATGAGTTTGAAAGTTTGATTCTACATATGGAATTAATTCTTTTTCTAAAAATTGGATAAATTTAGGAGCTCCTCCACTTTGTGGTATGTCTGTATCAGCTCCTGCATAAGCATCTTCGCCTGCATTTGAGGGCGTTAAATCTCTTGCTCTATCTAAACTTTCTATAGCCACAATTATCATTGGCGGAATAATACCTGATTCTGTGAGTAACTCAACGGTTCCCACCTCATGTTTTATATTTCCCAACCCATCTAAAAGATAAAGAACAGGGTAAGCATTTTTATTATTTTCATATCCAATGGGTAATGAAATAATAATGGGACGGTCTTCTTGTAAGATTTCAGATTTTAAGATGTACTGCGTTCCTAAACCTAAAAGTTGATTGTCTTCAGTTAACTCTATTTTGTCTGCCAACTGTGCATTAGCACTAAATTGAAAAAAGATTATTGAAAGTACTGCAAGCGAAATTTTGAATAATTTATAGTTCATTTTATTAAATGTTATACAATGAAGACGATTCTCTAATTATAATGTTACCTATTAATTAATTATACATGTGCTAAGCTTTGTTATTCTTTCCAAAAAGGTATAACGACAGATTCTCTAAAAAACAAAGAGTCATTTTCATTATTATTTTGGTGAATTTTCACATTTACTTTTATTGCATGTTCTCCACGAGCCAGATATCCTAGATCCAGAACAGTTATTAATCCAAGATTTTTGCGTGTAGGGTGCTCATAGAACCGGTATTTAAGATTGTTTAATAGTGTATCATTAACATAAATTTTAAATCGTTGGGAGTGGCAGTCTAAAGCCAAATCTGCATTCATGTTGTTACGTAATGGATCATTATTGCTAAAGAAAAAAATACCTGTTTTAGCTGGTTTTAAGTTCGGGCAAATGGCCTTAATAACTTGATCATCGTTACGTGCGACATAAGGCAGAAAAAGTTGAACAAATCCGTTTTTAACAAACTTGGAAGAAATACTTGCAGAATACGAAGACCTATCTTCTACTGTATCATCATAAAAATTGTTGCTTATGGATTGTAGCGTTCGATTTCCTGGAAGGTATGCATGTGAATTAACGTTCAATGAGGCAATTAAGGTAAAACCTATCAAATAAGGAATTAAAAATAAAACAATATTACGGCCGTATTTATTGTCCAACAAATTATAATAAATTGGACGATAGATAAAAGCCAAAGTAATAACGCTGAAAAAGCGATAAATAGGATAATAGAACCTGGCAAATCTTTTTTTTGTTTTATCCAACCAAGGGTAATGAAATCAAAGAAATAGACTAAGCCTCCCAATAGGTATAATAATAAAAAAGGTACAATAACCAAAACCCATATATCTCCAAATCTGGTGACTATCCATTGCATAGTAATTGCCAGGATAAAGATTCCTACAACATAAAGACCACCGGAAATTAGAATAAAAATGATAAGAAAAGTAAAACCGAAAACAGAACTGCATAATTTTTCCAATTGCTGGATATATAAATCAAAACTCACAATTTTAGTTCGAAGAAACCGATCAAATTTAGGGCTTGTATTTAGTTTATTAAAATCAATATCTCCAGACACATAACGCAATCCTATTGTGCTAATCCACAGCCCACGTAACAAAACATGCAGTATGAGATTAATAATCAAAACGTACCACGCACCCAACATTACCTGATAAGGTATATACAGAAATTCATAATAGGCACTCCCGGATAGCAATAGACTAATTTGATCATCCAGGTTGAGAACTGGCTCATATGATTCAGCTAGTAAAAAAATAGCAAAGCCAGAAATCAATAGCTCAAGTTGCCAACTCTCTTGCTGTAGAATCTCAAGCCATTTAGTAAACGATTTATTCTTGTCCTTTTTCATTTGATTTTTAATAATAGCATTTCTAATTTACAACACTTATTTTTTCATTAATTGCACTAGATCAAAATAAAGACGTCTGTCAAATGGAAGGTTGTCTCGCTTTTCTAAATATATAACAATTAATTAACTAGAGTTTAGAGTAATGAAGGTTAACATTATTGTTTACGGTGTTATGCTCAGATTGTTGAATTCATTTATTTTAATTAATAGCCATATACATTTGGATCATTAGTATGGTATCCATGTATGCATGAGCTAAAATTAAAATCCAAAGTCTCCTTTTTAATTTGATATAACAGATACCCAAAGCTAATCCCATAAATCCTGTTTGTACCATTCCCATCGGTCCCCACGAATAATGAATAAGTCCGAAAATAATTGAACTAAGTATTACTGCAAGATTCCTTGCTATTTTAGAATCGGCTCCAATCTGTGAGATTCTTGTTATTAAAAATCCTCTATAAATAACTTCTTCTCCAAATGAAGAAACGATGTATACACCTGCTAATGTTAAAAGTAGCATCCCAATATTACCTTTTAAATAATCATAACCAGTCATGTTTGCACCTTCTGGTATGCCTGTTATATTGGCCATGATAATAGATCCTATTATAAAACCGGCTAATGCAAGAACTAGAACTAAAAGAGAAAGTAAAAACAGTTTAATACCACCTCTCCAAGAAATGGATTTAAAGGTTAATCCAAAGTCTTTCCAACTTTCTCCGCGAAGTTTAAGACCGACCCAAACATAAATCAGCATTAGAATATTCGCTATCCATAGTACTGTTTGTTTTAAAATAGGATTGTCTCCAACGAAAGGAATTATTAGTCTAATAAAGGCATAGACGAAAATAAATAGGAATAAAATTTCTCCTATTTTAACCAGTTTATTTTTTTGCAGTTGATTTCTAAGTTTTATAAATTGAACTTTATTCGTCTTTTCTATCATTTCTGCATGCCTTTATTTTAACTCTAAATAGAATAATTTATTTCTAATATAATCATTTTTTAACTTACCTAAAAATGTACTATATTTTTTTTTAGCAACAGTTTTTATACATTCAAAAACGTACTAATGTCAAAATATTTTCAATTCTCATAATCAAGCAGAATGTGGTTATCTCATCAATTAATTACAAACAAATCTCTTAGCGAATTGTGTTCTCTATGTAACAACCAGACTATAATTATTCCAAAGACAAAGTTAGATGCAAATCCTTCAATTATGTGGCTAAAACGTACACTGGCTATTGGCATTAAGGGGTTTTCTAAAATAAGTCCTGAAATCTGTGGTATTGTAAAGAAAAGTCCTACAAGAATAGCAGTCCACCATACATTTACTTTTGAGCCATGTATTATTGGAATTGCGCATAGAGTCCATAGCATTGCTCGTATTGCCTGAAATGGGAATAACCCAGAATTGTCATGAAAGGTTCTGGCAGTGTGCTCCCAAAAAGGCAAGATGTCTCCAGGACTTCCATAAAAAGCTCTTAAGTCAGCATTTTGCCAGGCGATGTAATAACCAGCACACCAGTATAGTAAAATATATATTATTGCAATTGCTATTAATTTCCATATCCACTGCTTGACAGGAATAATTAATGGCGGAGTAGGTTTTATTTTTTCCTTTGATTTTCCTTTGCCTAAAATCAAAACTGCCAATGGTATATAAACAAAAGCTACAGGTAATCCCATAATAAATAATCGCGGCAAAAGATTTTGTTCAAATGTAACATTTGACATGAAATACCAGGCTTCAATCTGGGTTAAAAATGTTACAGCACCATAATATGCAAAGCTCAATGTCAGAGCCAATTTCCATCTATTCCAACGCGAGCTAAGAATTAATCCGATTATGAGTAACATATTGATAACCCCAAAAATTAAAAATCCGATATTGCCACCAATCAGTCCTGGTTCAGATTCTATATCAGGAAGCATCCCTGAAATAAACATTGTTCCGCTGATGAATAATACATAAAATAATATTAGAAGTAAAGCAGTCCGTGCCGCCCATATCAAAGGCTGTTTTGCAATCATATTTTTGATTTTATTTAATAATTTGTTTACATAATGGTTTATTTCATTTTAATTGTGATATTGCTTTTTTACACCATTTTAAAGTAGTTTTGTTTGAATCAATCCCAAATTGAAAAGCGAGCCTTCCATGCAACGGCATATTGTTTGATTCTTTATTATAAAACGCTTGAAGCTCTTTATTGTAAGTATTTAGTAAGTTTTGAAATGATGTTAGAAAATTAATTCTTTGATTCTTATCTAATAGGGTCTCCATAAAGCCAAATCGAAGTAAAAGTTCATCAGTTTTTTTTTCAACTTCGATTTTTTCAACGGGTTTCAAAAACCAATTTTTAAGAGTTAGAATCCCGTTTGTGGTGATTTCAAAACAAGTCTTGCCGGTTTTAACTTGTACATTTTTTTTAACTAACTCAAATTTTTGTAATCTATTAAGTGCTGGGTATATGGTTCCTGGACTGCTACTGTAATTGCCTAAAGCTGTTTCCTTAAATAATTTTCTTATGGCATAACCAGAGAGTGGCTGATCTTGAATTAATCCAAGGATTGCAAAATCTAATAATGTAGGTTTAATATAATCTTTATTTTTCATATTTAATACGAATCATATTATAAATATAGTACGAATCATATTAAAATACAAATTTTATTTCTTATTATTAAAAAATATGTAGTGCAATTATGGTCAGCTTTAGCTGAATGTATTCCAAGTCTTAGTATATGACGCGTTTAAATGCACTATTTAATAGTTATACCTAGTTTTTATTTCTTCTTTCAGAAGTTTTTATTACTTCCATAATAACGTTCAAAGCCTTGTCATTCCCTTTAAAATAATCTGTCGATGATAAACTTACAGGAATATCTGGAGCGATCCATTTACGATGGTCTTCTGCTTTATAAGTTTGATGATATTGTGAAGCTACAATTCCTATTAAACCTGAATATGGTAATTTGAACCATCCTGCTTCTCCTATAAAACTTGGTTTTGATCCACTTGGCTCACCCACTAAAATTGCATTTGTGAATTTTGTTATTTCAGTCAATAAATTTTGAGCGGCAGAAAAGGTTCCTCTACCCATTAAAACGAAAATATTTCCTTCAGGGTTTATAATTTCAAATTCGATTAATGTTTTTAGCATGGGAGGGAATATAGATCCATCTCCACCAGCATTAAACCGCAAGTCTAAAATTAAATTTTGAGAATTGCTTTGTTTTATGTTTTCTCGAAGCTTTGAATTAAAATCCATCAAAGTCAGTTCTTTTTTTTGTTGAATTACGTTAAATTGTATATATATTGCATTATACTTAGTTACTATTTTTGACCAATAATTATCTTCTGTTTTTGATAAAAATAAAGGTTGATTCTCTGTTTTTAGCTTTGGTAATATTGGCATACCACTAAACTGCCAAGTTACCGGATTCATTGTTACTTTTTCAGATTTCCCTTCTTTATCGCTTAGAGTTATTGTTACTTGATTCGCATTCTTAATAATTCCTAAACCTTCTAATACATCGGGTAATCCCAAATAATAAGGGCCTAACCAAAGTATTTGCATATCATTATCCCTTGCATTTAAGGCATTTGTTTTTTGAAGTGCAGCTTCAATACGTGTGTTTTCAATCAACTCTACCTTATAACCAATCCATTGTTCGAAGCCTTCCTCAGCATCAACAATAAATAGCCCATCATTAAACTGATAAAACTGAACAGGTAGTTTTTTTAAAGCGCCTTTGTTTGGAGATGTCGGTAAAATAAAATTATGTCCACTTCCAAAAGCTCCGAATAGTTTAATTATTTTGAAAATTATTTGTTCGTCAGATAATGATGCTATATTTTTTTTTATATCTAACATTTCTTTTGCTAAATCTGATTTTGAAATAGCCTCAGAGCTATAGCGTAACTCAATTATTCGTTTCTCTAAATATGTAATATCTTTAGACCAAGCTTCTTCTCTTGTTATATCTTTTTGAGTATCATACCCAAATAACTCTAGAAAATCTTCATCTTCACTAAAACTTTTAAAAGCAGAACTGCCTTTTAAAAACGGTTTTTCGTCATAACGTGCTACAAAGCCTTTTCGCATCCATAACATTGCATTATCTTTATCTCCATCTTCAGCATATGCTTCAGCAATTTTTATCATAATATCGTTTGAAGGTGCTGAACCTGTTGGAATTCCTGTTAAGATAGTTCCACCAAGATTGAGGGTTTTCTTTAGTGCCGTAATAGCATTTTGATACTGCTCATCTTGATAATAGGAAAGTCCTAGTACATAAAACAAATCTGAATCATTTTGATAATGTTCCGTTAGGTTTTCTAAAATTGGAATCGTCTCTTGCCATTTTTCATTCTTTACTAATCTTATAGCTTCAGTTCTTTTATTAAAATAATCAAGCGGATTTTCTACTTTACTATTTTCTATTTGCGAAAAAGCATAAGGAATATTGATAAAAATCAATAGGAGAAGGCTTACAATGTTTACTTTTTTCATATTTAATTTTTATTAATTAAGGTAAATAAATAATAGAATTGTTACACTAAAATCAGTTTTAATTAGGCATAACGCCTTGCTTAACGCAGCTAGGTTCTGAGTTTTAAATTATTAATAACTAAATAGTCGAAACTAAAGCTTTGGATGTCCTTGCGTAAGCACAATATAAAACATCCTAAAAATAGTCCTATTTGCTATAAGTATTGTTGTAATCGGGTGATTTTAGAATCCATTAATTATTTTTTATCTGTTTAATATTACTTCTAAAACTTTCAATAACTACTGATGTTAGTATTAGCCCTCCACCCAAAATAGCACTAATATCTGGGTACTCTTTTAAAAAAAATACACCTATAATAATTCCATATATTGGTTGCGAACTACTTATGATACTGACTGAAGTTGTAGAAAACTTTTTAAAACTATACAAGAAATATGTATGTCCTATTGCTGTAGTTAACAGAGCCAAAATCAAATTTCCAGGTAATTGATTTACAAATCCTGTATTATCTAGAGTAAAAAAGAAAGGAGATAAGCAAATTGTTATAATAATTAGTTGATATAGCATTAAAATTGAACCATTATATTCATTTGATTTTGCTTTCATTATTAAATTACGTAAAGAAAAACATATTGCTGAAAATATCCCAAGTCCTAATGTTTTGATGTATACCTTCTCATCCGTAAAATCAGGAACTATAAAATAAACTCCAATAATTACCATAACCCCTAAAACCAAATGTATTTTTTGAAATTTTGTTTTTAGGATAATTGGTTCTAAAAATGCAGTTATTACTGGATAAGTAAACAATAACAACATTCCAACAGCTATATTTGAAAGCTTTAAAGTGTAGAAATAAGTAAGCCAATGTAAGCCCATTAATAAGCCTCCCGCAATAAA
>Ga0102815_10002873_pt1 | contig 10404 bp, 9 predicted proteins | sample ColrivemetaGS759_FD_79113 | JGI IMG/M metagenome (GOLD analysis project Ga0102815, IMG submission 79113) | Estuarine microbial communities from the Columbia River estuary - Ebb tide ETM metaG S.759 | ecosystem: Environmental > Aquatic > Marine > Intertidal zone > Estuary | place: USA: Columbia...
AGACGCCGCCCGCGAGATGATCGACCGCGTGGGCCTTCAGGCCAGCGAGCCTTGGGTCGCCGCCCGCGACGAGGCGGTGGTGACGCTCCTCTACGGCTGCGGTCTGCGGATTTCCGAGGCGCTTGGCCTGACGGGCCGCGATCTGCCGCTGCCCGACGTGCTGCGCATCCGTGGCAAGGGCGGCAAGGAGCGGATCGTTCCGGTGATCCCCGCCGCGCGCGAGGCGGTGGCACGATATGTGGAGTTGAGCCCTTTCGAGCCCGAGCCGAACGCTACGGTTTTTCGCGGCGCTCGTGGTGGGGCGCTTTCCCCCCGCGCCATCCAGAAGGTCATGGAACAGGCCCGGCTTCAGCTAGGCCTTCCCGCCACCGCCACCCCCCACGCCATGCGCCACAGCTTCGCCACCCACCTTCTCGCCCGTGGCGGAGACCTCCGCGCCATTCAAGAGCTTTTGGGCCACGCCTCGCTCTCGACAACGCAGGCCTATACTGCGGTGGACGCCGCGCACTTGATGGATGTCTACGAACGCGCCCACCCACGTAGCTAGGCAATTGAGATATTGCCGCCGCGTCAGCTTTCCGCCATGAGGGGCGAATGACCATCACTCAAAAAGCCCTCGCCGTTCATCTTCTCACCGCCACGGGCGCGGTTTTCGCCATGCTGGCGATGCTCGCAGCCGTCGATGAGAAATGGAGCCTCATGTTTGTCTGGCTCGTCGTGGCCTTTTTCGTCGATGGCATCGACGGCCCCCTCGCCCGGCGCTATGACGTCAGGAAGAACGCGCCAATCTTTGACGGCGTGCTTCTCGATCTGATCATCGACTATCTGACCTATGTCTTCGTGCCAGCCTATGCGCTTTTCAAGTCGGGCCTTTTGCCGGGCTGGACCGGCTGGATCGCGATTATCATCATCACATTCACTTCGGCCATGTATTTCGCCGACAGCCGTATGAAAACAAAAGATTATTCCTTTTCCGGCTTTCCCGGTTGCTGGAACATGGTGGTGCTGGTTCTCTTTGCGCTTCAACCGAGTTTCTGGGTCAGCCTCGGCTTCGTAGCGCTTTTGGCGGCGGCGATGTTTGTTCCTGTTCGCTTTGTTCATCCGATGCGGACCCAACGGTGGAGAATGATCACCATTCCCATGGCCCTTGGCTGGACCTTCTTTGCCGGATGGGCGGCATGGGTCGATTTTCACCCCGAAAGCTGGGCCCATTATGGCCTGATCATCACCTCGGTCTATCTGCTCGCGGCAGGCGCAATCCAGCAGCTGATCTACGGCCTCGACGGCTAGAGCCGCGTCAGGATCATCCCGCCAACGATCAGGGTGGCGGCAATCATCTTGGCCCTGTCGAGCCTTTCACCGAAGAAGAACACTCCTATCGCCACGGCAAACAGGATCGACGTTTCCCTCAGCGCTGCCACAAGCGCGATCGGCGCCTGCGTCATGGCCCAGACCGCGATCGCATAGGCCCCGTAGGAACCCGCAGCCGCCAGTGCGCCCAGCCCCCAAGACCGCAAGGACGCACGAAAGATTGCCGTGCCGCGGAGCGCCGCTGCGGTCGGAAGCATCAGCGCCGCATCAATCGCGAAGAGCCATGCCACGAACGTTGCCGCATCTCCGGCAACCCGGGCGCCCATGCCATCGACGAGCGAATAGCCTGCGGTCGCCATGGCTGAGAACAGAGCAAAGGGGATCAACCGCCGATTTTCGCCGGAACCCAAGGCACCATTTGCCATCAGGAGAATGCCGAGCCCGAGGACCATGACGCCCACATAGGCCGCCACAGAGATCACGTCTGCCAAGAGAACCGCCCCGACGACGAGGACGATCAAAGGCGCAACCCCTCGGGCGATCGGATAGACACGGCTCAGATCGCCGTGCTCATAGGCATAGGCGAGGAAGAGCTTGTAGGCCGCATGTAGCGCGCCAGAGGCCAGAAGCCAGAGCCAGACCGCCCCCTCGGGAAAGGGCCTCCCCAGCGCGATCAGGAGCCCCGCCCCACCCTGAACCGCCGTCATGATGACCATTCCGGTCATCTTCGAGGCTCCGAGTTTGATGAGCGCGTTCCATGAGGCGTGGAGCAGGGCTGCGCCGAGGACGGCGAAGAAGACGAAAAGGCTCATCACGCGCTCTTATTGGGATTCATCAACTTAATCATCAAATCAGCAAGGATGCCGCCGATTCAAGTCGTAAAAGTGCTACCTTGGTTTCGATCCCTCGCCCGCCGGAAAAGCCCCCGAGACCGCATTGAGCCAGAACGCGGTGGCAAGGAACGATGATCGGGATCGAGTTCGCCCCGCATCCCTGCCCGACCGCCTGCGCGGTGACGCCAAGATCGCGGGCGATCTCGCCATAGGTGCGGGTCCGGCCGAGGGGGATGTCGATCATCGCCTGCCGCATCGCCTGCGCGAAATTGCCGGAGGCGGGTTTGAGGGGCAGATCGAACTCCGTCAGGCGGCGCTCGAAATAGGCGTCGATCTGGCGCGCCACCTCGGCGGCGAGTGTGTCATCCGGCGCAGCTGGGAGAGCCTCACCCCAAGCAAGGCCAGCCACCGCTTCGCCCTCAAGCGTGACGACAATCGGCCCTGTCGGGGTGTCGAGCCCGAAGCGGCGCTCGCTAGTAGACATCTTTGAGCTTCACGGCGCGGCCGTTCTGCTCGAACGTGTCACCTTTGCCGAGGCCCGCGATCTTTTGCGCCACGGGGCTGTCCATCGCGATGCCCATGAAGGTCTGGCCGCCGGCCTCGAAGGTTCCGGTCGCGACCGAGAGAACGAAGTTCCGGCCGCCAAAGCTCACCACGGCGCCAGCCTCGGCCTCGGCCTTGGGGCCGAAATCCATCGCGCGGATCGCCGCGATCTTGGCCTCGTGGATCGCCGCCGGCCCTTCGAGCGCGTGGGCAATATCCGCGGTCCCTCGGGCAACGGAGATCTCGTCGGTGGTAAAGGCTTCCTGATCGTCGAGCTGCGAATCCTTGAGATAGGCTTCGTATTGCTCGCGGGCAGCCTCAAGATCGGCGGATTCGAGGGCGAGCATCCGCTCGCGGATCAGGGTCTTGTCGACGCGGGTCATGGCAAATCCTGCTCTGGTTACAAGGCAAACGCCTCATAACCAGATTTAAGAACTTTCCGGCCTATGCCAAGGCCTCGTCGCAGCGATAGCAGACGCCGGCGTGCGAATGGGTGCCGACATCGGGCAGGATTTTCCAGCAGCGCTGGCATTTCTCGCCTTCGGCCATCTCGAAGACCACGCCCACACCTTCGACCTCGGGCAAGCGGAAGGCCTCCGAAGGGCTCGGATCGGTGCTGACGTCGATCGCCGAGGTGATGCAGAGATCGTCGAAAGCGACGGTCTTGAGGATCGCCGCGGTGGCTGCATCGACGTGAACCACCGGCGCCGCCTCGAGCGAGGCGCCGATCACCTTGTCGGTCCGCTGGATTTCAAGCGCGCCGGTCACGACACGCCGCACGCGGCGCACGGTTGCCCATTTGGCGGCCAATGCCTCGTCGCGCCACTCGGCCGGAGTTTCCGGCATATCGACGAGGTGCACCGACGATGCCTCGCCGGGGAACCGCTCGAGCCAGACCTCTTCCATGGTGAAGACGAGGATCGGCGCAAGCCAGGTGGTCAGGCGGTGGAACAGGATATCAAGCACCGTCCGCGCGGCGCGGCGGCGCGGCGTGTCGCCATCGCAATAGAGCGCGTCCTTGCGGATATCGAAGTAGAAGGCCGAAAGATCGACAGTCGCGAAATTGAAGACCGCCGAGAAAACCCCTTGGAAATCGTAGGATTTATAGCCCTCGCGCACGGTCTGATCGAGCTCGGACAAACGATGCAGAACCCAGCGCTCAAGCTCGGGCATCTGCGAAGGATCAACGCGGTCGGCCTCGGTGAAATCGGCAAGGCTCCCCAGCATATAGCGCATGGTATTGCGCAGGCGGCGATAGCTGTCGGCCACGCCTTTGAGGATCTCGTCACCGATCCGCTGATCGACCGTGTAATCCGTCTGGGCCACCCAAAGGCGCAGGATATCGGCGCCGTATTGCTTGATGACCTTGTCGGGCGCGATGATGTTGCCAAGCGATTTGGACATCTTCATGCCCTTCTCGTCGAGCGTGAAGCCGCAGGTCACAACTCCGCGATAGGGCGCGCGGCCGATGGTGCCACAGCCCTGAAGCATCGAGGAATGGAACCAGCCGCGGTGCTGGTCGGTGCCTTCGAGATAGACATCGGCAAGCCCGTCTTCCGAGCCATCCTCGCGGTCACGCAGAACGAAAGCGTGGGTCGAGCCGGAATCGAACCAGACGTCAAGGATATCAAAGACCTGGTTATAGTCCTCGGGGTTGACGATGCCGCCGAGGAACCGCTCTTTCGCGCCCTCGACATACCAGCAATCGGCACCCTCGGCTTCAAAGGCCGCAACGATGCGGGCGTTGACCTGCGGATCGCGCAGAAGGAAATCCGCGTCAGTCGGCAGGGCGCCCTTCTTGGTGAAACAGGTCAGCGGCACACCCCAGGCGCGCTGGCGCGACAAGACCCAGTCGGGCCGCGCTTCGATCATGTTGTAAAGGCGGTTGCGGCCAGCAACGGGCGTCCATTCCACCAGTTTGTCGATCGAGGTGAGCGCCCTCTCGCGGATCGTCTTGCCATAGGCGTCCTGCCCGTCGCCCACGGCGCGGTCGATGGCGGCAAACCACTGCGGCGTATTGCGGAAGATGACCGGAGCCTTGGAACGCCACGAATGGGGGTAGCTATGGGTGACACGGCCACGAGCGATGATGCCGCCCGCTTCGACCAGCTTTTCGATCACCGCGGCATTCGCCTTGCCCTCTTTGCCCTTGGCATCAAAGACCTGAAGCCCAGCAAAGAAGGGAACATGCGGCAGGAATTCGGATTCCTCGCCCACGTTGTGGGTCATCCGGTCCTGCCAGCCGCGCTTGACGAAACAGTCGTAGTCATCCGCACCATGGCTCGGCGCGGTGTGGACAAATCCGGTGCCGGCGTCGTCGGTCACGTGCTCGCCGTCGATCATCGGAACGTCGTAGTCCCAGAAGCCATTGGCACCTTCGAGGCCGCGGAAGGGGTGATCACAAACCAAACCTTCAAACTCGCTAGTCTTAACGTCCCTAATTTTCTCGAACTTAGTAACTCGTGCCTTTGCAAGAGAATCTTCAGCCAAAGCATTGGCAAACAAGAAGAGTTCATTAGGCGAGACCCAGCTCTCCTCTTGTGTTTCTAGGACCCGATACAGGCCATAAGAAATCGCCGAGTTATAGGCGACAGCCTTGTTTGAGGGAATGGTCCATGGAGTAGTCGTCCAAATGACCACTCTTGCATTCAACAGCTCAAGGTCTCGGAAAACCGGAGTTTGATCATTACCGAAATCCCGAACTGGAGCGTGCAGCTTAAACGGAACCCAGATCGTGTGGCTCTTGTGGTCGTGATACTCGATCTCGGCCTCGGCCAGCGCGGTCTTTTCAACGGGCGACCACATGACGGGCTTGGATCCCTGATAGAGCGTGCCGGTCATGAGGAACTTCATGAACTCCTCGGCGATCACCCGCTCGGCGTGGAAATCCATCGTCAGATAGGGGCGATCCCAAGTGCCGGTGACGCCAAGACGCTTGAACTCTTCGCGCTGGATATCGACCCAGCCCTCGGCAAACTTGCGGCATTCCTGCCGGAAGGCGACGACATCGACATCGTCCTTGTTGAGGCCCTTGGCGCGGTATTGCTCTTCGATCTTCCACTCGATGGGAAGGCCGTGGCAATCCCAGCCGGGGATATAGCGGGCATCGCGGCCCATCATCTGCTGGCTGCGGACAACCATATCCTTGAGGATCTTGTTCAGCGCGTGGCCGATGTGCAGGTGGCCGTTGGCGTAAGGAGGGCCATCGTGCAGGGTAAAGGGCTTGCGCCCGCCCGCCTTGGCCTTTTCGCGCAGCTTCTCGTAAACGCCGATCTGGTTCCACCGCTCGAGCCAGGCAGGCTCGCGCTGGGGCAGGCCCGCGCGCATCGGGAAATCGGTTTTCGGCAGGTTCAGCGTGGCTTTGTAGTCAGGTGTCTCGGCGCACATCTCTTGCGTCCTTCAATCGGAAGTCAGGTCTGGATTTGGGGCGGTGCGAGGTCTCAGACACCTTGGCCCGGCGACTCTGTCTCAGAGCGCCGGGTGCGTAATTCGGGCGATGATCACATATGCGAAAACCATGCGGCGCTTATAGGCGCGGGCGCAGGCAGGGTAAAGCCTTTGCAACTGCGGCAGGCTGCCGGCTTGCAAGCGGCGCGGCGCAGGCAGAGGATCGGCGCATGAGCACATCCATCCCGCCCCGCTTTCCGATCACCGAAGACCAGATCGACTGGGTCGTCTTCCGCTTTTATGCCCGCGTCCGGGCGCATCCGGTTCTTGGGCCGATCTTCTGGAAACACGTCCGCAACTGGGATGCCCACGAGGCCAAGATCGCCCGCTTCTGGCGCAATGCGATCCTGTTCGAGAAGAGCTATGACGGCAATCCGATGGCCGCGCATATGGCGGCTGGCAACGTCGAAGGGCCGCATTTCGCCATTTGGCTCGGGCTTTTCGACGAGGTCTTGAACGCCGAGCTGCCACCCGATCTGGCCGCCGCGTGGTCGGCGCTGGCGCACCGCATCGGGCGCGGTCTTCGGCTTGGCATCGAAGGGGCCGCGAGCGACGGCCCTCCCAAGCTCGACTAGTCTTTCGACGACCCGAACAGCCCCTTGAGCGCCCGCCCCACAACGGCCGTCACCGAGGCGCGTTTGCCGGGGGCCAAGGGGATCGGGCGGCAGACGTCGATCGCGGCAAGGCCCACGCGGGCGGTCAGCGCGCCGTTGATAACGCCCTCGCCGAACCGGCGTGAGACCTTGGAGAGAACCCCGCCCCCCGCGACCGAGCCGATCAGATCGTCGCCCACCGCCACCGCGCCCGTGGCGACAAGGTGGCCGAGGACAGAGCGGGCGAGCCGCCAGCTGCCGAGCGTCCCGGCCCTGCCGCCGTAGATTTCCGCGATGCGCCGGATCATCCGCAGGTTGGCGGCAAGGGCTGTGGCCACGTCCGCCAGCGCTAATGGCACAATGGCTGTCACCGCCGCGACCTGCCGCGAGGCGGCTTCGACCTCGGCCATGGCGCGGGCATCAAGCGGATCGAGGAGGGTATGCGAGGCCAGCATCAACAGGCCATCGGCGTCAAACACCTCGCCCCGCTGGTCCTTCAGCCGCGCCAAGCCCCAGCGCATATCCTCGCGCCCTTGGTAAAGGCGGGTCAGGTCATCGACCACCGCCTGCGCGCCGGAAAGGCTCGCCTCGGATGCGGCGATCTTGGCTTCCGTCTGAATCTTGTCGAGGCGGCGGAGGCGGCTGAAGGCCGACAGCTCGCGCAGGGAAATCAGCGCCGCAACGCCGAGGAAAATCGCCAAGAGCCCCAGCGCAATCGCGCCAAGGATTTGATTTCGTTCAAGAAGGGTCGTCACAAAGTTCCACGCCGCGAGCGACAGGGCAAAGCCCAGAAGCGCCGACAGGCTCCCCCAGAACCACCGTGCAAGCCGCCCGCCGCGCGGTGCGGCGCCTCGGGCGATCACCCGTTGCATCGAAGTTTCCAGCGGCAGATCGCCGACCGGCGGCGCGGCCTCGGGGCCATTCTGCGCCGCGCCCGGTTCGATCTCGATCAAGAGCGATTTCCTGCGGTTCAGCTCGGTCATAACTTGTCTCCGATCAGGAACTGCGCGGCCTTGTCGAGCCGGATATGCGGCGGGCCGTCGCCGGGGCGGAGGGTCAGCGGCGCGGGGGCGAATTGCATGATCTCGTAGTCGGTGTCGAGCCATGCCGTTGCCCCCTCCCGCGCGGGGGTCAGCAGGTGGGCGGGGTCTTCTGGCAGTTCGCCCGCGTAGAAGGCAGCCAGACGACCGCTATCGAGAAGCCGCCCGCGCACAACGTCGAGCTTTTCGCCCTCGCGCGTCACCGTGTCTTCGACCGTGGTCCGAAGGGCTGCGATCGACATGGCGGCGGTCTCTGCCCCGGCGAAATCCGCCCGGTCCTTGGCACCGCGCAAAAGCGCCTCGGTGATCGCTGTCAGGCGCGGGTGCTGGCTGTGATGAAGGTGGTCGGCCTTGGTGGCGGCGAAGAGGATCCTCTCGATCCGCTTGCCACCCAGAAGGCGGGCGAGAAAGGGGCTTTTGCCGGGGCGGAAGGCCACGAGGATATCGGCCATCGCCTGCCGGAGGTCTTCAACCGCGCGGGGGCCTGCATGGATCGCGCCAAGCACATCGACCAAGACGATCTGCCGGTCGATCCGGGCGAAATGTTCGCGGAAGAAGGGGCCGACGACCTTTTTCTTATAGCTTTCAAAGCGACGTTCAAACTCGTGCCAGAGCGAGGCTTTGCCGGCCTTCTCAGGCTTTCTCAGCGGCGCGAAGGAGAGAACGGGCGAGCCCTCCATCTCGCCCGGCAACAGAAACCGCCCCGGCGAGCAATCGCTATAGCCTGCGTCGCGGGCGGCGTGGAGGTGATCGGTATAGGCCTTAGCCAGATCCTGCGCTGCTTCTTCGGTGAACTCCGCCGAAGCATCCGTCGCCGACAGCCGCGCAAGGAAATCCGCCGCCAGCGGGCGGTGATCGAGGCGCTGGAGCGTCCGCTCCGACCATGCCTCGAAGCTCATCTCCATCAGGCCGAGGTCCAAAAGCCACTCGCCCGGGTAATCGACGATATCGAGATGCACCGTCCGCGCACCCCGAAGACCCGCGAGCGCCCCTTTGGGCTCGATGCGGAACGACAGGCGCAATTCGCTGATCCGGCGGGTGCCCGAGGGCCAAGTGGGCTCTTTCGCGGTCAGCCGCGCGAGGTTGGCCTCATAGTCAAAGCGCGGCAGCGTGTCGTCGGGCTGGGGCTGAAGAAATGCCGTGCGGATCGTGCCATCGGCGGCCGACAGAAGCTGGGGCATCCGGCCCCGGTCCATGAGGTTGGCGACCAGCGAGGTGATGAAGACCGTCTTGCCCGCCCGCGAAAGGCCGGTCACGCCAAGCCGGACCACGCTCTCGCCAAAAGGCGCGGTCACGGTCTCGGTGGCGGTCTCGAGCCGCCTGAAAAGTCCATCGGCAATCTGGCTGAGGTCCAAACCTGCCCCTTTCCTCGTGTTTCCCTAGATAGATAGGGGCGCATCGGCCCCTTGGGTAGCCCCAGCCGCTTGCCGGATCGCCCGCTCTGGGCTAGGGCAAGGTCATGCCCCGCTATGCTCTCAGAATAGAATACCACGGCGCGCCCTTTGCCGGCTGGCAAAGGCAGGCCGATCAGCCTTCGGTTCAGGGGGCGATCGAGGCCGCGCTGGCCAAGCTCGAGCCGCGGGACCACACGATTGCCGCAGCGGGGCGCACCGATGCGGGCGTGCACGCCACCGCACAGGTCGCGCATTGCGACATGGAAAAGGATTGGGAGCCGTTCCGCCTGTCGGAGGCGCTCAACTGGCATCTCAAGCCCGCGCCCGTGGCCATCACCGCCTGCGCCCGCGTGGCCGACGACTGGCACGCTCGGTTTTCGGCCATCGAGCGGCGATATCTCTTCCGGCTCATCAGCCGCCGCGCACCCCTGACCGTCGAGACGGGCCTCGCGTGGCGGGTGAACCACCCCCTGAGCCTCGCGCCCATGCAGGAAGCGGCCAACCACCTGATCGGCAAGCACGATTTCACCACCTTCCGCTCGTCGATCTGTCAGGCCGAAAGCCCCGTCAAAACGCTCGACGAGCTTCGCATCGAGGAAATCGCCCGCCCTGACGGGGCCGATTTCCGCTTTCACCTGCGGGCGCGGTCGTTCCTGCACAATCAGGTGCGCAGCTTTGTCGGCACACTCGAACGGGTCGGCGCCGGTGCTTGGGAGCCTGACGATGTGAAGGCCGCGCTCGAGGCGCGGGATCGTGCCGCCTGTGGCCCGGTCTGCCCGCCAGACGGGCTCTATCTTGCCGGCGTCGGCTATCCCGAAGATCCCTTCGCTGGCGCATAGGCGGGGCTCCGCCGCTCAAGGAATGCGCGTTTTCATTGCCGTCCTCATCGGCTAGGACAATAGAGCCTGTCTGCCTGATGCCCCGCGAGGAGAATCCCCGTGGCCCGTATGGTCCGCCCTGTCGCCGGTATTCTCGCGCTCACCCTGAGCGCCCTGCCCGCGCTATCGCAAGATATCCGGTTCCGTATCACCGAAAACAGCGCCCTTAGGCCCGCCCTCGAAGCGGCATCGCTACTAGTGGCGCAAGAAGCGAGCGGCGAGGCGTCGGCTCAGGACATCGTCGCCGCGGCGCGCGCTGATTATCCCCGCCTTCTCGCCGCGCTTTATGCAGAAGGCTATTTTGGCGCCACGGTGTCGATCCTCGTCGACGGGCGCGAAGCGGCAGGCATCGCGCCGCTTGATGC
>Ga0102815_10002890_pt1 | contig 10377 bp, 11 predicted proteins | sample ColrivemetaGS759_FD_79113 | JGI IMG/M metagenome (GOLD analysis project Ga0102815, IMG submission 79113) | Estuarine microbial communities from the Columbia River estuary - Ebb tide ETM metaG S.759 | ecosystem: Environmental > Aquatic > Marine > Intertidal zone > Estuary | place: USA: Columbia...
TGCCTCCCGTAGGAGTCTGGACCGTGTCTCAGTTCCAGTGTGTCTGATCATCCTCTCAAACCAGATACTGATCGTCGCCTTGGTAAGCCATTACCTTACCAACAAGCTAATCAGCCGCAAGCTCCTCTCTAGGCGGAAAAATCCGTTTCACTAAAAAGCATATGGGGTATTAGCAATCGTTTCCAATTGTTGTCCCCCTCCTAAAGGTAAATTCTTACGTGTTACTCACCCGTCCGCCACTTGAGTTAAAAACTCTCGTACGACTTGCATGTGTTAGGCATACCGCCAGCGTTCATCCTGAGCCAGGATCAAACTCTCTTAAAATTTCCATGAATTTTTGTTTTTTACAGTTTTTTGTTCAAAGTCTACTTATAAAGTTGAAATATAAGTTACTTTCTTCTACGTGAACTGTTTAAACAATTTTTAAAGCATAAAATTTACTTAAAATTAATATAAATTATTTTAGTGGTTATGTAAATAATTTAAACTTAAAACAAGGGAGGGTTAATTAGAAAAGTTAACCAACAATTAAGACAGTGAATCATTAAGTTCTTTATTTCATAATATCAATTTTAATTCCGATAATTTGAAAGTTGATTATTTAAATTTAAATCTACAATCTACTAATCTTAGTAGAATTCGGGAGCTTGGTAATTTTAATAAATAGCTTTTCGCTCAATCAACTAAGAATACACATATATTAGCTGAAACCCATATAAATATCAGATCTTTGCAAACTTTACCTCCAATGCTGAGAACTATTTCAAATATTTGTTTCCAAAGTATTAATATCTTTCCTTATTTAAAAGTATTTAAAAAAAATCTTGGTATGTGCAATTAGCTATTGTGGAAGAGTTTTATTTTTATAGGTACTCATTATATTTTCCAGGGGTTTTTTTAAATTATCAGAATAAATATCAATTCCAAGTTCAAATCAACTTCTTACTCACATTTTCAGTTGTAGAGATTAAGAAAGTATTTAAGATTGAAGAATTTTTAGATCAGTTTGATATTTCAAATTCAAATCTTCGAAAAGTTAGACATTATTTGATGCAAACTGTCGTCTTAACTAAATATTTCAGACTAATTGAAAACGAACAAAGTAAAAACTGTAACCAAATTGACGACTAATTTGATTAATTGAACAAAATTGATTCATTTCAAAGTGTTAACTTAATGTTAGCATTTATTTCAAGAAAATTTAAAAAAAAATAATTTTTATTGAGGTAAAAATTTTCACCTTAAAAAAGGGAATCGAACTTCTTTTCCTGAAATTATAGAAGAGGCTATTGGTTTAAACCTTCCACCTACACCAGTGCTAAGAGTTCAGAGGAGTTATAAGGATACATCTGAAGTGAGAATTGTTGCGATTGTTTACTACCGTTTAGATAAAGTTCGTTTAATGCCAACTAAACAAATGATGCCACTAATTTATATAAATGGGAGATCAACTTATATTAACAAACAGCTTTTAAAAAGATTATGAGTAAGTGACTTGTCTTCAAATTTAGTTCTAATTGCTATTGGTGGAGTTGTTTATATAATACTATTAAATGGAGGTGTGGATGAATTTGTAATCTTAGAGCAGCTTGGTGGGATCAATGCAAATGCACCTAGGGCTAATACGGGGTTTGCGCCAGAGCTAGTACCAGGCTGCCCGCGATCAGGCTCAGCTTTAGAAATTACTCGGCCTATCGTAATGCCACATCAAGAATTTGTTAGTTTAACTAAAGAACCTAGACGCGGGCTTTATCAGTACATAATAGTAAGGATATGAGAATTAACCATGAAAGATATCCGTAGTTGGGTGTTCGCTTCTGGCAGGCACAATTCGAAGTCGACGATCATGGTGGGGTTGATAATTTACCATATACTCTAAACTCTAGAGGTAGCACGAAAACTGAAAAGACCGACGCGAATACATCCCTAAGGAAGATATTGAATTAAAAGCGACTGGTAATTTCGGTGTTGGAAAGAACGGGTTTAGTGGACAAGTTAAAAATTTGCCTCCGTTTATGAATATCAAAATACTCATAAATTCTTCTTATTTCTTTTAATAATTATTATTCTATATTAAGAACTAAAAAAATATTCTTTTGTATGTTACAATACTTTTTATAGAACACTGAACTGTTCTTCTAAGAGAAGACTTTCAATAGAAACCAATTTGTCTGATAGCCTAGAATCCTCATTCAATATTTTTGCTTAACTAAGGTTAAACTTTTTTATGTTAATTTTTTTAATCATACTCGCTTTTGAAATTTTTCCAATTCAAACTGTTTCAGAAATTCTATTTCTAGTTGTTTTGAAGACAGTTTGAAAAAACATTAATTCATATATGATAAGAATTAAAAAGTTAATTATGTATAGAATTTTTAAATTAGATAGAAATCGATCGCAAAACTCACCGTAATATTCATAAATACATAATTACGAATATAAAAAATCAGTAAAGTGAGTTATATAATGAGATATATAATGTGTATCTATTACCATTTGAGTTGACAAAAGTTGTGTTGATATTTCATTATTTATATTAGAGTGTTGTGATATTATTTGATCTGTAATGGCTGTTACTTGTTGACTGTTCTTCATTTGCTGAACAATTTCATTAGGTAAAAATTGGACATTAAGATCTGTGTATGATTCTTGCATAAATTTCAAAATATCAGGTCTTTCATAATACCAATACTGACGGATATCATTTGGAATTGGATATTTGTACCATAATATGGGGAAATAACGGAAAATAACAACTTCTCTTACCTGACCACCAACTGCTAATGGTAATTGTTCAGCTTCACTAGGTAAAAATGGCATAGTAAAAACTAGATGATTTAGACTATCCGCAAGTGCGCCAACTATCCCCATAACAATAGTAGCAGTTAAATTTAGGCCAGCTACAACTGGTACTAAACCTTGGAAAGCTTCATCTGTCCAATCAACAGCAGAAGTTACATAAATCCAAGGAAATGTATAAGGATTTATAGTTAAAAACCAAAATAACGTAATTCGTAATGAGACCAATTCGAAAAAAATGAAGAGACAAAGAAAAACTGCTCCACGTATAGCTTCTAAAAATGAAATATCTAAACAATAATTCAATTGTATTTGAAGAAATTCTGAAAGCCAATCTGGTAGAAAGAAGATATTTTGATAATTTCGAATGTAAAAATTATAAAATCCATCCGTGTCACTTTGATAAAAGTAACGTGTAAGCGTATGTAATCTGGGTATTAAACCAAGAAAAACCTCAATAAGCGACTGTGGTAGGTCTATCGGTGGGAATGTATTTGGTCGCATTCCAAGTGAAGCGAAGCGTTCCTGACTTATACCAACTAGATCAGGTTCTTTGAAAAGCATTCCTTCAACTCTAGGATAACCAAATAGGTTTGCAAGAAGTTCAAAACCTTTTTCTATAATAGCAACCACTGCAAGTTTAGAATCTTGAGTAAAAATAGAGCTTGTCATAAAATTATTTAAATATATAAATGTAAGGTTAATGTTCTGTATTTTATTATACTTCTAATCATAGGAAAATTTCCGTATAATTTACTAAAAAAGAACGTTCGGGATAGTAGGATTTGAACCTACGACACCCTACTCCCAAAGCAGGTGCTCTACCAAGCTGAGCTATATCCCGAATCGAACTTCCTAGTAATAAAGTATAAACCCTATATGATTATCATAATACTTAATTTTTCTATATAAAACAAGGTTTATTTTAATTTTTTTAAACATTTTACGTATTTATACGTTTGTATAGTAAATTTATCATTAATAAGTAGTTAATACGAAGTAAATTTAATATTCATATGAAAAGATTCTAAATTTATTCCATATTGAACTTGTCTTCTAAAAATTTTTGTCTTTCAATGTATTCAATAGCATCTTGAATAGTTATAATGTTACAACAATGATACTCATTGGTTAAATCATCCATATTTATTTCGATATCAAATTCTTTTTCGAATGCACTAATTAATTCTAACATTTCTCGAGAATCTGTTCCTAAATCTGCTTCAAATTTTGTCTCTAGTTGAATTTGATCATAATGAAAACAAAACTGTTCATATAAAATTTTTCGAACTTTTTCAAAAAGAACTCCCATCCGATAATAATTAAAATAATTTTAATTATAATTATAGACTTTAACCAAGATAAAAAGGATAATTATTCAAATCAAGAGAATTACTATAAACGTTATAAATTTTCACACATTTGTCTTTTATTTGATTATAAACAAGGATTGTTAAAAATTGATTGAATTTTCATTAAAAAGTTATAGACCGTAGTAATTTTGTTATCTGATAAATACTAACCTGATTAATAGTGTAAATAGGAATTTTTTTTTGTCTTGCTAAGTTTTTTAGTTTAAAATTTTGTTTTAAATGTTTTTTCAATCCAATAATTATATTAGCTTTTTTAATTTCATTTGTTATAACAAATTGAAATCTCATTTTTAAAAGAACTTCTTTAAGTACATTATTTGATAATGAATAGGGATAAATTATCAATTTTTTCTTTTGTAATTTAAAAAATTTTTCGTCTTCTGACTGATTTCTTAAATACCAATTTAATTGTGAACTATTCTTTGAATTAGTTAACCGACTTCCCCGGTTAATAGATAAATTCGAATCAATCTGAAATTTTTGACATTTTATTTTTATTTTTTCATTTAAATAAAGTTTTCGTACTTGTCCAATTCTAAAATTTCCACGCAAAAATAAATCAATAGAATTTTTGACATTTTCATGGATAGTCCAAAAATTTTGTTCGTTAATTTCAATTATTATTTCAAATGCAGGAGAAGCTTTACGTTCTAAAACACTTTTTTGTGTTTTACGCCGTTTTGCTTCATCATCACTTAATGTTACATATTGAATTCCACCTATTAAGTCTGTTAATGAAGGATTTTTAATTAAATTTTCCAAACAATTACCATGCGTCGTTCCAACTAATTGTACACCTTTTTCCGCAATAGTTCGAGCTGCTAATACTTCTAGTTCAGTTCCAATTTCATCGATGATAATAACTTGTGGCATATGATTTTCAACTGCTTCAATCATTATTTGATGTTGTAGTTCTGTTTTTGCTACTTGCATGCGTCTCGCTCTTCCGATTCCAGAATGAGGAACATCACTATCACCTGCAATTTCATTTGATGTATCAATTATAATAACTCGTTTTTCCATCTCATCAGCTAATACCCGGGCAATTTCTCGAATAATTGTCGTTTTTCCAACACCGGGCCTACCTAAAATTAAAATGGACTGTTCTGATTCCAATAAATCTCTCACAACTGAAGCGGTTCCAACAACAGCTCTACCAATACGGCATGTTAAGCCATTTATCAAAAACTGTCGATTTCGAATACAGCTTATACGATGTAGTGTACGCTCAATTCCAGCACGATTTTCATTACTAAATTTACTAACCCGTTTTGTGACATAATCTAAATCTTGCCAAGAAATAAGTTTTTGTGATAAATACTCTGGACCTGTAATAAAACGGGCTTCAGGACGTCTTCCTAAATCTAATACGATTTCGATAAGCTGATGTTTATATTTGTGTGTACTTAAGTTACTGCATAAAAAAAATGGGAGTTTTTCAATCAATTTTTCTAAGTCATCATTATGAATCATGAAATAAATAGTTTTAAAAATTTTTAAATTTATTATTAGTTTAACATCTTGATTTTTTAATTCATTAATTTTATTTGAATAGAATTAATGAATTAAAAGATATTAAAAAAGTTAAGGAATATTTATTAACTGTTTAAATGTTGCACTATCTAATATTGCAATTTGTGATAACATTTTACGATTTAAATCAACATTCGATTTTTTAAATTTATGAATTAAGCGGCTATAAGATAACCCATTTAATCTTGAAGCAGCATTGATTCGGGTAATCCAAAGCTTTCTAAAAATTCGTTTTTTTTGTTTTCTACCTACATAAGAATAGCGTAAAGCTTTCATTACCTGTTGATTAGCAACACGAAAAAGAACGGAGTGAGCTCCACGGTATCCACTAGCCAATGATAAAATTTTTTTGCGTCTTTTACGCGCTACATTTCCACGTTTGATTCTAACCATTTTCTATGAGTAAGGTAACATTAGTTTAATAGGTTTACTATCACTAGTACTAACACAAATTCGTTGTGATAATCTTCGCTTTTGGGTATTTGATTTTTTTCTTAGCAGATGACCTTTAAAGGCATGACGTCTTAAGAAATTTCCATTTCCAGTTATTTTATAACGTTTAGCTGCTGCTTTTCGAGTTTTTAACTTTAGCATAAAATGTTAATTCTTTTTTGAGAATATAAAGTTTTAAAATAATATTTCAAGTTTAAAAAGTGTAAATCTTAATTTAGATTATTAGATTTTGAATTAATTAAGATCTTTCTAGTCTGTTTTTCTTTTTCATATTTTATTAACTATTAAACAGAAAATAGTTCAATTACACTTTTGCCACAGAATAAATTGTTAACCGTATATTATTGAATTATCTTGTCTTTGTCAATAATAAATAAGCAAGAATAGAAAAGTTCCTTCAGTTATGGGTAAATAATGCTCTACTACCAGAGGAATAAATAAGTTACATTAATTTATAGGTTTTGATAATTACTTAAGAAAAGTAAACTTATTAATAGCTAACTTATTAAATTAATTAGAAAATATTTTCTAATTAATTTAATAAGTTAGCTATTAATTTATAAAACCTTCTTTAACAGAAGCAATTGCTGTTTTTAATTCAGTTTCCGCTTCATCTGTAAATTGATTTGTTGAAGTAACAACATCAATATATGAATTTGATGAAGTACCCAAGAACGTTAATAAACTAGCACAATACTTTTTAACATCACTTACAGGTAACTCATCTAAGTATCCATTAATTCCTGTATAGATTAAAGCAACTTGCTCTGCTACAGATAATGGAGAACTTTGAGGTTGTTTTAAAACTTCACGTAAGCGTGTACCACGTGCAAGTTGTTTTTGTGTTGCTTCATCTAAATCCGAAGCAAATTGTGAAAAAGCTTCTAACTCAGCAAATTGAGCTAACTCTAATTTTAACTTACCCGCAACTTTTTTCATTGCTTTAGTTTGAGCAGCAGATCCTACACGTGATACTGAAATACCAACGTTAATTGCTGGACGAATACCTGAGTTGAATAAATCATTCGATAAGAATATTTGTCCATCAGTAATCGAAATTACGTTCGTTGGAATATATGCCGATACATCACTTGCTTGTGTTTCAATAATTGGAAGAGCAGTCATACTACCTCCCCCTAAAGCATCACTAAGTTTTGCAGCTCTTTCTAATAGGCGTGAATGTAAGTAGAATACGTCACCTGGATATGCTTCACGCCCAGGAGGACGACGTAATAATAATGACATTTGACGATATGCCATTGCTTGTTTAGTTAAATCATCGTAAATAACTAAAGTAGCTTTTCCATTATACATGAAATATTCTGCCATTGCAGCTCCCGCATATGGAGCAATATACTGTAATGTTGCTGGATCATTGGCACTTGCACAAACAATAATTGTATATGAAAGAGCATTTTTTTCTTCAAGTACATTAACTACTTGAGCAACAGTTGAAGCTTTTTGACCAACACCTACATAAACACAAACAACATCTTCTGTTTTTTGGTTGATGATTGTATCAATTGCAATTGCAGTTTTTCCAGTTTGACGATCTCCAATGATTAATTCTCGTTGACCTCGACCAATTGGAATCATAGCATCAATCGATGTAATACCTGTCTGTAAAGGTTCACAAACTGATTTACGACTAATAATACCAGGAGCCATTGCTTCTAATAATTGACTAGTTTCTGTCTTAACTTCACCTTTTCCATCAATAGGTTCACCCAATGCATTTATAACACGGCCTAAGAAACCATCACCAGTAGGAATTTGCGCAATTTTTCCAGTTGATTTTACTGTACCACCCTCTAAAATTTGACGACCATTACCCATTAAAACGACACCAACGTTGTCATTTTCTAAATTTAAAGCAATACCAATTGTTTTATCTTCAAATTCTAAAAGTTCACCACTCATTACTTGGTCAAGACCATAAACACGAGCAATACCATCACCAACTTGTAAAACAGTACCAATATTATCTACTTTAACATCTTGATCGTATTGTTCAATTTGTTCGCGGATAATACTACTAATTTCGTCTGGACGAATATTTATCATTGTATTATTTTTAAGATAAAAAGTTAATAAAAGATTTTATTTATAATTCTAAAACACTATCTAAGTGTTTTGCTAATTTTTGTAATTGGTTTTTAATACTAAAATCAATTACTTTTGAGCTAGTTTTAATTAAAAAACCACCAATTAAACTTGAATCAACATTAATAACTAAACGAATTTCTCTAGCATTAGTTAATTCTTTAAGTTTTTTAATTAAAGTGTTTTTTTGTAAATTTGTAAATGCAAAAGCAGTCGTAACTTCAATCATTTTAATTGAAGCTGTTTCATATACTAATTCTAAATAATTAGTTATAATTCCATTTACTAAACTAATTCTATCACGTTCTACTAAAACCATTAAGAATTTAAATGTTTCAGTATTAACTTGATCCTGTAATGTTTTTGTTAAAACTGCTTTTTTTGCTTCTTTTGTAACAACTGGACTATTTAAATACCCTGTTAATTCATCAGCCTTATTTAAAAAGACTTCTAAATTTTGAAAATCTGCTGTAATTTGGTGCATAATATTATTTTCAACAGAGAAATCATATAAAGCACGTGCATAAGGAGCTGCAATTTTGGCTGTTAATGGATTATTCATAATAAATCTCCTTCTAATTTATTAATAGTCTCATTAATTAATGCAGCGGCACGATCTTTTGGTCCAAACGTTTCTTGAACACGAATTACAGTACGTTTCAAAACAAGTGTAATAATTTGTTGCTTTATTTCTACAAAAATTTGTCGCTCTTTTGAGCGGAAAGCTGATAATGCACGCTCAAATCGAGCTTTTAAATCTTTTTTTGCTTGAGAAGCATCAGCTTCAAATAATACTTTTTTTGTTGCTACTGTTTCATCTTTAATTTCACTAATAACAACATGAGCTTGATTTAATTGCTTTTGTGCTTCATCTAAACGTCGTTTTGCTTCATTTAATCTGTCTTCTGCATCCTGAACACCTTTCACAATTGTTGCTTTTCGTTCTTCTAATAAAGACCCTAAAAAGTCTTTACCAGTGTAGACTAAAATACCAACTAAAGTAATAATGTTTAGTACGCCAGTTTCAAGAATATCTAGATTTAAACCAATACCTTCATGTTCGGCAAGTAATGTAAAAATTTGATCAAAATTTTCCATGTTTTAGAGTTTTTATGTAAACTGTTCACTTATAAAAAGGAAAATTACGTTTAACAAAAAATTTAAATTGATAATCTAGTTTCAATATCACTACATAAAGATTGAACGATTTCATCTAAACTATTAAGGGCTGTATTCTTTTTATCAAGAAGATCGTTTGTAATAGTATCTAATAAATTATCAATATATTTTTGAGAAATATTTAGTTCAATTTCTAAAATTTCTTTATTAATTTTTTGTGAATTTGTAATTTCTAATTGTGCTTCTTTACGGACGCTCGCTAATTCTTGTTCATACTCTGTAGTCAACTTATTAGCTTCAGCTAATATTTCTGACGCTTTACCAAGATTAGTTAAGATATATTCTTTACGCTCTTCAATAATAGTTAACAATGGACTAAAAAGAATAGCATTTAAAATAATTGCTAATAACACAAATTGAATTGCGACTACTGGTAAAGTTGCATCAATATCAAACAGTCCACCTGGACCACTGATTTCTGAACTTGAAATTAATATTGAAAGATTAATCATATAAAATCTATATTTTATATTAGAGGATTAAAGTTTTTTATGAAAAAATAAAACTGATTAGTCTTAATTTAAGACTCATATCAAAATTATTTTATAGTAAAATAATAAGACAAAGATTATTAATCTTAGAATTCGTTAATAATAATACCAAGGTGAAAAAGTAATATCGAATTCAGTTATTATAAAAAGTTAAAAAAAATTCAAGTGTAATATAAAATTTTTATTTACACTAGGAATTTTTTTTAACTTTTTATAAACGATCTATAATTAAACGTTGAATGGATTTGCGAATAATAATGCTAAAGCTACTACTAAACCGTAAATTGTTAAAGCTTCCATGAAAGCTAAACTTAATAATAGAGTACCACGAATTTTGTTTTCTGCTTCTGGTTGACGAGCAATACCTTCAACAGCTTGACCAGCAGCGTTACCTTGACCAATACCAGGACCGATTGCAGCTAAACCAATAGATAAACCAGCAGCAA
>Ga0102815_10002896_pt1 | contig 10368 bp, 5 predicted proteins | sample ColrivemetaGS759_FD_79113 | JGI IMG/M metagenome (GOLD analysis project Ga0102815, IMG submission 79113) | Estuarine microbial communities from the Columbia River estuary - Ebb tide ETM metaG S.759 | ecosystem: Environmental > Aquatic > Marine > Intertidal zone > Estuary | place: USA: Columbia...
ATCGCTTTGCTTGGCACGGGACTTGCGACCATTGCGCTGGGGCTGTTGGCCTATGATCTGTCGGGTGAGCGGGCGGGTCTGGTTCTTGGGACGATCTTTACAATCAAGATGGTGGCCTATGTTGGCGTCGCGCCGATTGCCGGAGCGTTTGCAAATCGCTGGCCGCGTCGAAAGATGCTGGTCAGCCTTGATCTTATCCGCGCAGCAGTCGCTCTTTGCCTGCCTTTGGTGTCCGAGGTCTGGCAGGTCTATGTCCTGATTTTTGTCATGCAATCTGCTTCTGCCGCATTTACCCCGACATTTCAGGCGACCATCCCTGATATCTTACCCGAAGAAGACCGTTATACCCGTGCGTTATCGCTGTCCCGGTTGGCATATGATCTAGAGAACATAATTAGCCCCGCGTTGGCCGCGATTTTGCTGGCCTTCGTCAGCTATCAGGCGTTGTTCCTTGGCACGGTTGCCGGTTTTGTCGGGTCGGCTTTGCTGGTTGTATCGGTCCTGCTGCCCAGTCCGCACTCCACGGCCCCACGTGGCATCTACGACCGCACAACGCGCGGGATACGGATCTACCTCAACACACCTCGGTTGCGCGGGTTGCTTTCCTTAAACCTTGCCGCAGCAGCGGCGGGTGCCATGGTGCTTGTGAATACGGTCGTTCTTATCAAAGCAAATCTCGGTCTTGGCGACGCGCAGGTTGCGCTCACCCTTGGGGCTTTTGGCGCGGGGTCGATGCTGGCAGCGCTGCTGTTACCTCGACTGCTTGATGAACGCCCTGACCGTCCGATCATGATCGGTGGAGCCGCCGTGTTGGTGGTCAGCCTGATGATCCTGTCGTTTGCATCACTTCTTTACGGTACGCACTGGGGTTCGCTGCTCGCTGGCTGGTTCATCATCGGCATTGGATATTCGGCGGTGCTGACGCCTTCGGGCAGATTGTTAAAGCGATCCGCCCATGCAGAAGACCGTCCTGCCGTTTACGCCGCACAGTTTGCGCTTTCTCATGTATGTTGGCTCATAACTTATCCTACGGCGGGGTGGCTGATGACCTTTGCGGGGGCAGCGGTGGCTTTTGCCACTCTCGCGGTGCTCGCTACCGCCGGGCTATTGGGAGGCGCAATTCTCTGGTCGCGTGATGATACTGCGTTGATCACGCATACCCATGACGATCTACCAGATGGCCACCCGCATCTGAAAGATGGCAGGTCGCATAGCCATCCAATTGTGATTGATGATTATCACCAACATTGGCCAAGGCTTCGATCTCCGAACAGCAGTCATTGATGCAGGTTCAAAGCGGTTTTTTCAGTCATGACGACTATGTGGTGGCACCCTATTCAGCTGGTGCCAGTGATCCTTGAGGTAAACTACGCGTTTTTCGTTTCTCGCCTAGCATCAGCATCGCAGGCGTCACCACCAGCGTCAGCACTGTTGCAATCACCAGACCACCTGCGATTGCAGACGACAATTCTGTCCACCACTGCGTTGACGGCGCGCCGTAAACGATCTCGCGGGTAAAGAAGTTCAAGTTCAACCCGATCACCATTGGCATCAAGCCTAGTGCCGTCGTGACAGACGTCAGGATCACAGGGCGAAGGCGCTGTGCGCCGGTGCGCAATGCTGCTTCCAATGGGGATTGCCCCGATCGTTTGAGATCATTGTAAGTATCGATCAACACGATGTTGTTGTTCACCACAATTCCGGCCAATGCGATAACACCGATGCCCCCCATAACGATCCCGAAAGGGCGCCCCGTGAGGATGAGGCCCAGCAAAACACCGGCGATCGAAAAGACAATCGCGCTCATTACAACGAATGCTTGGAAGAAGTTGTTGAACTGAACCACAAGGATCACGAACATCAAGAAAATCGCCGTGATGAATGCGCCAACAAGAAAGATCATACTTTCAGCTTGATCCTCGGCTTCACCGGCAAAGCTGAAGGCCACACCTTCGGGGAGTTCTGCTTCGTTCAATGCGGCGGTCAACGCGATGACTTGATCGTTCACAAGGATGCCCGGCGCTACGTTTGCCTCGATCGTGGAAACGCGCTTTTCGTCAATGCGACGGATGACACCTGTGCGCGGCGACGGTGCGAAGGTAACGAAGTTAGAGATCGGCACGAGGCCAGATGATGTCGGCACACGCAGTCCGGCAAGTTCTGACAAGGACCGTTCTTCGCGCGGAAAGCGGACACGGATATCCAGCGACCCGTCGATATCATCAGGCCGATAGTCGGCCACGGTAATACCTTGCGTCAGCAATTGAACGGCTTGACCAAGCAGGCTGACATCAGCGCCAAACCGTGCTGCCTCGGCACGATTGACAAGGATTGAAACCTCTACCCCGGGAACCGGGCGGGTGTCAGTGACGTCAGTGAAACCGCCAATGCTATCCATGATATCGCGTATTTTTTGCACTGCGACAGCCTGAGCATCGCCGTCACGCGCAGTAACCTGAAGGTTCACGGGCTTGCCTGCTGTCGGGCCACCGCTTTCTGTTTGAACCTGAACGTCGACCCCTGCGATATCGGATACGCTTTCGCGGATATCGACACCGATTTCGGCAGCCGTACGTCGGGTGTCCCAAGGGGTCAGTTCAAGCTGCAACGTTCCGATGGTTTCTTCGTCGCCTTGGCCCGCGCTCATGGTGGATCTTGCATAGATGCTGGCGATTTCGTCATAGCCAAGAATACGTTCTTCGACAGCACGCACCAGCGCGTCACGCTCGAAAATCGAGAAGTTGTCGCGCGCACGGACTTGTACCTGCATGAAGTCGGGTTCGACCGACGGGAAGAATGTGATGCCTTTGCCAAACTGCCCATACAATCCGAAACCACCAAGCAGTAAGGCAACAGCCAGAAGCAGGGTCGTCGCAGGGCGCAAGATTGCCCACTGCAAAACACGGACATATCCACCTGTAAAACCGCCAATGTCCCGCGGATCACCAAATTCTGCGGCGTGAAGCGCTGCCTTTGCCTTTGAAGACTGCGGTTGGCGTTTGCCAATAAGACCACCCACAACCGGAATGAAAATCAGCGCCATAAAAAGAGACGCCGTCAGCGTCAGGATCACGGTGATAGGCAGGAATTTCATAAACTCGCCAACCATGCCATTCCAGAACAGCAACGGAAAGAAAACGCTGAGCGTCGTGGCGGTAGACGCAATAATGGGCCACGCCATGCGCTTGGCGGCATAGGCGTATGCATCTTTTGGTGCAGCACCTTCCTGCAGTTTCCGATCAGCAAGTTCGGTGGTCACAATAGCACCGTCCACCAACATCCCCACAACAAGGATCAGCGAAAACAGAACAACGATGTTCATTGTGAACCCCATCGACCACAGCGCGATAACACCTGCAAGAAACGCACCCGGTATCGACAGACCGACCAGAATTGCGGACCGCATACCCAAAGCCAGTACAATCACGATCATGACCAAAATCACGGCGGCAATCACGTTGGCCTCTAGATCGCTCAAGAGATCTTTGACGCTCTTTGACTGGTCTTGCAGATAGGTGATGGTGACGTTCTCAGGCCAATCAGCTTGCAGGCCCGCGACCAGTTCCTTTACCTCTGCAACCGTCTCGATGATGTTCGCGCCGGACCGTTTGGTGACTTCCAAAGCCAAGGCAGGCTGCCCGTTGATGCGTGCAAATGAACTGGGATCTTCGAATGTGCGCCGGATAGTAGCGATGTCACCAAAGGTTACGACAGCGTTGCCGCGCACTTTTACGGGCATCGCCATGACGTCTTCCAGACCTTCGATAAGTCCGGGAACTTTCAGAACAATGCGTCCTGATCCCGTTTCGATGGCACCCGCAGCAATTAAGCGGTTGTTGCGCGTAATCTGCCCGATCAGTTCGTCAAACGACAGATTATATGTTTGAAACACGGTTGGATCGATCAGAACTTCGAGGAATTCGAACCGCTGGCCACCGATGTCGGCTTCTAGGACGCCGGGCAAGCCTTCGATTTCTTCCTGCAGAGTTTCCGCCAACCTGTTCAAAGTCCGCTCCGGGACAGGGCCGGCAAGGATTGCTGTGATGATCGGGAAGAGTGCCGTATTGATTTCGGTGATTGTGATGTCACGGGCATCGTCGGGCAGTTCGCCTTGCACGCGATCCGCCGCTTCGCGGACCTTATCCAGTGCCTCTTGGTTGTCACCGCCGGGGGTGAATTCAAGCTGGATACTCGCGAAACCTTCGGACGCATCTGACTTCATGCTGTCGAGGCCCGAAATGGATCCGAATTCGGTCTCCATCGGTTCCAGCAACAGGCGCTCGGCATCTGTTGGACTAATCCCGTCCAGACCCGTTGATACATAAAACAAGGGCAAAGGAATTTCGGGGTTCGCCTCTTTGGGGATAGAGACATAGGCATAGGCGCCCACGGCAAGCACCATCAAAAGGGCCATGACGACGACGCGGGACCGTGAAAACGCTGCGTTGATGAGGGTGTTCATTCGCTCGGCTCTCCTGCAGCTGGGGCAACAGTTTCGTTTTCGTTCACATACCCCTGACCCACGGTAATCACGTCTACTGTGTCTGGAAGGCCAACAACCCAAATGCCGTCGATTTGTGCGCGCACGATCTGGATTGGAAAGAACGCAACGACATTCTCTGCGTTAACCGTTTTCACACCAAGGGTGCCTTCGGTATTTAGGGATACAATGGACGGAGACAGGAAATGTGCCGTCGCTTCGCCCGTGGGGATGACGACTTCGGCGGAAATGCCAGCGGGGATAGCACGGTCAGTATTTTCGACTTCGATCTCGGCAAGAAAGGTGCGGGTCTCGGACGCGGCGGACGTGCCTACGAATGTCACTGTCCCGACACGTTCTTCGCCCGTAATAAAGAGTACGGTTGCGGACTGACCGACAGAAATACGTGTCAGCGATTGCTGTGGGACCTGAATTGCCACTGTGAGCGGAGTAATGTCGACAAGCCGACCAACCTCTGCCCCCGAAGACACATATTCGCCTTCGTCCAGATCAAGCGTTTCAATACGCCCTGCAAATGGTGCCGTGATGGTGAGTGCGTCTCCATTTTGCTGTACTTCAGTGACCTGCGCCTGTGCCGCGGCCAGTGTCGCGCGGGCTTGTGATACGCGGTCCGCCGTTGCAACGCCGCGTTCCAGCAGTTCTTGCGCGTTGTCGAATTCACGCTGCGCTCGGGCAAGTTCTTGTGTTGCGCGGTTTGTATCTGCTTGGTTGCTGGTCGGGTCAAAGCGGGCGATTACTTCTCCGGCTTCCACATCTTGGCCCTTTTTCACAAGGACTTCGGCAATATCGCCGGATATCTCGGCGCGCATCATTGTATCGCGATCAGGCAATGCCTGACCTTCGGCTTGATAGAACTGTGCAACAGTTTCCGCAGTAGAGGTTGTCACCGCAACGGCGACAGGTTTCGGAGTTTCGCGTGTTACAACAGGGGCGGTGTCCTCGGACGGGATCACGAAACCACTGCCCATCCATCCAACGATGACGATCACAAGAGCACCTGCAATCCAGGCAGAACGCGACGCACCCTTGTCCGATGTGAAAGTCAGGCGTTTCGGTGTGGGATCGGATGCATTTTCTGCAGCGGTTCTCATTGCTTCATTCGTCATCTGAATCATCCTATAGGGCTGCTGGCACGCGCGTTGCTTTAGGGCGTGTAATCCCCAAAGCATACTCATGTCAAGTTTGTTCAGTTATGACTAAACGAAACCTGACGTCATGTTTGCGGTTCGCCGCCAAGGTCGAATGAAAAGAGGAACCTAAATCACAGCCTTGAACAGGGCTTCCAGATTGTCCTGCGTCAACACAACTGGATTGCCACCACATGAAGGGTCGTTCAGTGCCATTTCGCTCAGCTCTACAATCCGGTCATCACCAACGCCCAGTTCGGACAGACGACGCGGTATGCCAAGACTGTCGTTCAGTTCTTGCACGAAATCGCAGAAACCTGAAAAGCCACCAGAGATGCCTAAATACGGCGCTGCCAGATCAAAGCGATCCTTGATCTTTTCGGCGTTGAACGCGAGCACCGCTGGCATACAGATGGCGTTCGTGGTCCCGTGATGGGTGTTGTAAACTGCGCCAATCGGGTGGCTCAAAGCGTGAATTGCGCCAAGCCCCTTTTGGAATGCCGTCGCCCCCATAGCGGCAGCGCTCATCATATTTGCGCGTGCTTCCAGATCCGAACCATCGGCATAGGCGCGTGGCAGAAAGTCAATGACCAACCGCATGCCTTCAAGCGCGATGCCTTGGCTCATCGGGTGGTAGTGCGGGCTGCTGAACGCCTCGACGCAATGTGCAAATGCATCAAGTCCGGTTCCCGCTGTGATGACCTTTGGCATGCTCATAGTGAGTTCTGGATCACAGATCACGACCGTGGGCAGCACTTTGGGGTGGAAGATGATTTTCTTGATATGCGTTCTGGAGTTGGTAATGACACTGGCGCGACCAACCTCTGAACCGGTTCCTGCTGTCGTGGGCACAGCCACGATCGGTGCGATGGCCGCTGCATCCGCGCGCGTCCACCAGTCGTCGACATCTTCATAATCCCAGACAGGTCGCGTTTGACCCGCCATAAATGCCACCATCTTGCCAAGGTCCAATCCCGAGCCACCGCCGAAGGCGATTACCCCGTCATGTCCGCCAGCAATATACGCGGCAACGCCAGCGTCCAAATTCAGTTCGTTCGGGTTTGGATCGACCTCGCTGAACATCGCACGTCCCAGTCCGGCAGCCTCCATAATATCCAGCGTCGACTGGGTCACGGGCAAGGCAGCGAGTCCTCTGTCGGTCACCAGCAACGGGTTCTTGATCCCTGCGGCGGAACACGCTTGTGGCAGTTCTTTGATCCGGCCTGCACCGAATTTCATAGCGGTCGGATAGGACCAATTTCCTGTAAGGCTCATGTTGTCACTTTTTTCAGATGATAGGATTTGGGACGTGTGAGGTTGTGATAGCCGATGACTGACAGGCCACCGCCGCGACCTGTATCTTTGCAGCCTGTCCAACACAGGCCGGGATCCAGATAGTCGGCGCGGTTCATAAAGACGGTGCCTGTTTCAATCGCATCCCCGACACGCATGGCGCGGTCAAGATCGCGGGTCCAAAGACTGGCAGTTAGGCCGAAATTGCTGTCGTTCATCAGCCGGATCGCTTCGTCGTCATCACGAACAGACATGATGCCGACAACCGGACCAAAGCTTTCGTCACGCATGACCCGCATGTCATGGGTCATGTTTGTCAGGATTTGCGGCGTGAGATACGCCGCGCCGTCATCGGACGGCATTGTGTTGATATGGGCGGTTGCACCATCTGCTAATGCTTCTGCAATCTGTGCGCGGACCTCTGACGCGAAACGGACATTGGCCATTGGACCGATTGTCGTTTCGGGGTCCACCGGATCGCCCAGTTTGTAGCCATTGACGACGGCCACAGCTTTTTCAACAAACCTGTCAAACAAGCTTTCATGCACGTAGATGCGTTCAATCCCACAACAGCATTGGCCGGAATTGAACATCGCGCCGTCGATAAGTGTTTCTACGGCTGCATCCAGATCCGCATCGTCCATGACATATCCGGGGTCTTTGCCGCCCAACTCAAGGCCGATACCGGTAAACGTGCCTGCAGCGGCGCGTTCCATTGCTTTGCCCCCGCCAACAGAACCAGTAAAGTTGACGAAGTCAAAAGCACGTTGGGCGATCAGGTCGGACGTTGTGTCGTGATCCAGAAAAATATTCTGAAACACGTCTGTCGGTATGCCCGCTGAGTGGAAAGCCTTTGCCATCCTTTCCCCGACAAGCAAGGTCTGTGTGGCGTGCTTTAAGACAACGGTGTTTCCTGCAATCAAGGCAGGGGCAACAGTGTTGATCGCAGTCATATAGGGATAGTTCCAAGGAGCGACGACAAACACCACACCATGCGGAACACGTTTGATGTAGCGTTTGAAACTCGCGTCTTCACCGACTGCGATATCGGCCAAAGCGGTCTGCGCGATCTCGGCCATATGGCTGGCGCGTTCATTGAAGCCGCCAAATTCACCGCCGTAGCGGATAGGCCGACCCATCATCTGCGCGAGTTCGGGCACGATTTCATCGTTCATAGCACCCACAGCAGCAACACCTGCCATCACAAGGTTGATACGGTCCTGCAAAGGACGCGCGGCCCATGCAGTTTGTGCCGTGCGCGCAGCTTGGGCCAGACCCAACGCGGCATCAAACGATAGCGTGTCGCGCTCAGCGAATACCGACCCGTCGATTGGAGAAATGCATTTCAGTTTATGTGTCAAGTGTTCCTCAGGCTCTCTCAAATCCGCGCGCGATCTCGTAGTCGGTTACGACGCGGTCAAATTCCTCGATTTCCCATTCTGCCGCGTGGGCATAGTGGTCGACAACATCATCCCCCAATGCAGCCCGCAGCATCGCTGATCCACGCAAAGTCGTATGTGCATCGCGCAATGTTTGCGGGATCATGCCGGTATTACCTTCGTAGGCGTCACCCGAGGTCGGTGGATCAAGCGTTAGGTTTTCTTCGATACCCGCGATCCCGGCAGCGATCTGTACTGCCATTGCTAAATACGGGTTCAGATCGGAGCCACCGACGCGGCATTCGACGCGCACAGACTTGGTGCCTTCCGCGCAAAGACGAAAACCTGCAGTCCGGTTGTCCACTGACCAGATGGTACGTGTCGGTGCGAAAGTACCTTTCTGAAAGCGCTTGTAGCTATTGATGTAGGGGGCCAGAAAATACATGTAATCAGGCGCATACTTCAGCAAACCTGCCATATAGGTCTTCATCAGCTGTGACATGCCCAATTTGTCATCGGGATCAAAGAACGCGGGCTTGCCGTCTTTCCAAAGCGACTGATGGACATGCGAAGAACTGCCCACCCTGTCATGGTGCCACTTGGGCAAGAAGGTAACGGCATGGCCCTGTTGCCAAGCGATTTCTTTGGTGGCGTGTTTGGCGATGGTGTGGTGGTCGGCTGTATCAAGCGCTGCAGCATACTTGATATTCAGCTCTTCCTGTCCTGCTTCCGCTTCGCCTTTGGTGTTTTCAACGGGGATGCCTGCATTCCACAGGTGATTGCGTAACGGGCGCATCACATGTTCTTCTTTGGTGGTTTGCAGAATGTGATAATCTTCGTTGTAGCCGCTGATCGGTTCAAGGTCGCGGAACTTTTCCTTGCGAATTTGGTCAAAGCTCTTTTCAAACAAAAAGAACTCGAGCTCGGTCGCCATCATGGCGTCATATCCCATCGCCGCCAGCCGTTTGATCTGCTTTTTCAGGACAGCGCGGGGGGAATGGGGGACCTCTTGGTGGGTATGATGGTCAAGCACATCACACAGTACCATGACAGTACCTTCCAGCCACGGCACCGGACGTAATGTATCTAGATCGGGCTGCATAACATAGTCGCCATAGCCGCGTTCCCAGCTGGTTGCGGCGTAGCCAGAAGGCGTTGCCATTTCCAGATCGGTGGCCAACAGATAGTTGCAGCAATGGGTCTCTTTCCAAGCGTCTGCGATGAAGTGGCCCGCATGGAACCGCTTGCCCATCAGGCGACCTTGCATGTCTACAAGGCAGACAAGAACGGTGTCGATGTCGCCTGCAGCGACTTGGGTTTTAAGGTCTTCAAAGGTCAGTTCCATAGGCAACTCTTCTTTTTCATCACACTGCCTCTAGTTGGCGAGTTCTTTCCAGCGATGGCAAGCCACATTATGCTCTGGTCCGGCGGTTTCAAGAACCGGTTCTTCAACACGGCAGCGATCAATTGCCATCGGGCATCGTGTCTGGAACTTGCATCCTGGCGGGGGATTAGTGGGCGAGGGGATTTCGCCTTCAAGTTTTTGCGCCTTGCCACGGTCGTCAGGATCCAGCGACGGGATCGCCGACAACAGCGCCTTAGTGTAGGGATGACGCGGCGTGGCAAACAGAGTGCGCGTCGGGGCCGTTTCAACCAGTCGCCCCAAATACATCACGGCGACATGGTCGCAGACATGCGCGACGACACTTAGATCGTGGCTGATAAACAAGAAGGTCAGACCCATTTCTTGCTGAATAGCCTTAAGCAGATTTAGCACATCTGCTTGGATCGACACATCAAGGGCCGCGACACTTTCATCTGCAACAATGAATTTCGGGGCTGAAACCAATGCTCGCGCAATCGAGATACGCTGGCGCTGGCCGCCACTGAATGCATGTGGAAATCGCCGCAAGTGTTCGACGTTCAACCGGCATTTGGCAGCGATCTCGCGGACGCGTTCGTCTGTCTCGGCACGCGATTTCGTCAGTCCCATGACCTCTAGCGGCTCTGCAATGATATCGCGAACAGTCATCCGTGGGCTAAGCGCGGCATAGGGGTCTTGAAAAAT
>Ga0102815_10002898_pt1 | contig 10352 bp, 7 predicted proteins | sample ColrivemetaGS759_FD_79113 | JGI IMG/M metagenome (GOLD analysis project Ga0102815, IMG submission 79113) | Estuarine microbial communities from the Columbia River estuary - Ebb tide ETM metaG S.759 | ecosystem: Environmental > Aquatic > Marine > Intertidal zone > Estuary | place: USA: Columbia...
ATGAGCTCGGCCCCCGGGACGTCCACCTCCTGGAGACGGATGGCGAAGAGGGAGGACACCGCGGCGGCCACGATCCCCCTGGGGGCGAGCAGGGCGAGGAAGGCTCGGTCCTTGTGGGGAAGGCGAGTGCCGAGGGTTGAGGCGAGGACGCACGCCGGTCGAACGACGAGGATCAGGGCCGCGACGAAAGCCGCCCCGCGCCAGCCCGTCGAGAGCATGGCGTCCACCTCCACCGTGGCGGCGAGAACGATGAAGAGCGTCGAGATCAGGAGCACTCGGAGGTTCTCCTTGAACTCGACGATGTGGTGCACCGACAGGTCGCTTCGGTTTGCGAGCAGGAACCCCATGAGGGTCACGGCCAGGAGCCCTGACTCGTGGGCCAATGAGTCGGCCCCCGCGAAGGCGAGGAGCACGAACCCGAGGGACAGGGGACTCTCGAGCTCATCGGGGACCAGGTGCTTGCGGAGAGCGAGCCCGAGGATCCAGGCTCCGGCAGCGCCGATGACCGTCCCCACGAGGGCGGTGCGGCCGAGATCGATCGCGGCCGTGGTGAGCGTCTGGCGCGCCCCTTCGGCACCCGCGCCTTCGACGACAGCGTGGAGGACGAGGACGGCGAGGGTCGCCCCGACGACGTCGACCACGATGCCCTCCCACTTGGCGATGGCCTCTGAGGGGCCGCGCGGTCGGATCTGACGCAGGAGCGGACCGATGACGGTCGGCCCGGTCACCGTGAGGATGGCCCCGAGGACGACGGCGGTCTCGATGGGCAGCCCGGCGATGAAGTGGGCCGCCGCCGTGGCGAGCGCCCAGGTCACGAGGACCCCGGCCGTGAGGAGCCGAGTGATCACCGCAGCGTTCTCTCCGAGCTCCTTCAGCTTCAGGGTGAGCCCGCCCTCGAAGAGGATCACCGCGACCGCCAGTGAGATCATCGGGTCCAGCGCGGAGCCGAAGAGGTCGCGCGGCTCGATGACGTCCAGCCCTGGGCCGAGGGCGAGCCCGACAAGCAAGAGCAGGAGGATGGAGGGCAGGCGCAGGCGCCAGGCGGTCCACTGGGCGGCAACGCCAGCGAAGCCGATGACCGCGAGGGCGATAAGGGGGGGGAGCGGCGAGGTCGGCACGGGAGAGGACAGCTTTGGGCGGTGGGAGCGGGGCGGGGGACGTCAGCGCCTCTGGCCTCCGTAAGTTCGTCGTCCAAGCCGGTGTTCGGGAGGACGGCTCAGGGGGGGGGAGTGTAATTTCCTCCCGCGACGATTTGTTCGCGTCCTTCCGCAGCCGTCACGCCATCACACTCCCATGACCCCGTTCGCCCGCCCCCTCCTCGCGCTCGCCCTGGCCTCCTCAGCCGCCCTCGTTGCCTTCACGGGCTCGACCTCCGCGGGCCCGGGGACCCCCGCGCCCCCTGCGGCAGCGACCAGCTATGGGGTCGACATGGGGCATAGCACCCTCATGTTCCGCTGCAAGCACCTCGGTGTCTCGTACCAGTGGGGCCGCTTCGACGCGTTCGATGGCTCCTTCACCCTCGCGGAGGACGCCGCGGAGTCCAAGGTCGAGATGGTCATCGATGCGGCGAGCGTGAACTCGAACTCGAAGGGGCGGGATGACCACCTCCGCGGCCCGGACTTCTTCAACGTGAAGGAGTTCCCCGAGATCACCTTCACCAGCAAGCAGGTGACCGGCTCGGGCAACAAGTACTCCATCAAGGGCGATCTGACCTTCCACGGGGTCACTCGCGAGGTCGAGATGGAGGTCCTCAAGGTCGGCGAGGCCGATACCCGGATGGGCCGCCGCGCGGGGTTTGAGGGCCGCTTCAAGATCGACCGCACGAAGTTCGGCGTCGAGACCTACAGCGACTCTCTTGGAACGGACGTCACGATGACGTTCGCCGTCGAGGGCATCGCCAAGGACTCTTGATTGACCCCAAGCCCGTACTGATCGCCTCGGCGCTCATCATTGCCCTGCTCGTCGCCGCTCTGGCGACGAGGGGGAGCCATGGGCGTGGGGCTCTTGCGCTGTCATTCGCGGCGCTCGCCCCGGTCGCTGCGGCCCTGACGACCCTCGCCGTCTTCGGCAGGGCGATCTCTTTCCCGCCGAAGGACTTCCTCGACGGCGTCGTCCTGGTTGGTGTGGCGGGAGTGCCGCTCGGGGTCCTCATCGGCCTCGGCGGTGCGCGAGCCATGCTGGGGGTGGTGGGAGCCGGCGGTCTCTCGGTCTGGCTCTTCCTGGGCCGGACATCCAGCCTGCACGAGCGTTACTGGGACGGTGCCGTCACTCAGCACGTGGCGGTCCTGATCGGGGCCACTGCGCTGGCCCTCGCTGTCCGGTGGGCAGCACCACTTCGGGCGCGAACGACCGAGTGCGGCCTCGGCTTTGCCCTCGCCGCAGTCCTCGCTGCGCCGGCGCTTGGCTGGTCAGGGACCCTGGTCTCCGCGCTCCTCGCAGCGACGGTCAGCGCAAGCTCGGGGCTCCCGGGGCTCCTGCTGCTCCTGCGTCCCGGGCTGGAAGCGGGCTACGCCCCGCTTCATCGGTCCGCAGCTCTCCCGCAGGTGCTGCTCTTCGCAGGGGTCCTCGCCAACGGGGCGCTCTACGCGGAGACACCGGCCTGGTCGGCCTTGACGCTCCTGTTGGCCCCTGCCGTCTGCCTGCTCCCCGGCCCGGGGCTCGGGTTCGCGGCCCTGCGGCTCATGGTGGTCACAGGTGCCTGTGGCACGGCCGCTTGGCTGTCGAGGGGCGAGCCGAACCCTTACGGATATTGAAGCGCGGCCGCCCGTGGCGGGGAGCCTCGGTGCGCTGCGGGCGACCTCGGCCGCTCTTGCTCACCGTCGGGCTCCGGCCATCGGGTTGGCGGAACTGAGCCGCCGTGTGCCCCGGAGAGGGGGCTGCCGGGGGGGGCATGGGCTTCAGAAGCCCCGGGGCGAGCAGGAGCCCGGGGGGGCGCAAGCACTCCAGAGGGACCCCGGGGAGGCGGAGACCATGAGATGAGGGGGACCCAGGAGGACCGGGTCCCCGAGAGACCTGTGTGCGCGACGCTCCCTGGCGGGTCAGTCGCCCTGGCGGGTCCCGCAGGATCCGCAGAAGCGAGCATCTGCGGCCATGGCTTCCCCGCATGAGGTGCAGTGGCGGGAGTCGGGGGTGACCTTTTGGAGCGCCTCGCCGCAGGCGCTGCAGAACTTGCCCGCGGGGACGCTGCTTGAGCACCCGCCACAGATCACGCCGGCGGCGGCAGGCGCCAGAGTCTCGCCTCCCTGGTTGTCCCGCACCATCATCTGCGCGAGGCCGAACCCGATACCCATGCCCGCGCCCCCAAGCATGCCGCTGTTGCCTTCCCCGCCGCCGGCACCACCGCCGCCGCCCAGGGCCATGCCCTCGCCAGCGCCCATCATCGCCTTACCGGCGGCGAAGCGCTGGTAGCCGTCCACTCCGCCCACGGTGCGCAGGTAGGCGGCGTCGCGGTAGAGGGTCTTGAGGTTGTCCGCGTCTTCCTCGTCAATGCCGATGACAAAGTTGCCGAGGCGCACGATGTCGAGGCCGTAGTCGGCCACGTGGTTGTCCATCTTGGCGAGGACATCGACCTCGATCTCCTCGGTGTAGGCGCCCGAGGTGACGTCGAGGATCGGCCACTTTTGCTTCACGATGAGCTCGGCGATGTTGTCGCGCAGGACCTTGAGGAGCTGCTCCTTGGTCCAGGACTTGATCGTCGCGGAGTCCGCGCGGCCCATGCCCACCAGGCCAATGATGAGCCGCTCCGGGTCCGTGACGCGGAAGCTGAACTCGCCGTGGACCATGGTCTCCACGGGGACGCCCGACTTCGGGTCCTCCACGTGTCCGATCCTGCCGCCGAACTTCACGCCGGTGTGCTCGCGGGTGTTCACGAAGAAGACCTCCGCGATGAACACGTTGCCGCCGGTGAACGAGTCGACCAGGTTCGAGAGGAACGGCAGGTTCGATGAGTCGAGGGTGTAGCGGCCCGGCTGCATGACCTCGACCACCTTCCCGTCGCGGAAGAACACCGCGACCTCGTCCGACTCCACGGTCAGCTGAGACTTCATGGGGATCGTCGAGTCCGGATGCTTCCAGACGACCTGGGCCTTCGTCCCGTCGGGACGCGCCACCATCATCTCGCCGACGCCGCGCTTGAACCAGTCGATCATTCCCATGCTGCTTTACCTCTGTGCTGTGCCTCGCTCGGTCGACCCAGCCGCCACCACGCGGTGCCTAGACTGAATAGAACTCTTGCGGCAGGGTACGCCGAGGCGTCAAGTTCATTCATCCCAGCCCTCCGAATCCATGGACCCCTTCGATTCCTCACCTCAAGAGACCTCACCGCAGGTCCGCAAAGGCGGGGTCGAACGGTCAACGGAGCCAGATGCTCTTACGGTGGGGGCGCCTGTCGACCTCTCCTGTGACGAGTGCGGTGCGCCGGTGTCCTGGAGTCCGGGGGACCGCGCCCTTCGCTGTGGTCATTGCGGATGCCTGACCGAGGTTGAGGTCGACGAGGTCGACGTGGAGGAGCGCCCGCTGTCCGAGGCCAGCGACGCGGCCCGGGGCTTCGGGCTCGAGGTGCGGTTGCTCGCCTGCGAGGTCTGCCAGGCGCGGGTGACCTTTGATGGAGCCACGATCTCACGCTCGTGTCCGTTCTGCGGCTCGCCAGGCGTGCTCGACCAGGAGGCCAGCCGGAACGCGCTGCGGCCGGAGTCTCTGATTCCTCTCGAGGTCGGCAAGGATCTGGTGGAGGCGAACTTCAAGGCCTGGGCTCGGGGCCTCTGGTTTCGGCCGAACGCCCTGAAACGTGTCAAGGTAGGAAGCGCCGTCGGGGTGTACGTCCCGGCGTGGGCGTTTGATGCGCGGGTCCACGCCAAGTGGACCGCGCAGTCTGGCACCTACTACTGGGTGACGGAGAGTTACACGGCGCGCGTCAACGGCAAGACTCAGCACCGAACCCGCCGGGTTCGCAAGGTCCGCTGGCGCTCATCACGAGGCGAGCGCAGGGACGATCATGACGATGTGCTCGTCTTCGCCTCCAAGGGCGTGGACCGGGACATGGCCGGCGAGCTCGGCCCGTACTCCACCGACGCGCTGGTGCCCTACTCGCCGGAGTTCCTCGCGGGCTGGCGCGCCGAGGAATATCAGATCGACCTGCTCGACGGATGGGACCTCGGGCGGGAGACGATCCGGGTGAGGCAGCGCGAGCTCTGCGCCCGCGACGTGCCAGGCGACACCTACCGGAGCCTGCGCGTGCGCAATGAATTCTCGGACGTCCGGTGGAAGCTCATGCTCCTGCCCATGTGGAGCGTGACGTACCGGCTGGGGGGCAAGTCCTACGCAGTCCTCGTCCACGGCGAGACAGGGAAGGTCGCTGGCAAGGCTCCCTACTCCTGGGCGAAGGTCGGCCTCGCGGTGCTCGTCGTGGCGGGAGCTGCGCTCGCCGCCGCCGCCCTCTCTCGCTGAGCTGACGGGGTCGAGGTCAGGCGCGGGGAGCGCGCTCGGGGAGGTGTCTGATGAGCGTCTCCTCGAGGCGCCGCAGCTCCGCCGCCGTGTGCTCGCTCGTGACCGCGCAGCGCACCAGGCCCTTGCCCTCGGTCCCGTGATATCGAATGGCGGGCGCGAAGATACCCTCCACGTGGAGCGCCGCCGACAGTCGCCGAGCCTCGTCCTCTGACTCCAGCTCGATGCGCAGCACCGGCAGGAACGTCCCCGTGGACCGAAGACCGACGCGCCGTGCGGTTCGGTGTAGCTGACCGATGTTGGCCCGCAGGCGCTCGAGGCGCTCCGGCTCCGCATCGATCAGGTCGAGGCTCGCGATCGCGGCCGCGCAGAGCGGGGGAGCGAGGGCCGTGGTCCCCGTGAAGCTGCATGCATGGCGTCGGATCGCCTCCACGGTGTCCGCAGATCCAGTGATGAACCCCCCGGCGCTCCCAAGGGCCTTTGCGAGGGAGCCCGTCAGGATGATGCGTGGGTCGTCGAGACCGAAGAGCTCGACGACGCCGCGGCCGGTTCTCCCCACGACGCCAACCCCGTGGCTGTCATCGATCAGCATGTGGGCGCTGGCGGGCAGGTGCCGGAGGAGCTCAGCGGCGGGTGCGAGCCGGCCGTGCATGGCGAACGCGCCGTCTGTGGCGACCAGCGGCGCTGCGTCCTTGTGAAGGTCGAGCAGCGCCAGCGCATGGGACATGTCGCCGGCGCCGTAGCTGAATGAGCGGAAGCCCGCCGACGTTAGAGCGTCGGTGATACTTGGGTGGGCGTCGGCGTCATGGAGCGCGACCCGCTCCGCAGGCGTGGGGCCTTCGCCCGGGCGACAGGAGAGCGCCTGGGCCGCGGCGATGTCCGCGAGGTAGCCGTCGGCTAGCACCAGGGCGGCCTCGGCTCCGAAGAATTCGGAGAGCCGCTCCTCCAGGCGCTCGTGGAGCTCGAGGTTGCCGGACGTGTTGCGTGAGGCGAGGCCTGAGACACCGAACTGGTCGATGGCTTCGTGGGCCGCAGCGCGGACCCGCGGGTCATGTGCGAGGCCCAGGTAACCGCACCCGTGGAAGCTGAGCAGGTCGACGCCGTCCAGCCGGACGGTGGTGGCGTCCGCGCCGGAGAGCGCGGGGATGTCGCGCTTCAAAGGGTCTCTCCGCGCAGCGCCTTCGGGGCCTCGAGGGCGTAAGCCACGCCACCGTTGCGGAACCACACTTGCTCCATGTCGGCCCGCATGTAGCGGCGTGGTACCACGCCCGGCCAGGCGGCGGCGGGGTCGTTGACGTACACCACGCCCCCTAGCCCCAGCCCCGTGATCACGAGCAGGTGGCCTGCCGTCTTCTCATAGGGTGCGCCACGGAGTTCGCCGGGCGCGGCGCGGATGCTCGCGACGAGGGGGCGGCCCGCCGCCAGATATTCGGCGACGGACGCCCACGAGGAGAGGCGCACGAGGCGGCCTGGGACCCCGTGGCTGAACGCCCCCTGGACCGCGCGGTTCCAGTTGCCGTAGATGTCGAAGTGCGGGTCGAGGACCGTGGCGGCCATGGTGCGGGTGGGGACGCGGCGGCCGTGGTAGGCCGCGACCATGGCCACGGACGTCGGGCTGCAGATCCTGTGCCCGATATCCTCGCCCGCAGCCCGCTGCGACCGCGCCGGGACGCTGAGCTCCACCGGGAGCGGCCAGGGCTCGGCGCTCGCGGCCGCGACGCGCTGTTCGAGGAGGCGCTCGTCGGTGAAGATCACGAAGGCCCGGACGGCCTCGGGTGAGAGTGGGGAGGCGCCACCGGGTGTGAACCGGAGCTGAGCCCGATCCAGCGGCGTTGATGCTTCCAGGACATCGACAGCGACCCGCGCCTCGTCGCAGGCGGTCACCACCTCCTCGGAGCGTTGGGCGATCCCCCAATCACCGATGAGGAGCCATGGGGTCCAAAGGGAGGAGCCCTGAGGCCGTGTCCGCAGCTCGACCGTGAATGGCTCCGTGCTGTCCACGTTCCAGGAGGGCAGGCACTGGGTGAAGGCCGCGGAGGCCGCGAGCTCCCCGCTGACCAGCGCCCCCCCGGGACCCAGGGCCAGGCCGGTGACCTGCTGGCATTCGTGCAGGGGGTCGGCGGCGCTGACGTCGGGCTGTCCGCCTGCGTCGTGGCCCATCGCGGCCCCGCCTTGCGTTCTTCCAGCGGCCGCTTCGCCCCCGGCCGCACTGCCTCCCTCCGCACTGCCTCCCTCCGCTGCGCCTCCCCCCGACGCCGCGGCGCGGTCCTGGGCGTCCATGCGTTCCGTGTCGGCCGTCCGCCCCACCTCGGCCGGTGGGGTGGCGCAGCCTGCGCAGGTGACCATCGCGATCGCGACGAGCAGGACTCTCCTCGGGCATTGGACCCTCATGCCGCCCGTTATACGCTGCGCGAGTGAACCCGTTCCACCTTGCCACTCTCCGCCGCCGTCCGGAATCACGGATCCGGCGTCGTCCTTGATGGCCATGGCGGAGCCCGTCGCCTGGCTGGCGCTCGATGCCCAGCGCCACCTCGCCTGGCTCGGTGAGCTTGGTTCAGCGATGCCGGCGTTCGGGGTCCTGTTTGGTGGCGTCGCCTTCGGGGGGGGCGCGGCCGATGGGGAGGTCAGCCCGCCGGGGTGGCGTCCTCGGGCCAGGCGCTCCGCTCTGCTCCTCGGGGCCGCGGGGCTGCTCTTCGCCGCGTTCGGCCTGACCCCGGCGGGGGCCGCGTGGTGGGCCCTGCCGAGTCCGTTCTTCGCGGGGGCGGTGCTCGGCGGACTGTTCCTCGTGGGGGCCTCGCTGGCTCCCGTGGGACCAAGGTCGGGCCCAGGGTGGCTCGCAAAGCGCATGGCCACGTCGGTGCGTCGGGGAGCGTTGCTGCTTGTCCTCGCGTGGGCCGCGGACGGCGCAGCCTCTGGGTGGGGGCGGCTGCAACCCGCCCCCCCCTGGTCGCCAGGGGTGGCGTCCGTGCTGCTGGACCTCTCGCCCCGGTCCCTGCTGATGGAGAGCGGTGGGGTGGACTGGATGCGGCATCCCGCTGTGTACGAGCCCGTTGGAACCGATCGAATTGGTCCGGGATTACGGTCGGTCTACGCCGGGCCAGTTGCAGGGAGCCTCACCCTTTTGGTGGGATGTATGGCCCTGGCAGCCCGTCGCGTCCTCTCCAGACGTCGTGCCCGGCGCTGATCGGCCGCAGCGCCCTCCCGACCGCGCCACACCACCCCCGAGCTCGACTCGCCCATGACCTCCCGCAAGTTCTTCTGCACGTTCCCCCAGGAGCTCATCAGCGAGCCCCTGATCTCGCACACCCTCGGGGTCAAGTTCGGGGTGGTTCCCAACATCCGCGCGGCGACCATCTCGGAGAGCCAGGCTCACGTGGTGGTGGAGATCGAGGGAGAGGCGGCCCGTATCGAGGACTCTGTGGTGTACCTCAAGGAACGCGGCGTCGCGGTCAAGGAGCTGGCGGAGGGCGAGGACCCCCCTCGGGTCTGAGGCGTCCCGTGCGATCGCGACTCCGACCCCTGTCCGTCTGCCTGCTGCTCCTCGGGGCGAGCTGCTCTGCGGTAGATCCGTTCCGCGCGATGGACGACCAGCGAGGCCCGGATCGGGGCGCCGTGGTGAGCGAGCATCCGCTCGCCACCCGCGCGGGGCTCCGGGTGCTGGAGGCGGGGGGCAACGCCGCCGACGCGGCGGTGGCCACTGCGCTGGCCTTGGCGGTCGTCTATCCGCAGGCCGGGAACCTCGGTGGTGGTGGCTTCGCGATCTGGGTGCCGACCGAGGGCGCGCCCGCGACGCTCGACTTCAGGGAGGTGACGCCTGCCAGCTACACGGCGGACCTCTACCTCGACGCCGACGGCGAGGTGGTCACCCGGCGCTCCCAGCGCACTCCCCTTGCGGTCGGCGTTCCCGGATCCCCGCGGGGGCTCTTCGAGCTGTATCGGACCCACGGATCGCGACGGCTCTCGTTCACTCAGGTCTGCGAGGCTGCCATCTTGCTGGCGGAGAACGGCTTCCGCGTGGACCCATGGCTCGCGGCCTCCCTGTCCAGGGACTCCGTACGGGAGCTCCTGAGCGCGGACCCTGGCGCCGCCGCGGTGTTCTACCCGGGCGGAGAGGCGCTGAAGGAGGGAGATACGCTGCTCCAACCGGCGCTGGCAAAGACCATCCGCGCCTACGCCCTCGGCGGCCCCGATGCGTTCTATTCGGGCTCCGTTGCCAAGGCCATCGTGGCCGACCTCGCGGAGGCTGACGCGCGCACCGGCGCAGCGGCCGGCGGGAACCTCATGACACGCGCGGACCTCGCGGCCTATCGGGCCGTGTGGCGACCTCCGGTGTTCGGGCGCTTCGCGGGGCGGGAGGTGATCGGGATGGGCCCGCCCAGCTCCGGCGGTGTTGCGCTCGTTCAGATGCTCGGGATCTTGCAGGGGCTCCCCCTCGAGGTCGGGCGGCGCGCGGCGGTGGAGCGGGTCGCTTTGGGCGTGGATGAGGGGCCGCGTATGGGGAGGATGGGCCTCTTGGAAGGAGACGAGGAGCTGGCTCCTCCGGAGCCAGCGGGTCTCGACGCGCGCTCCTTCCACTGGTGGATCGAGGCCATGCGCTGCGCCTTCGCAGACCGGGCCGTTCACCTGGGCGACCCCGATCACGTCGCCGTTCCCGTCGAGGAGCTTGTCTCTCCGGCATGGATCGCAGAGCGCCGGATGGGCATCGGGGAGCAGGCGGACCTCGAGGTCGCCGCGTGGCAGGACCCGGTCCCCGACGGTCCGGACGAGACCACGCACCTCTCGGTGGTGGACCGTGAGGGGAATGCGGTCTCGCTGACCACGACGCTGAACGCTGGCTACGGGAGCGGCATCTTCGTCGACGCAGGCGGCTTCCTGCTCAACAACGAGCTCGATGACTTCTCCATCCAGGC
>Ga0102815_10002902_pt1 | contig 10348 bp, 9 predicted proteins | sample ColrivemetaGS759_FD_79113 | JGI IMG/M metagenome (GOLD analysis project Ga0102815, IMG submission 79113) | Estuarine microbial communities from the Columbia River estuary - Ebb tide ETM metaG S.759 | ecosystem: Environmental > Aquatic > Marine > Intertidal zone > Estuary | place: USA: Columbia...
AAGGGTGTCACCCCCTATAGCTTTGCTGCACAGACGCCCGAGGCCAACCTGGTCGGCCGCATGGAAGTGGACTTCAAAACCGAAATGCTGCAACTGGAATTTAGCTCCAGCAGCCGGGCCGGGCTGGGTTTATCAGTAGGCAACGTGTTTTCAAATACGATCAAAGTGAGTGGCCCACTAAGTAAGCCAGAAGTTGTCCCCAACACCACCAGCATTCTATGGCGTGGCTGGGCAGCTCTTATGACGGGCGGCCTCTCAGTCGTTGGCGAGAGCGTATTGAAGCGGGCGCTGGCCAGCGATGATCCCTGCGCATCGGTCAACAAGCATATTCACAAGGATATCTGCGGTAGCGATAGTGCTGCCGCCAAGTCGGCGCTGATATGCCCGGCAGCCTGAATGCTGGGGCCATTCCCAAACTGATACTTACAGACATATGAGCAGCAGCATCAACATGACAGAGCAACAACCGTCAAGCAGCGCACAGGTAAAAGACCTCGCCGAAGACCCCCTGGATATCGAGCCGGATTATGAGGGAAGCCTGGTCGCGGCTATTGACCTGGGCAGCAACTCTTTTCACCTGCTGGTAGCGCGGATCGAACACGGTGAAGTGCGGCCGGTGGAAACCCTTGCCGAGAAAGTTCAGCTGGGTGCGGGGCTGGAGGACAATCTGCTGTCCCAGGAAGCAATTGATCGCGGCCTGGAATGCCTCAGCCGTTTTGCCCAGCTACTGGACTCTATGGAACCCGCACAAATACGCATCGTAGGCACCCACGCGCTGCGCATAGCCCGCAATCGTCACGCCTTCACCATCCCGGCCCGTCACATACTGGGTGCCCGGGTAGACGTAGTATACGGTCGTGAGGAAGCTCGACTGGTTTACCTGGGTGTGGCCCACACCCTGGCCGATGATGCCCAATCCAGACTGGTTGTTGATATCGGCGGTGGCAGTACCGAATTTATTATTGGTGAGCGCTTCGAGCCGCGCCATCTCGAAAGCATGCAAATGGGCTGCGTGTCTTATGGCAAAGCCTGCTTCCCTGGCGGCGCCATCAACCTCGACAATTACTACCGGGCCTATGAGATGGCCCGCGAGAACGCCTCCGAGATTCGTCATCTGTTCCACTCGCGCAACTGGGCAGAATGCGTCGGTTCCTCCGGCACCCTCCAGGCGATAGATGGTGTCCTAACCCTCAACGGATGGAGCGAGGGCGGTATCACTCGCCAGGGCCTGCGGGAGCTGGAGCAACGCCTGCTGGCGTTTGAGAGCATGGACGACATTGATATCGAGGGCCTGGCCACAGCCCGGCGCAATGTCATCCTGCCGGGCGTCGCCATTACCAGCGCCCTGTTCGACGTACTCGATATCAGCCATATGCGCACCTCCAAGGGTGCACTGCGTGAAGGTGTCATCTATGACCTCATAGGACGGCTCAGCCATGAGGACGTGCGTGAGCGAACCGTAAACGCCCTGATGCAACGCTACTCGGTCGACACTGATATCGCCGACATCGTGGTGGGCCGGGCCAGAATGTTATATCGAGCCACACGCGCGGGGTGGGGCTTGGGCCGCAGCGATTGGGACCTGCTGCATTGGGCAGCGCGCACTCATGAAATCGGTATGGCCATTGCCCATAAAGGTTTCAACCGCCACTCCGCCTATGTGCTGCGCAACGCCGACCTGCCGGGTTTCTCCCAGGAAGAACAGGAACAGCTGGCAGTATTGGCACAGGGCCATCGCGGTAAATTGACGGATGACTTGTTTACCGATATCCCCGAAGCCGAACAACCGCGTCTGTACCGGGTGCTGACCCTCATGCGTCTTGCCACCTCACTCAAATACGTGGAGACGCTTGAAAAGCTGCCTGAATTCAAGATCCAGGCCAGCGATAACGCGCTTTCCCTTGAGTTCACTGCCGGCTGGCTGGATGAACACCCTCTCACCACCAAAGAACTGGCTGCAGAGCAATCCATGCTGGCGAGGTTGGGTATTGAGCTGACGATCAACTAGGTGAGTGACCGTGTCGGATACGGCCATTCACCACAGTAACCAACGGCTACAGGTCGTAGCCGCGTTCGTCGTGGAGTACCAGGTCCAGGCCCTGGGTTTCTTCGTCCGGGTCTACCCGCAGCCCGACCATGGCATCTACCAGTTTCAGTAGCACAAAGGTAACGACGACGGTGTAAACCAGGGTGGAGACCACCCCGGTGGCCTGCACCATCAATTGGCCGCCAATGCTGTCGATACCATCGGAAAAACCATTACCGCTGAATATACCCAACTGGGTGGAGCAGAATATCCCGGCCAGCAATGTGCCCAACATGCCCCCTACTCCGTGCACGGGAAATACGTCCAGACTGTCATCAATCTTGAGTACGTTTTTAAGGTAACTGGTGGCGTAGTAGCACACCACACCCGCGGTAAGACCGATCACAACTGCAGCAGCGGGACCAACCGATCCCGAGGCCGGGGTAATAGTACCCAGGCCTGCCACCATACCGGTGACGATACCCAGCACCGAGGGTTTGCCGTGGCGCACCCATTCCATACCCATCCAGGCAAGCGCACCGGCAGAGGCTGACAGATGCGTTACCAACATGGCCATGGCAGCGCTGCCATCGGCGGCTACAGCGGATCCAGCGTTGAAACCGAACCAACCCACCCATAACATACCAGCACCGGCGACGGTCAGGGTGAGGTTGTGCGGTGGCATGGCAACGGTGCCAAAGCCACGTCGCGGCCCCATAACCATCGCAGCGACGAGGGCAGCCACCGCTGCAGTGATGTGCACCACAGTACCGCCGGCAAAATCCTGCAGGCCCATACTGCCCAGCCAACCACCACCCCACACCCAGTGACATACCGGCGAATACACCACCAACAGCCAAAGAGTGCTGAACAGCAGCATCGCAGAAAATCGCATACGTTCAGCGAAGGCACCAACGATCAGTGCCGGGGTAATAATCGCGAAGGTCATCTGAAAAATCGCGAACAGGGTCGCCGGCACAGTGCCGGTAACAGAATCCATACCAATGTTGGCAAAGAAGATATTGCCAAAGTCACCAATCCACTTTCCCTGCTCCACCCCCTCGCTACCAAAGGCAATGGTATAACCCATTGCAAACCACACCAGGGACATCAGGCAGGTCAGCGCAAAGCACTGCATCAGCACTGACAGCACGTTTTTGGAGCGCACCAGTCCCGCATAAAACAGGGACAGGCCGGGGATGGTCATAAATAAGACCAGCGCCGTGGATGTCAGTATCCACGCGGTGTCGGCCTGGTTAATCTCGCCTGCACTGGCGGCAGCGGAGGCGGACGCGGCAAGCAGCAACGCCGCAGTACGTTGTAGAGGTCTCATTGGTTTCTCCATCGTTAGAGTGCGTCTTCGCCAGTCTCTCCGGTGCGAATGCGAATACTTTGTTCCAGCGGGCTCACAAAGATCTTGCCATCACCAATCTTGCCGGTGCTGGCTACACTGCAGATGGCCTCTATGGCATTTTCGACCTCGGCATCACTTATGGCTATTTGCAGTTTTACCTTCGGTTGGAACTCCACCACATATTCGGCGCCACGATAAAGCTCAGTGTGACCCTTCTGGCGGCCATAACCCTTCACCTCTTCTACCGTCATACCGGCGATACCAATCTGGTTTAACGCATCGCGAACATCATCGAGCTTGAAAGGCTTGATTATCGCCGTAATCATTTTCATGGAATTTCCTTGGCTGGGGTTCAGTTATTGTACTTATGGGCAAGCAGCGAGGCCGCAAGCAGGCAAATCCTGCCACAGTGCAGGGCAAAGGTTAAGGGTTCAACAGGATATTCCTTTACAGATTCACCCAACTGTTCATAGCCCGCAGACGGAAGCGGGTGCCCTGAAACTCCAGCACCACCGAGTCCGGAAGGATTTCCACTACCTTCAGGCCGCCACTAAAAGCACTGCCGGGACGCAGTGGCTTGCCGTTCAGAGTGACAGTTGATTTTGCGGAATCACCCGAATAATCGTGCTGCTGATAAAAAATAGTGGGAATGCGGTCCTTGGTTTGTTGGGACAGTGTAGAGATCATCGGCGCGTCATGCTCTTCAAGTTCGGTGTTTTCCATCTCCCGGCGAGTTTCGCTCAACAGCGCTTCAATATCTATCGGCTGTTCTTCCAGCTGCTTGGCCCGGGCCGCGGCACTGCTGCTGCCCTGCGCCCGGGTGCCAGCGTCCGGCACGCGGGGCGCGTCGACAGTGGCGGAAGCTGCTTGCTGGTACAAGGCTGCCACTCCCGGATCCACCGGCGCTGCACTGGACGTGGTGGCATTGGCAGATGACGAACCCTGGTTGCCGCTGCCAGCAGATTCCAGCTGTGCTTGCGGTTCCTTGTCAGGCTCTGGTTGCAGACCTGGTTCAGCGACCGGCGTGATTTGCGGTTCCGCGACGGGTGCTGGATCCACCGCCGGCTGAGAGGCCGGAGGCGAAAACTGCGCTGTTGATGCCGGCGCCGGCGCGGATTCCTGCGACTGCGCCAGCAAGGGTTCATCCACTACCTGCGCGACCGGATTTCGTTCCCAGAGCAACCAGGCAACCACCACCAGGGCCAGGGCCAGGGCCAACCACGGCAGCAATTGCCAGCCGGCGCTGCGGCCAGTTTCTGCCCCGCTATAATGCTCGCTGGCAATATCGGGGAACGCCTGCTGATCCTGGCGCGACCGATTGAGGGCATCCAGGATCAGCGACATGAGTACTCGCCCCCTTTACCGTTGCTGCCGGTATTCGCTGTCACTGCGCCAGTCCCTCTGTCGATAACTGCGTCACATCCGGCCCAGGGCCGGATCCCCGCCCCGCCGCCTCCACCTTTTGCAAAGTGGCCCGCGCCGTTTCTGCTGACGGATCTACCCCCACCGCGGTATTCAACCGCAGCAGGGTCTGCATACCCACCACACCGTCATCTTCGAGTTGGTATTCTCGCTGAAACAACCGCACTCGCTGCTGCAGCGGCTGGTTGAAGCGGCTGCCAGACAACGCTTGTGGCTGATCATCGAGCCGGGCAAACAATTCGGCGATCCGGGTCACCACCGGGGAATTGTCTCCCAGGGCCACCGGCCGATCAAAACCTTCGGGTGGTTGCCACAGGAATCGGTAGCGGCCACTCCAGAGGGGCGCCAGCTGTTGCAAATCCACCTGCTGCACTTCTGCGCCGTTCCATACCCAGGCGCTGCGCCCGCTGATACCCAGCAGGACGACACTGGCAGAGAAGCGCTCTGGAGTAATCATATCCAGCAGCAAAGGACGATCCAGCACCGCCAGCTCGTCCCATGTCCTGGCGGCGGCATCTACGCAGGCGAGACTCCCCATTTCATCGTCCTCGCAGGGAAATGACGGTTCGGGCTCATTTGAATACAGGCCCCACAACATGGTCATGGCCAACGACGGCGGCAGCAGCCAGTCATCCACTGGCGGGGCGGCCCCCCGCGCTGCAATGGCCGCGGAAAGGCCCGCGCCAGCACTTGCAGCTGCTTGCTCGACGGGGGGTGCAAGCGGCACCGATAATCCCTGCCCCTCCGGGAGAGCTGGTTGGGGAGTGACCACAGGTATTTGACTGGGCGCAGCCTGCTGTTGGATTTGGCTGGATGCTTGCGGCACAAGCTCCGGGGTCGCGTTATAGCGACGATCGAGCGCCCACCAGGATAGCAACGCCGCCACGACCAGAGCACTGACCAGCGCCGGCCAAAGCCAGTTCCAGCTGCGCCGGGGCTGCTCACCCATCACCTCACGTGTGGCCAGCTCCAGCATGGCGTTGTCGGCGCGGGTTTTATTGCGCCCGTAGGCACCCAGCAAAATACGGTCACACAGCACATTGATCAGCCGCGGAATGCCACGGGTGCGCCGATGGATGCCCTTAATCACTGCCTCCGGGAACACATCCCGTCCTGGGCTCATGCCGGCGACCTGCAGACGATGGCGTATATATGCCCGAGTCTCTGCCAGGTTGAGCGGGCCCAGGTTGTAACGCGCCGTAATACGCTGGTTGAGCTGACGCAATTCGGGCTGAGCCAGCATATGCGCCAGCTCGGGTTGGCCGATCAGGATGATCTGCAGCAATTTCTCGCTGTGGGTTTCAAGGTTGGTAAGCAGGCGAATCTGCTCCAGCACATCGAAATCCAGGTGCTGGGCCTCATCGATCATCAGCACCGTCTTGCGGCCCCGCTGATAATTGGCCAGCAAATACTGGTGCAGGCTGTCGGTAAGGGTCTTGAGGCTGTGTGACTGGGCCTCGTACTTGATGCCCAACTCATCGCATACGGTCGCCAGCAACTCTATCGCGTTGAGGGCGGGGTTGAGGATGATGGCAAGATCAGTATTGTCGGGCAGCTGCTCAAGCAGGCAGCGATTGATCGTCGTTTTGCCGGTACCCACTTCACCGGTCAACAGAATAAAGCCACCACCGGCGCCAACCCCGTACAACAGGTGCGCCAGGGCATCACGGTGGCGATCACTCATGAACAGGTAGCGCGGATTTACCGCTATTGAGAATGGGGCTTCATTTAGCCCGAAGTACTGGTAATACATGGAGCCCGGGAGCCGGTCGCCTTTAAGCAAAGATGCCATGCATTATGCCCAAGCGCACCCGCCAAAGCTATGTCGGGGTAGCAGCGTTGGCCGCCGGGTAAACCGGCGGCCGCTGCCAAACACTTATTGTTAGAGGGTCTTGGGGTCGTCCTTGTGCTCATCCCCGGGCTTGGCTTGCACCTGGGGCGTTTTTTGAACCGGTGTGCTGGCGGCATAAACCGCAGTCACCGACAACAGGGACAGGATTACATACACGATAGTATGGGCAATCATCTTCAAACCTCCTCTAAGTTTTGGTTTGAGGACCCATTCAATCAACTGAGAATAGAATAAACATACTAATACCAGCGGAAATATTCCGCCGGATTCAGGTTAGAGTATATTTATCAATATTTTCAATATGTTAGAGACTATTTTTATTATCAACTTTATGTGAATTGTGGCTTTTTTGGCCACAGGACAGGGCTGGGTACTCCGTTAGCCCGGCTACTGGAGGCCGAGGCCTGCAGAATCGATCTGGGCCGTGGCATTGCCCTCCTGCCGCAACTTGTATTCCTGGTTCAGATCCCGACCGGTTTTGCGGGTGTCGAGGTCGGCTTTCCATGTTTTGACAGTCGGCGGCGCGGCTGTGCGGCTACCCGAATCAACATTGGTCGGACCGACACGCACTTCCTCTCGCGAGGTAAAGCTGTCGCAACCACGATCAGTGAACACCGTCTTACCGCTGGCGGGATCCTTGCACATAAAAACCCCGGCAGTAGCCAACTGTGGTGTTATTAATAAACACACTAATAGCCATTTGCTGTTCATATTACCCGCCCCGGCGCTGCCGGTGTTTGGTCTTATGTTCAGGCTACGGCAGATTCAGGCGGCTGTGCCACGATTAACTGGAGATTTGTAAAGAAAACGCCCAGGGAAACCCACGGAAATTCCCGTTGTAACCATGGCCCTGGTTTATCTACCATGGACACAGCCCTGAGGATAGATCCATGACTAGCCCCACACTGACTGTTTACGGCTCCAAAGTGTCCTATTTCACCGGCAAGCTGGAAGGCTACCTTCGTTACAAGGAAATTCCCTACCGCTATCAAGCCATGACCGACGAGTACTTCAATCGGATCATCCCGGAGAAAACCGGTGCCCGGCAAATGCCGGCGGTGGAATTTGCCGACGGCCGCTGGGCCACCGATAGCACTCCGCTGATTGACTGGCTGGAGGGCGAATATACCCACAGCAGCATCATGCCCGCTGATCCCCAGCAAGCCTTTATCTGCCGGCTGATCGAGGACTATGGGGATGAGTGGCTGTGGCGCCCCGCCATGCATTATCGCTGGAGCTATTACCAGGGTCGGCAGCTACTGGGCATCATTCTCACTGAGGAACTACTGGGGAATGTGAGGGCACCCGCCTGGCTGAAGCGCTGGCAGATCCGTCGCCGCCAACGCCGTCATTTTGTAGTGGAAGATGGCGTTACCGCCGCCACCCGGGCCCACGTAGAGCAAGGCTACTCCAATATCCTCGCCCTGATGGAAGCGATACTCGCCACGCGGCCATTTATATTCGGTGACAAACCCACCCTGGCGGATATCGGACTGTTTGGGCCAATGTTCCGGCATTTTTCCCAGGACCCGGATCCGGCTGAAATCATGCGCCAGACCGCCCCCGGGGTATTCGCCTGGGTCGGCAGGATGTGGAACGCCAGGGCCTCGCAAATCTCGGGTGAACTGGTCGCAGGCATCCCGGAAGACATCCTGCCGCTATTGAAGGAAATTGGTGACACTCACCTGCAGAACCTGGTCGCCAATGCACAGGCCTGGGGTGAACAGCAAAAGCGCTACAAGGTGGTCCTCCAGGGTACGCGGTATGCAGATCTTCCGGTTTCGAGGTACCGCTGCTGGTGCCTGGAACAATTGCAGCACCACTTCAAGCAGTTACCCCCGCAAGCAAGTGAGGCCACGCGCCAATTACTGGAAGCCAACCGGTGCTGGGAGCCACTGTGGCAGGTACCTGAACCTGGTTCGCGGTACGACCCGGAAAAAAACGCGCCCTTTGCCCCGGGCCTGACAGTCTACACGGTGCCGGGGGGTGCCATATAATCGCCCACCACAGGACTCTCGGGGCTACTCAGGGCTGGACTCTACCGTGGACAGCAACTCAAGCGCCTGATCACACCAGGCCAGGAACTGTTCACCCTGGCTGATGCCGGCCATCAGTGCCAGATAGACGCCCTTGCGACGGGTGGGCAAGGTCTCCGGGGAATCGTAATGTCGGCGCCGGATGATTTCGTAGAGATACTGCAGTTTCATCATCTCCTCGCGGCGCTGGGTCAGCTCAACGGCAATATGCGCCGCATTCTCATCACTGAGGTTGTAGAGCTTGACCAGTAATTCATCCTTGGCCGCCTGGGTCCGGGTTTTGCCGTACACCCACTGGGCGAGTTCCCGGCGACCCAGGGCCGTCAGGCCGTAGATGATCTTGTTCGGCTTACCTGCCTGGCTAACCTCGCGCCGATTCAGCCACTTCTTCTTCGACAGTTTGCCCAACTCAAGGTAGATCTGCTGGTGCGAGGCGTTCCAGAAAAACCCCAGGGAGGTCTCAAAATCCCTGGCCAGTTCATAACCGGACAGGTCCTCCTCAATCAATGCGGTCATTATGGCGTGTGCCAATGCCATGGTGGTATTCCTGTGTTGTTATCGCTCCGGCTTGCTCCATGTGAGCCCGGACAGGGCAAAGATTCCACATTTTTCTTCCATATGCAAATTATTGCATATAATATTCCCCCCCGCGGACCCACACTGGCATCAGCCTGGCCAGCGCCAGGCACTCACATAAAGTACAAGGAGACTCCACACCATGGCCCTTCCCGATCTGCTTCGCAATTCCCTGTCCCTGCCAATGGTAGCGGCGCCAATGTTCATCCTGTCGAACCCCGACCTGGTGATTGCCCAATGCAAGGCGGGTATTGTGGGTTCGTTTCCCGCCCTGAATGCGCGCCCGGCGGCAGAGCTGGATGTATGGCTGCAGCGTATCACCAGCGAACTGGACGCCTACAACAAGGCCAACCCTGACAAGCCCGCGGCACCCTTTGCGGTCAACCAGATCGTGCACGGCTCCAACGACCGGCTGCAACACGACCTGGAACTGTGCGTGAAGTACAAAGTGCCTATAGTAATCACCTCGCTGGGCGCCAAGCCATTCGTCAATGAGGCGATCCATTCCTACGGTGGGCTGGTCTTCCACGACATTATCAATGACCGATTTGCCCGGAAGGCCATCGAGAAAGGCGCAGATGGACTGATTGCCGTGGCTGCCGGCGCTGGCGGACACGCCGGGCCGATATCGCCCTTCGCCCTGGTCCAGGAAATCCGCGAATGGTTTGATGGCCCCCTGCTGCTGTCTGGCAGTATTGCCACCGGCGACGCCGTGCTGGCAGCCCAGGCCATGGGCGCTGACCTGGCCTACGTGGGCTCAGCCTTTATCGCCACCGTTGAAGCCAACGCCGCCGAAGCCTACAAGCAGGCTGTGGTGAATTGTGGCGCCTCCGATATTGTCAGCAGCAGCCTGTTTACCGGAGTCAGCGGCAACTATCTGCGCCCTTCTATCGAGGCTGCCGGACTTGACCCGGACAATCTCCCCGAGGGTGATATCTCAACCATGAATTTCGGTTCAACGGACGCGAAGGCCTGGAAAGATATCTGGGGCTGTGGCCAGGGCATCGGCGCGGTGAAGGCCGTGCTTCCGGCGGCTGATCTGATTGCTCGCTTCAAGCAGGAGTACCAGGCTGCCAGGGACC
>Ga0102815_10002903_pt1 | contig 10347 bp, 6 predicted proteins | sample ColrivemetaGS759_FD_79113 | JGI IMG/M metagenome (GOLD analysis project Ga0102815, IMG submission 79113) | Estuarine microbial communities from the Columbia River estuary - Ebb tide ETM metaG S.759 | ecosystem: Environmental > Aquatic > Marine > Intertidal zone > Estuary | place: USA: Columbia...
CTCACCTGCTGCTGGCCGTGACCATCAATGGTCTGGGTGAAATAGCCCATCTCGTATAACAGGCCAATCGCCACGAATGGCAGGCCCACATCGCTGGCCGCCTTACAGTGATCACCGGCGAGAATACCAAGGCCACCGGAGTAAATGGGGAAACTCTCGTGAAAGCCAAACTCCAGGCAGAAGTAGGCGATCAGGTCATGTTTGGGATCAAACAGCGACGTCAGCTCAGGACGACCCCGGTGCTCGCGATAGGAGTCATAACCGGAACAGACTCGCCGGTAGTCTTCCATATAGGAGCGGTCTTCGAGTGCCTCGTTCAGGCGCTCCTGGGATACCCTACGCAGGAAAGCCTTGGGGTTATGCTCACAGGCATCCCACAGGGTTCGGTCAAGCCGGTGAAACAGCGAGCGAATTGATCGATCCCAGCTGTACATGAGATCGTTGGCCATCTCCTGCAAGCGCTCGAGTTCGTGGGGAATTCTGGGCTGTACTTCCAGGGGAAAGATGGAACCGGGCATGGTGTGTCCTCAAATCTTCAGTCTATGACTGCATTGTATAGCTCAAGGTAACGGTTTGCGCTGCGCTGCCAGGAAAAATCCTGGCGCATTGCACAGTGCTGCACATGTTGCCAGCTGTCCTGATCATGCCATAAGGCCAGGGCGCGACGCACCGTAGCGAGCAGCGCCGCCGGCTCGGGTTCAGTAAATACGAAGCCGGTTGCAGTCGCTGCATCCAGGGTCTGGCTGTTGGTGTCCACCACGGTATCGGCCAGGCCGCCAACCTTGCGCACAATGGGCAGGGTGCCATAGCGCAGGCTGTACAACTGGTTGAGCCCGCAGGGCTCAAACAGCGACGGCATCAGGAACAGGTCGGCCGCGGCTTCAATCCGGTGGGCAAGCGATTCATTGTAGGCCAGCACTACCCGCATTGCATCCGGGTGGGCGGCAGCGATCGCCTGCAGTTGCCGCTCGTAGGCAGGCTCACCGGTACCCAGGAAGACCAGCTGCACGGGGCTGGCAATCATCTCCTCGAGCACCGGCAGAATCAGCTCCAGCCCCTTCTGCTGCGCCAGGCGACCCACGAACCCGATCAGCGGGCGCTGGTCGTGCCCGGGCATACCCAGGTCCTGTAAAAGGCCAGACTTGTTGCGGGCTTTCTGGGCCAGGCTGTCGGCGTCAAAATTATATTCAAGGTAGGGGTCGGTCGCAGGGTCCCACACCTGCTGGTCAATCCCGTTGAGGATACCGACCAGGCGTCCTCGCCGCTGACTCAGCAGCCCTTCCATACCCATACCCCCGGGCGCCTCGCAAATCTCATGGGCGTAGTTGGGGCTCACGGTGGTGATGTAATCGGCATACACCAGGCCACCCTTGATAAAACTGAAGTGGTTGTAATACTCCATGGCATTGTCCTGCCAAAAATGCTCGGGAAGCTGCAGGCGCTCAAAAGTCGCGCGGTCGAACAGGCCCATATGGGCGAGGCTGTGGATGGTAAACACCGTGCGCGGCCGCGACGCGGCAAGATGGGTCAGGGCGATGGCAGGACCGGTATGCCAATCATTGCAATGCAGCACATCCGGGCGCCAGTCCATGCCCGCCTCACCGGTACTGATCGCGGCCGCCAATCGCGACAGCAGCAGAAAACGTTCGGCGTTATCAGGCCAGGGCTGGCCCGCAGGATTGTGGTAAGGGTTGCCTGAACGCTCGGAAAAAATCGGGTGGTCCAGCAACCAGACTGTGACACCGGTGCCCGGCAACAGAGTGGCCAGGATGCGCAACCGGGTACCGGCAAGCTCCAGCTCGATTACCAGTTCCGGGGTTTCAATAGCGGCCAGCACATGCTGGTAGGCGGGCATCAACAGGCGCACATCCATACCCTGCTGCCGCAGCACCTCGGGCAGGCTGCCGGCTACATCTGCCAGTCCCCCGGTTTTGATCAGCGGATACACTTCGCTGGCGACAAACAGCAGCCTGGTCACTCATTCACCTCCGCAGGGTTTCAGTACCAACGCCCCCAGTGGCGGCAGGGTCAGGGAAATGGAATGCTTGTACCCCATCCACGGCGTGGGCTCGCTGTCTATAAGCAGGCTGTTGCCGGTATCGCTGCCGCCGTAAAAGCGCGAGTCGGAGTTCAGCACCTCGCGGTAACTGCCGGCACGAGGCACGCCTATGCGATAGAAGTTGCGCACCACCGGGGTGAAGTTGAGCACCACCACATGAAAATCCTCGCCGTCACGACGCAGGAAACTAAGCACCGACTGGGTGGAATCGTGGCAGTCTATCCATTCAAAACCGCCGGGCTCAAAGGGGTGGCGATACAGGCTGGGCTCGCTGCGATACAGCCGGTTGAGATCACCCACCAGTTGCTGGACGCCGCGGTGCGGGGCCTGCTCCAACAGCTCCCAGGACAATTGCCCCTGGTGACGCCACTCCCCGGGCTCCGCCAACTCACAACCCATGAACAGCAGCTTCGCCCCCGGGTAGGTGTACAGGTAGGTGTACAGCAGCCGCAAATTGGCAAAACGCTGCCAGTCATCCCCGGGCATCTTGCCCAGCAGGGAGTACTTGCCGTGAACCACTTCATCGTGGGAGAACGGCAGCAGGAAATTCTCGGAAAAAGCGTACATCAGGCCAAAGGTGAGCTGGTCGTGATGGTACTGCCGATACACCGGCTCATTGGCCATGTAGTTGAGGGTGTCGTGCATCCAGCCCATATTCCACTTCATGGAAAAGCCCAGTCCGCCCACCCAGGTGGGACGGGTAACCTGGGGCCAGGCTGTGGATTCCTCGGCAATAGTCAGGGTACCCGGATGGCGGCCGTGGGTCAGGGTATTGAGCTCGCGCAGGAAATCTATGGCCTCGAGGTTCTCCCGGCCACCGTGACGGTTGGGCTCCCACTCCCCCGCCTCGCGGGAATAATCCAGGTACAACATGGACGCCACCGCATCAACCCGCAGCCCGTCCAGGTGAAACTCCTCCAGCCAGTAATTGGCACTGGCCAACAGGAAGTTTTTAACCTCATTGCGGCCATAGTTAAAAATCAGGGTACCCCAGTCGGCGTGTTCGCCCCGCCTGGGGTCCTCGTGCTCGTAGAGAGCAGTGCCATCAAAACGCGCCAGGGCATGGGCATCGCGGGGGAAGTGAGCCGGCACCCAGTCCAGGATTACGCCGATACCGCGCTGGTGCAGGTGATCGACGAAAAAACGGAAATCATCGGGGCTGCCAAAGCGCTGGGAGGGGGCAAAATAGCCAGTGGCCTGGTAGCCCCAGGATTCGTCCAGGGGATGTTCGGTCACGGGCAACAATTCGACATGGGTGAAGCCAAGCTGCTCCACATAATCGGCCAGGGCCACTGCCATTTCCCTGAAGTTCAGGAAATTACCCGCTGCATCCCGGCGCCAGGAACTGGGGTGAAACTCGTAAATGGAAATAGGGGCATGCTGCCAGTCCCAGCCGGCACGCTGCTGCAGCCAATCATGGTCGGCCCACGGGAATTCGCTGGGGGCGCATATGATCGCGGCGGTCGCCGGGCGCATTTCGAAGCGGTTGCCGTAGGGGTCTGCCTTTAAATGCAACCTGCCTTGGCTGTCGCACAGTTCAAACTTGTATTTTTCGCCAGCCTGCAGGCCGGGGATAAAGAGCTCCCAGACGCCGCTGAGCCCCCTGGCCCGCATCGGATGAGCCAGGCCGTGCCACTGGTTGAAATCACCCACTACACTGACCCGCAGCGCGTTGGGCGCCCAGGTAGCGAAGCGGACCCCGGCAATGCCCTCGTGCTCACAACAGTGAGCACCCATCACCCGGTAAACATGCTCGTGATGACCCTCTGCAAACAGGTGCAGGTCCAGGTCACCCACGGTGGGGCCAAAACGATAGGGATCGTAAGCCTGGCGCCAGTCGCCCGGCCCCTGCTCTCCTCCCGGGCACCAGCGCAACTGGTAATCTGGCATGGCCTTACCGCTGACGATGGCGCTGAACAGGTCAGTCTTTGGCAGTCTCTCCATGGGCACCGACTTGCCATCAATCAACAACTGGGCCTCGGCGCTGCCGGGCAGCAGCGCGCGGATCAACCAGGCAGCGCCCTGCCAGTGGCAACCAAGCACCTCAAAGGGGTCGCGGTGACGCCCCGCCAGGATAAGGCGCTGCGCTTCATCCACAGACTTGTGCATCGAAACCGTTTTCATTAATTATCTACTGATTCAAATCAAACGCCGAGCAGGACAAACACGGGCTTTGAGTCCACAATGTCAACTGATGGTAATGGAATACACCCATGCTAACCAGTTCATAGATCAATGAAATGCCAATGACTGACAAAGACCCGGACTCGGCCAGATTCGTCAGCCGCCTTACCCGCGACACGCTCGCGCTGATACTGGCTGGCGGTCGCGGCTCCAGGCTGAAAGAGCTCACCCTGTGGCGGGCCAAGCCTGCCGTGCCGTTTGGCGGCAAGTTCAGGATTATCGATTTCCCGCTGTCCAACTGTGTTAACTCCGGTATCCGCAAGGTGGGCATCCTCACCCAGTACAAGGCGCACAGCCTTATCCAGCACATCCAGCGCGGCTGGAGCTTCATGCGCGGCGAGTTCGGGGAGTTCGTCGAGCTGCTCCCGGCGCAGCAGCGGATTGAGTCCAACTGGTACGAGGGCACTGCGGATGCGATCTACCAGAACATCGACATCATCCGCATGCACAACCCCAAATATGTGCTGGTGCTGGCCGGGGACCATGTCTACAAGATGGACTACGGCACCATGCTGGCCGCTCACGTGGAATCGGGGGCCGAGATCACCGTGGGTTGTATCGAGGTCCCACTGGAGCAAGCCCGGGCGTTCGGAGTGATGGCGGTGGATGCCGATGGGCGCATCACCAGCTTCGAGGAAAAACCCGAGCATCCTACGCCTATGGCGGGCCGCAGCGACCAGGCGCTGGCATCCATGGGCATCTATATTTTCAATACCGAGACCCTGATCAGGGAGTTGCTGGACGATGCGGACGACCGGGAGTCCAGCCATGACTTTGGCGGTGACATCATCCCGGACGTGATTGAGCGCTTGCGGGTCTGCGCTTTTCCGTTTCGCAAGGGCAGCACAGGCGAGGGCGCCTACTGGCGGGATGTGGGCACCATCGACGCATTCTGGGAAACCAACCTGGAATTGATCGGCATCAGCCCGGAACTCAACCTATACGACCGCAGCTGGCCTATCTGGACTTACCAGGACCAGGTGCCGCCAGCGAAATTTGTGTTCGATGACGACGGCAGGCGGGGCATGGCGGTAGACTCCATGGTGGCCGGGGGCAGTATCATCTCCGGCTCCAGCGTGCGCCATTCGATGCTGTTCTCCAATGTACACGTCCACTCGTACTGCGAAATCGAAGATGCGGTGATATTTCCCGAGGTGGAAATTGGCCGTCACAGCATTATTCGCAAGGCAGTCATTGACAAGGGCTGCGTGCTTCCCCCCAATACACGTATCGGCGTGGACCCTGAAGAGGATGCGCGCCGGTTCAATGTATCCGAGGGAGGGGTCGTGTTGGTTACACCGGAAATGCTGGGACAGCGGCTGCATTATGCGCGCTGAAATCTATGTCTACTGAGCAAGTGCCTACTGAGCAAAAGCCCGCGGAGCAATCGCACCCTGAACAATCCATGGCAGTGGTGCTGTGCTGGCATATGCACCAGCCTGAATATCGCGACCTGCGCACCGGTACCGTGCACCTGCCCTGGACCTACCTGCACGCGATCAAGGATTACGTGGACATGGCCGCCCACCTGGAGGCCGTCCCCAACGCCCGGGCGGTGGTCAATTTCGCGCCGATACTGCTGGAGCAGATTGAGGACTACTGCAGCCAGGTAAGCGCCTACCTGCAGGGTCATGGCGCCATCAGGGACCCACTGCTGGCTGAACTGGCAGAGCCCGCACTGCCCGGCAACGCCCCTGCGCGCCTGCGGCTGATGCAGGACTGCCTGCGCGCCAACCGCGAGCGCATGATCAACCGCTTCGAACCCTTCCAGCGCCTGGCAACCATGGCGGAGTGGTACCAGAACCACCCCGACAGCCTGATCTACGCCTCCAACCAGTTCCTGGCCGATCTGCTGGTGTGGTACCACCTGAGCTGGATGGCTGAGTCAGTGCAGCGCACTGACACCCGGCTGCAACGCCTGCGGGACAAGGCTCACAACTTTAACCTGCATGAGCGCCGGGAGTTGCTTGGCATTATCCTCGAGCAGATGCAGTCGCTGATACCGCGCTACCGGGCGCTGGCCGAACGCGGCCAGGTAGAGTTATGCATGAGTCCCTACGCCCACCCGATCATGCCGCTGCTGCTGGACATGTGCTCGGCCCGGGAGGCCATGCCAGGCGTTCCACTGCCGGTAAATACGCAATATCCCGGCGGCAAGGAACGTGCCCGCTGGCACCTGGAGCAGGGGCTGGCAACCTTCGAGCGAATTTTCGGCGGCAAACCAGCGGGGCTGTGGCCCTCGGAGGGAGGCGTCAGCCAGGCAGCGCTGGAACTGTTCGGTGAATACGGTTTCAGCTGGATCGCCAGCGGCGGGGCCGTACTGCACAACAGCCACGATGCCAAAACCAAATCCTGCAGTCATCGGGTATACCGCTTCGGTGATGTGCCGGTTGACTGCTTTTTCCGCGACGATGGCCTGTCCGACCTGATCGGCTTCAGCTACTCAGACTGGCACGCCGAGGATGCAGTCAGCAATCTGGTGGGGCATATGGAGAATATCGCGGACGTGTGTCCGGATCGCGATGACTGCCTGATCACCATTATCCTCGACGGGGAAAACGCCTGGGAGTACTACCCGGAAAACGGCTACCACTTCCTCGACCAACTCTATCGCACCCTCGCCGAGCACCCGCGGCTGCATTTGACTACCTTTGAACAGTTCCTGACAGACAAATCACCGGAACCGGCCAGGGAGCAAAAGCTGGTGGCCGGCAGCTGGGTATATGGCACTTTCTCTACCTGGATTGGCGACCCGGACAAAAATCGCGGCTGGGAGATCCTGACCGAGGCCAAGCAGGCATTCGACACCCAGGTCGCGTCTGGCAAATTAACTGAAGAAGAACTGCGCGCAGCCCAGCGGCAACTCGGCATTTGTGAAGGGTCGGACTGGTTCTGGTGGTTTGGGGACTACAATCCCTCGGTGACCGTAAGCCAGTTCGATCAACTGTTCCGTATGCACCTGTCCAATCTTTACCAGCTGATAAAAGTAGAAGCACCGGCGCATCTGTCTGAAGTGATCTCCCGCGGTGGCGGCCAGCCATCCAAGGGAGGAGTCATGCGCCATCAGACCGACAGTTGATGAACGCTCTGGCAAACAAACGCAGGGCCGGCGTCCTGCTACATCCCAGCAGTCTGCCCGGACCCGGCTACATCGGGGATTTCGGCGAACAGGCCCGTCGCTTTGTGGATTTGATCGCCGCAGCCGGGTTGCAGATCTGGCAGGTATTGCCCCTGGGACCGACTCATTCGGACGGTTGTCCCTACCAGTCCTTTTCAGTGCATGCGGGCAACCCTGACCTGATCGACCTGCAATGGCTGTCCAGCCACGGCCTGCTCAGCGTTGCCGATGCCACCCAGGGCACCACCGACCCGATAGCCAAGCGCGAGGCACTCAACCGCGCCAGCGCAGTATTTTTCGACGCCCTGGATAGCGGAAAATCGCCCCTTGCCGATGCCTATCAACACTTCCTGCAAGAATCCGCATTCTGGCTGGAGCACTATGTGCGCTTCCAGGCATTTCGCAATGCCCAGCGGCGCACACCCTGGTCCAGCTGGCCGCAGGGCCTGCGCAATTGCGAACCCGCTGCCTGCGAGCAGGCCGCGGTAGAACTGGCCGAGCGCATCCGTGAGCTGCGCTTTCGCCAGTTCATATTCCATTGCCAGTGGAATGAATTGCGCAGCTACGCCAATCAGCGGGGGATACTGCTGTTTGGCGACATGCCGATCTATGTCCACCTTGAAAGTGCTGACGTGTGGGCGCACCAGCACCTGTTCAACCTGGACGCCAATGGCCTGCCCATCACCGTGACCGGCGTGCCGCCGGATTACTTCAGTGCCGAAGGTCAACTGTGGGGCAACCCCCAGTACAACTGGGAACTGATGCGCGACTCTGGCTTCCAGTGGTGGCTGCAACGCTTTGACTCCGCCGCGCGACAGTTCGACATCGCCCGCATCGATCATTTCCGCGCCCTGGAAGCCTATTGGGAAATTCCCGCAAGCTCCACCTCCGCCAAAGAAGGTCACTGGGTTAATGCGCCGGGGCGGGATTTGCTGCAGGCGGTGCGCGGACACTACCCGGACCTCAGCCTGGTAGCCGAAAACCTGGGCATCATCAGCCCCGAGGTAGAAACCCTGCGCAAGGATTTCGAACTGCCGGGCATGCTCATCATGCAATTTGCCTTCGACGGCAATCCCGATAATCCCTACCTGCTGCACCGCCACGATCAAGGCGACATCGTCTACACCGGCACCCACGACAATAACACCACCCTGGGCTGGTTCCAGAGCCTGGACGAGGAGACGCGCAACAAGGTCCTCGGGTATTTCGATGACAGCCGTGAATCCATGCCCTGGCTGCTGATCCAGCAGGCCATGGCGTCGGTGGCCTGTACCGCGATTGTGCCGTGGCAGGATTTTCTTGGCCTCGACGGCAGCCATCGCATGAACACCCCTGGCACCACCCAGGGCAACTGGCGCTGGCGTTTCGACTGGAGCCAGGTTGATGGGCAGCTTGGCCCGAGGATACGGGAACTGTTACAGTCCTGTGACCGACTGCCAGCGGCAGCGGCAGAGGCAAAGCCACTGACTTCCGAAAACCGCCAGGCCCCGAAGCATGGACAAGCTTAACGAAGACAACAACTTCATGTATCTCACCGGCGCCCTGGTGGTGCTGCTGATGGCATTACCCTTACTGGATTTGGTCCAACATGGGCTGGCTCACTGGGTCATTCGCATCCTGGTCCTGTGCATGTTGCTGGTGACGCACCAAGCGGTGGATTTCGGCCGATGGTGGCGATGGTTCCTGGGGACTATCCTGTTGCTGATGGTCGGTTCGACTGCTGTGCGGGAGATAACCCAGGTCTCCTCCATGGGTATCCTGCACCTGCTACTACTGTTGTTTTTCTTCGGCTCCCTGGTCTATTGCTCCGCCAACCGGGTGCTGCTGCGCGGCGGTCAGATCGACAGCAATAAAATCTTCGGCGGGATCGCCATCTACCTGATGCTGGGCCTGCTGTGGAGCATGCTGTACCTGCTCGTCCTGGAGGTCCAGCCCGAAGCGATCCACGGCATTGAACCCGGCACCTGGGAGGACAATTTTTCTCAAGTCACCTACTTCAGTTTCGTCACCCTGGCCACCCTGGGCTATGGCGATATCAGCCCAGTACACCCGATCACCCGGGCACTGGCTTATTTCCAGGCGGTAGTCGGCACCTTTTACATGGCAGTGGTTGTGGCCAGCCTGATTGGTGCCCGAACCCGGCATGGGACCGCGAATTCCTGAGCGTAAATTCAGGGTTCATCGCATATTCATAGCAGATTCGCGGGCCGGGATAAACGCTGATTGATGCCTGTGCTCGCTTAGCTCTGGCACGGTTACGTCCAGCGGTCCCGGGCGGGAAAGTGTTTCTCAGTCGCTCCACGTGATTCGCTTGGTGAGAAACACTTTCCCGCCCGGAACCTGGTTAGGCGCTTGCCCCATGGGGTCTCGGATCGGCTCGATTCAAGGGTCCGGGCGCAGGCGGGCTTTTCACCAAGCGAATCACGTGGCGACTGAAAAGCCCGCCTGCGCTCGGACCCGATTGCCAAGAACAAAATCCACGCCTTTGAACCAAGAAATCCTAAAAGTATACATTTGTCTACCTTTAGCAAAGTTGCTACCATCACCCCCAACTTACACCATCGTCACGCCGCGCCGGGAATAGCCCCCGCGTGGCCCACAGGAGACAGATATGGCCGAGGCCCTGGAAACCCCTACCCCGATAGAGGAACTGTACAACCCCAACTCCCCGGAGTACCTGGAAGACCCGGTCAGCCAGTGCCTGGCACTGGCCCGGCGCGGACGGCTGGTCTGGTACGAGCCCTGGCAGGCGTGGATCATGACCCGCATGCCGGACATCATGGCCTGTTGGAAGGAAGAGCCACTGTCTTCTGATTTCTACGACTGGGAATTCGCACCCCCGCGGCCACCGGAAGACCAGTGGAGCAACTTCGAGCGCGCTCTGATCGGCCACAGCCTGCTGGCCGATCACGATCACCATAGACTGGTACGCCGGGTGACCGCACCCGCATTCTCACGCAACGTGGTGGACGCGATCCAGCGCAAG
>Ga0102815_10002905_pt1 | contig 10345 bp, 5 predicted proteins | sample ColrivemetaGS759_FD_79113 | JGI IMG/M metagenome (GOLD analysis project Ga0102815, IMG submission 79113) | Estuarine microbial communities from the Columbia River estuary - Ebb tide ETM metaG S.759 | ecosystem: Environmental > Aquatic > Marine > Intertidal zone > Estuary | place: USA: Columbia...
CCTTGGCTTTTTTAGCAATAGTAGCCGCTTGCAAAGCTGTAGCATGCCCCCTTTCGGCTGCTAACTCAGCCATATCGTTCAAATAAGTTGCTTCGTGGTATAATACATCTACCCCATTAAGATATGGCAATACAGCTTCGTTATAAGCTGTATCACTACAATAAGCATACGATACAAGATTAGGAGCCGGATTGGTTAACACCTCATTTTTTATCACCTGCCCATCGGCAGTAATAAAATCTGCCCCTTTTTTTATAGCAGGTATTTTAAGGTAATCAATATTGTACCGCTCAATCATTTCGGCAATCATACCTCTATCTTTCTGTTTAGTTTGAAACAAAAACCCTGTACAAGCAATACCATGTTTTAAAACAAGCGTACGTACCGTAATAGCCTTATTTTCGAAAATGACGGTACTATTTTGGGCATCGATAGGGTGAAAATACAAGGGAAAACCATAATCACTATAACCCGTAATTTTGTGCTGCAAAGCCATAACCTCTTGCAGTTGCGGTGGTCCGTACAAATGCAAGGGCTTTTTTCTTCCCATCAAATAAAACGAATCGAGCAAAGGCAACAAACCATAATAATGATCACCATGTAAATGGCTAATAAAAATGGCATGAATTTTTGAAGGCTTAATTTTGTATCGTTGTAACTGCATTTGCGTACCCTCACCACAATCAATCAGAAACAATTGTTGCCGATTAATGGCAAACACCTGCGCCGAAGGATGTCTATTATTAGCTGGTAAAGCTGAATTATTACCCAAAATGGTTACTGTACAAGCCATAAATGCCTAGTAAAAAAAACGTCAATGTAAAGAACAAGCGACGCCCCACAAAAAGCATCCTTGTATCCCATAATTAATTAGCACACAATTATATTATTTTTCTTTTCCCTCTTCTTCCTCTGCTGCTTCCTGCAAGTCTTCTGTTCCATTTAATTCTTTCATTAGCTCAGTCATCATCACATAATCCCTAGCTTCTACAACTGTAGGAATTAACTGTAAGATTGAATCTAACTGAGAAATTTTCATCAAACGTTTTACATTATCGGTAATTTCGGCAACGACAAATATCCCATCAGCATGGGTACATAAGCGGTTACCAACCAAAATAGCACTTAAACCCGAAGAATCGACAAATGCCACATTTTTAAGGTTTAAAATAATATTTTTAATACCTTCATTATGTAATAAAGTAAGCTCTGTTTTTAATTCAGGCGCAATTAAAGTGTTTAATTTATCTTCTAACACTTCAAACACAGTGTAACGTTCTTTTTTATCTACAATAAATTTCATATCTGCTATTTATAATTTACTTACAAATGTAAGGAAAAAAATAAGGTTTTTATCAAAATGGCCATCAAAAAAACAAGTTTAGCACACTAAAAAAACGATTGTTATTTTAAATATTGAAACTGTCATTCAAAAACCCAAACGACACAAAATTTAACCGCTATTTTAACTAATTCTAGATTTTTTTCCTTATTTATTATTTTTCTTTTGCAATATACTAATAAATAATTTGTTTATGTCATCTGAAACTTTAAAAATAAACATTAAACCGATAAACAATAAGGTAATAAACACCGAACGGCAAAAAATATCGACAAAAATGTGCTCAAAAATGGGTATATAGGCATTTGTGCCATAAACAATTGCAGCAATACACAAGGCTTTTAAGGTAGCCCACGAAAAAGGTTGAAGGCGCATCGTTAGGTATACAAACATAAATTTTAGCACATTAAATACCAATAAAGTAAGTGCTGTAGCCATAGCTGCCCCCACAATACCATATAAAGGAATAAGCCAATAATTAGTTAGTACCGTAAGTAAGGCTAGTATAACAAGCAATACAATATTATACCTATAATACTTTGACAATTCGATAATTTCGGTATTAATACTAGTTACCATATCAAAAAGCTTAGCCATGCCAATAAACAATACCACATACTTACCCGTTTTATACACCTCGCTATTAGGCATTAGCGCAAAAAGATTATCGATATTAATCCAAATACCAATAAACAACCACAAACCAACAATTAACTGATTGATAGATACCTTTTGGTATAGTTCGGCAACGGCATCAAACTGCTGCTCTTTTAATTTTTCGGCTATAATAGGGGCACTAATTTGACTCAGCGCACGGCGGGGTATTTCAATAATAACGCCTATAAAAAAAGCAATACGATAAATACCATTAGCCGATAAACCTTCTAGGGATGCCACCATAATACTATCTATTTTACCAACCAACATACTACCCATACCACCAAAAACAACAAAGGCAGCATATATACCCATATCTTGTAAAGTTGAACGATCAAACGATTGCCAATTAAACGTTAAAAACAACTGCTTTAAATATTTAACATAAGCTATTGCCAACAATACAGCCATAGCATATACCACTACATAAGCATTTAACAAGCCCTTTAACGATAATACCCCCCCAAAATAAAGCAATACAATAATCGTCATGCCTAAACGAATACCCACTTCTTTAATTAAATTCGGTACAACAATTCGCTTTAACGAACGACTATAAGTTTCGAAAATGGCATAAAATACAATGCAAAAACACAAAGGCAATACCCAAACCATATACTGCGCAAATTCGGGCGATTTAGCCGCAAACAGCGCTTGTATATCGTCTATGAAGCTATAAAAAAGAATACTAAACAATAAAAAACCTACTGCTGGAAGCAATAATAAAAAGACTAAAAAACCTTGGTGCTTAGCAGCATCGTTCTTAAAGTGCGGAAAATAACGAATACCAATAGCTGGTGAACCTAACAATACAAAAGGCATAAATATTACCGAAACATCCATCAATACTCCTAGTAAACCTATTTCGGCCGAACTAAGGCAGTAAGGATACAACCACAACAAATTAAATGCACCTATTACCACTCCGACATAAGCAGCTATTGCCCCTTTTATTCCTTGCCTTTGTACTATACCCATAATTTAATGGTGAATTATTAATGGTGAATTATTAATTATTTTTGACAAAGTTACTGTATTTTTGTTTCTCCTAACATCAATATTTCTTTCATGCTCATTACCGTAAATAATATGCCCCATAAAACCCTTATCATTGCCGAAGCTGGTGTAAACCATAATGGCGATATAGCTATTGCCAAACAATTAATTGATGTTGCTGCCGAAGCAGGGGCTGATTTTGTGAAATTCCAAACATTTAAAGCCGAAAAATTAATCAGTAAAGCTGCCAAAAAAGCTGCTTATCAAATAAAAAATACCCACAACAGCCAAGAGTCGCAGCTAGAAATGGTTAAAAAATATGAATTAGACGAAGCAACACACTTGCTGCTTATGGCACATTGTAAACAAAAAGGCATTGGGTTTTTATCTACTGCCTTCGACCTCGAAAGTATAGATTTGTTGCATAAGCTTACTATTCCGCTGTTCAAAATTCCATCAGGCGAAATAACAAATTTACCCTACCTAAAAAAAATTGCCCTACTACAAGTACCCATCGTTTTATCTACTGGTATGTGTACCTTAGGCGAAGTAGAAACAGCTATACAAGTGCTAGAAAACCACCAAGTAAAACGAGAAAATATTACCGTGCTACATTGCAACACCCAATACCCTACTCCTATGTGCGATGTAAACCTACAAGCAATGTGTAGCATGGCACAAGCTTTAAAAGTGAAAGTAGGCTACTCCGATCATACTTTAGGCATTGAAATACCCATTGCTGCCGTAGCACTAGGCGCAGTATGTATAGAAAAACATTTTACCCTAAACCGAAATATGCCCGGACCCGACCATAAAGCATCACTAGAACCTAAAGAGCTAAAAGATATGGTGGCAGCAATCAGAAACATAGAACTAGCTATGGGCGATGGCATCAAAAAACCCTCTGAATCGGAAAAACCAAATAGACCTATTGCCCGAAAAAGTATACATGTTAACCAAAATTTACCTGCACAACATATTATCCAAGCAAACAACCTTATTATGAAACGACCTGGCGATGGTATTTCGCCTATGCTAATGCAACAAGTAATTGGGAAACGACTTACAAAAATGGTATCAGAAGACTATAAGCTACAATGGCAAGATTTGGTTTAAAACTTACAAAATATTTATGTAAATTGCGTGATAAAAAAATAAGTAACTGTTTAGCTATAAACTTTTGAAAGGACAAATAAGTTCTTTTCAAATTGCCATAGCTAAATAGGTATAAAAATAAGCTTCTACCATGAATACCGAACAACTAATGAAAAAAGCAATGCCACACCTTATTGCTATTGTGGCAATGGTGGTTATTACCCTTGCTTACTTTAGCCCTGTAATGAGTGGCAAAGTGCTACAACAGCACGACATTAAGCAGTGGCAAGGCATGAGTAAAGAAATTAGAGATTATAGGGCCGATACTGGCAAAGAACCGCTTTGGACTAATGCGATGTTTGGCGGTATGCCTGCTTATCAGGTGTCTATGGACACACCTAGCAATTTAGTTAATAAAGTGCGTTTTGTTTTGCTCAAAACATTGCCTAAACCAGCTAACTTATTATTTGTTACCTTATTGGGGGCTTACTTACTTATGATAGTATTGGGTATTAATCCGTGGCTAGGGCTTATTGGGGCATTAGCCTATGGTTTAAGTACCTATAACTTATTGATTATAGAGGCTGGACACGTAACTAAAATGTATTGCCTTGCTTTTATGCCGGCTATTGTGGCTGGGGTACTGCTTACCTATAAAGGGCATTTACTAAAAGGAGCTGCATTGGCTGGATTAGCACTGGCTTTCCAGATTGGTAGTAACCATTACCAAATTACTTATTATACCATGCTTATGTTACTTGTTTTTGTTATCGTGTATGGTATTGATGCGGCAAAAAAGAATGCGCTACCTTATTTTATTAAAGCATCGGTGGTATTAGGATTGGTATTTATTACGGCCTTATTTACCGATATAAGTCGATTACTAACTACCTACGAGTATGCTCCGTATACCATTAGGGGTGCATCAGAATTAGAAGGTGCTAATAAAGGGGGTGACGGATTAGATAAAGACTATGCCCTACAATGGAGCTATGGCAAACTAGAAACAATGAGTTTGCTTGTTCCTCGTTTTATGGGGGGCGCATCGAGCGAACCTATAAGCAAAAGTTCTGATAATTATAAAACATTTAAACGCTACGGATTACGGGATGCCGTGCCTACTTATTGGGGCGCACAACCTTTTGTGGGTGGACCAATTTACCACGGTGCTATTGTGTGTTTCTTGTTTTTATTAGGCGTTTTTTGGGTTAAAGGCCCACTAAAATGGTGGCTATTATCGGTTACTATAATGGCTATCGTTTTATCATGGGGAAAAAACTTTTCGCTAGTAACAAACTTGTTTTTCGACTATTTTCCGATGTATAATAAGTTTAGAGTACCTGCCATGATTTTGGTCATAGCGCAATTGGCTATGCCTACCTTGGGTATTTATGCCTTATTCCAAATTTTAAACGATAAACCCCAAAAAGATAAAATTAAACAAGCCCTGTTGTATAGCGGTGGCATATTAGGCGGATTACTATTGTTGTTTATTGTATTAGGTGGTGGTATACTCGATTTTTCTAGTTTAAATGACAATCGTTACCCCGAAGAATTTGCTAGTCTACTCGAAAAAGAACGCGCTAGTATGGTATTTTGGGATAGCCTCCGCTCACTCGTTTTAATCGGATTAGCAGCAGGGGTTATTTGGTTATTTGCTATTAATAAGGTAAAAGCAATAACTGCTACCTTTATTATTGGTACTTTATTAGTAGGCGATTTATTACAAGTAGATACTCGCTACCTAAATAGCAAAGATTTTACTAGAGCCACCAAAGAAGCTGCTTCTTTTCCATTAAGTCAGGCAGATAAACAAATACTACAAGATAAAGACCCCAACTTTAGGGTATTTAACACCACCCTAAGCCCTTTTCAAGATGCCTCTACATCGTATCACCATAAATCTATTGGCGGGTACCATGGGGCTAAATTACGCCGATACCAAGATTTATACGACTACCATATTTCAAAAAATAATGTGCAAGTACTTAATATGCTTAATACTAAGTATGTAATTACTAAAGCTGGCGAAACGCCTGTAGCACAACGTAACCCCGATGCCTTGGGCAATGCGTGGTTTGTACAAAACATCGAACAAGTACCCGATGCTACTGCCGAAATTGCTGCCTTAAAATCGTTTGACCCAGCTAAAAAAGCTATTGTAGATGCCCGTTTTAACGATTATACAAGCGGTATTGCTGCTAATAGTGATTCTAGTGCAACCATTACCCTAGATACTTACCAACCCAATTACCTAAAATATACAGCCAATAACCAAACCGAAGCTTTAGCCGTTTTTTCTGAAATTTATTACCCCAAAGGATGGAACGCTTATATTGATGGCACACTTAGCGAACATATTAGGGCTAATTATGTATTACGTGCCTTAAAAATTCCTGCCGGAAACCATTCGATTGAGTTTAAATTTGAACCGCAATCGTTTTATATGGGCAGTATAATTATGCTTATTAGCTCGTTGCTTATTTTAGCACTGGTAGTAGCTGCCTTAATAACATGGGGTAAAGAACTACTAGCAAATAATGCGTTAGGTAATAACTTATAATATTGATTGTCCTTTTACCTTTACCGGTAGTAGTTATTTGAATAAATCAAATAACTACTACCTATCATTTTGGCGTTCTTTTTTACGAAAAAACGTAAGTCCCCTATAAAAAGAAGTGCAGGGGTGTGTAAACACCACTAAATATTGCACTAATAAATAGGCTATTGTATGGGCATAAAAATAGGACTAACGCTTATGTTTTGACAATTTATTGCAGTAATGGCTATTTAATTTTGCCCACAAAAATACACCCCCTTTTTTCTCTCTTTTTATAGGGGACTTGAATTTGCTAAAGCAAATTTATAGACAAAATTTTTTCACAAAAAACACAAACCATGCAAGCAGGCAAGCGATATACTTTTATGCAAACCATCAAGTGGCAACAAAAATACCTTTTGTATTTTTTGGTATTTGATACCATTCCCGTGGCTTTGTATTACTTTTTTAATTTTGAATGGCTACATATTCCGTGGCAACCTATTTCGCTTATTGGTATTGCGGTAGCTTTTTACTTAGGTTTTAAAAACAATTCTTCTTACGATCGCTTGTGGGAAGCCCGCAAAATTTGGGGTGGTATAGTAAATACCTCTAGGTCGTTTACTGTAATGAACCGCGAGTTTATTAATAACGATGAAGCCAAAACCCCCGAAACCGACGAAAAGTTAGATAGCTTACGCAAACAAATAATACATAGACATGTAGCTTGGCTACACGCCCTTACTTTTAACCTACGAAAACTAAAAGATTGGGAACACAATGAGCCACAAGACCAGTTTTTTAGAGAAGTATATGGTAGCGAATACAAAAAAGAAAACTTTGAAAAATTACAAGACTACTTATCTCCTAACGATTATAAGTATGTGATGAGTAAAGGTAATGTGCCATCGCACTTGCTAAGTTTGCAAAGTAAATACCTAATGAAGCTGCGACAACAAGGACTTATAGAGCATTTTAGGCACTTAGAAATACAAAGTTTAATTACCGAAATGTATACCCTACAAGGAAAAGCCGAACGCATCAAAAACTTCCCTTTTCCTAGACAATACGCTACGGTTAACTACTTTTTTGTGGTATTGTTTATTATACTATTACCTTTTGGTATGCTCAATGTATTTTCTCAACTAAATCAAAACTTTTGGATATGGTTTGCTATTCCGTTTTCGATTGTAGGATCGTGGGTGTTTTGGATGATGGAGCAAATTGGCGATTATAGCGAAAATCCTTTTGAAGGCTTGTACAACGATGTACCCATTACTGCTATGGCAAGAGGTATAGAAATTGACATCAGGCAAATGCTTGACGAAACAGACCTACCCGAACCGCTTAAAGCAACAGGAGAACACAAAATATTGATGTAAAAAATTAATTCTACTGCATAAAAAACAATAGGCTGTTTTAAATGATTATAAAAAACTATTACACCATTATAATCTGCATTTGTACCCATAGTTTTCAACGTAGTACCAAAAAAAGGGCTGTCCCAAACGTAGTACTAAAAAGGAAAGGGCTGTCCCAATTATTATGAGACAGCCCTTTCCTTTTTATTCTAAAATATACCTATATTTTATCTAATAAACAATAACTCTCTATATTTAGGTAAAGGCCATAAACCATTATCTACCAACAACTCTAAAGCATCGGCGTGCTTACGAATGGTTGTAAAATAAGGGGTTACCGAATAATAATATTTTACCGCTCTTTCTCTATGATGCGCCAAAGTATCTGCTTCTTCTCGTATTAATATCATTTCGTTGGTAGCCGATTGCAAACCATTGATATGCTCATTTAAGTTTCTAGCAAGGCTATATTGTGCGCTCAATTCCTTTTTAGACAAACCAATAGCCAAAGCTGTTTTGATATTATCCATCACCATTTTTTGGTACCTTAAAGAAGCAGGTAACACCTGATTAAGCACCATTTCGTTTAAAATGCGCGACTCAATATCTATCTTCATCAGGTAGTTCTCTAGTAATACCTCGTGGTAAGCATCCAACTCTCGTTTGGTATAAATATCGTTATCAATAAACAAACGATTTGTTTTATCACTTATAAAAGCATCTAAAGCTTCTGGTGTATTTTTAATATTAGCCAAGCCACGTTTTTCTGCTTCTGCTGCCCAATCGTCGGTGTAATTATCCCCTTCGAAACGAATTGCTTTAGAAGCTTTAATATACCGACGTAATACCCTCAAAATAGCCCCTTCTTTTGTTACACCCTCTGCCAATAAAGCATCAACATCTTTTTTATAAGCTGCCAATTGCTGTGCTATAATTGTATTTAATACAATCATAGACGACGCACAATTTGCCGACGAGCCCACAGCCCTAAACTCAAACTTATTACCCGTAAAGGCAAAAGGCGATGTTCTATTTCTATCGGTATTATCCATCAATAAATCAGGAATTTGTTTATGGATATCGAGTTTTATCTCCTCCTTATCCATTTCATTCATCGTTTTGCTCACTTTAACCTCTAAGTCATCCAAGATTTTAGTAAGTGCGCTACCAATAAACACCGAAATAATAGCTGGCGGTGCCTCGTTAGCCCCTAAACGATGATCATTACCTGCTGTAGCAATAGCAGCACGTAATAAATCGGCATGTTCATGAACTGCCTTTACAACATTTACAAAAAAGGTAATAAATTGTAAATTACTTTTAGGACTATTGCCTGGTGCTAATAAATTAGTACCTCCATCAGTTTGTAACGACCAATTATTATGTTTACCCGAGCCATTTACCCCTGCATAAGGTTTTTCGTGAAACAATACCCTTAAATGATGGCGACGTGCCACTCGATCCATCACATCCATAAGCAACTGGTTCTGATCTACCGCTACATTTACATTTGTAAATACAGGGGCACACTCATATTGGCTAGGTGCTACTTCGTTATGACGTGTACTAATAGTAATACCCAATTTAAGGGCTTCGGTTTCAAAATCGAGCATATAAGCATACACTCTTTCGGCTATTGAGCCAAAATAATGGTCATCGAGTTGTTGCCCTTTTGGTGGTCGGCTGCCTAGTAAAGTACGCCCTGCTGCAACAAGATCGGGGCGTGCATAATACAACGAAGCATCAACCAAAAAATACTCTTGTTCCCAACCCAAGGTAGGTACAACCCGTTTAACCCCTTCGTCAAAAAAGTTAGCCACTGCTACGGCTGCTGTTTCAACAAAATGCTGCGACTTTAACAAAGGTGCTTTATAATCGAGTGCTTCGCCAGTATACGATACAAAAATAGTAGGAATACACAAGGTTTTACCCGACGAACCTACCGTCATGATGAAAGCCGGCGAACTAGGATCCCAAGCAGTATAACCCCTAGCCTCAAAAGTAGCTCGTAAGCCACCAGACGGAAAGCTAGAACCATCGGGTTCTTGTTGAACCAATTGGCTACCACTAAAATTTTCTATGCCCGTACTATTGGTAATAGGCTGAAAAAAAGTATCGTGTTTTTCGGCGGTTGCCCCTGTTAAAGGCTGAAACCAATGCGTATATGAGGTAGCACCCTTACCAATAGCCCATGCTTTCATGGCAGAAGCCACCTGATCGGCGATATTTCGATCAATTTTTCCCCCTTCTTCTATCGAACGTACTAAACTTTTAAAAACCGACTTTGGCAAATATTGTCGGGTAGTTTCGATCGTAAAAAGATTTTCAGCAAAAAAATCTGAAATTTTTGCGGCA
>Ga0102815_10002908_pt1 | contig 10342 bp, 8 predicted proteins | sample ColrivemetaGS759_FD_79113 | JGI IMG/M metagenome (GOLD analysis project Ga0102815, IMG submission 79113) | Estuarine microbial communities from the Columbia River estuary - Ebb tide ETM metaG S.759 | ecosystem: Environmental > Aquatic > Marine > Intertidal zone > Estuary | place: USA: Columbia...
CGAAGTTCGTCCGGTCCAGGCTCCTGGCAGCTCGCTCCACGTCACCACGGGCGAGGGGCTCCAGGAGCAGCGCGAGCAGATCCTGCTGCAGGCGGAGCGCCTCGGGCTCGGATCGCGCCAGGTCGAGCACGGGACTCCCGGGCGGGACGGGGATCGACGAGCGCGCCCCGCCAGGCCCATCGCCGCAGCCGGCCGTGAGCGCCAGGGTGAGGAGAGCTGCGCCCAGAGCGGTGCCCAGGCCGGGTGCAGGGGTCTTGCTGGCGATCACGAGATGGAAGGTACGGGGCTCTCTTCGGAGCCGATGGCGTGAAGTCTACAATCGTCCGCCATGGAGCAACGCGCCACAGCCAATGCCTCGAGCCTCCTCAGCTCGGCCCTCGTCCTCACTCTCTTCGGATGCGTGGGCCCCCGTGTCAAGCCGGAGGCCGCGCCCCCCTCGAGGCCAGCGGATCGCGAGGTGCCGGCGGCAGGCTCCCCCCCGGCGGCAGGCTCCCCCTCGGCGGAGGGCTCCCCCTCGGCGGAGGGCGACAGCTCCGCGGTTGGCGAGCCCGTTGCCGGCGTGGCGCTCCCGCCAGTGCAGCCCGACCCGCAGGCTGCCTCGCGGCAGATGGCTGAGATGATCGGACGCCTCACGGAGGCCGAGGGGGCCCCGTTGATCGCCGCCTACGCGGAGTCGAACGGCGTGGATGGCGCGGCGAAGATCCTCGTGCGCCTGGAGCCGGAGCTCCGCAGCAAGCTCATCCGTGAGCTGCAGCAGTCCAACCCCGACGATGTCGCGGAGTACATGGAGGCGCTGGCGGAGGCTGCCGTGGCCGCGAAGCTCTCCAGCGAGCGGCTCCGGGAGGCGGCCGACCAGGTCATCGACGAGTGGCACGCGGCCGCAGCCCGCGGGGACCGGGACGGCTACCTGCGGAGCATGGCACCCGACGCTCGCTTCCTCGGCACGGACTCCACGGAGCGTTGGGACCTGACGCAGTTCACCAGCTACGTGAACGAGCACTTCGAGCCAGGCAACGGCTGGACGTTCCAGCCGGACGAGCGGATCCTCCAGCTTTCCACCTCCGGGACGGTGGCGTGGTTCGACGAGCGGCTCGCGAGTGAGAGCTATGGCGAGCTCCGCGGGACGGGGGTCCTCGAACGCATCGGGGAGGCCTGGCGCGTGGCGCACTACAGCATGACCTTCACCGTGCCCAATGATGTCGCCGCGGACGTGGTGGACGCGGTCGGCCGTTCCGCGCAGTGACCGCGAGCCTGCGTCGGGGTACGGCCTCGGCGCACTGCCCGGCGTCACCGCTGATGAGGGCGGGTCAGCCGAGGGCGCGCGAGGCGCTCCGGCTCCGCAGCCAGAGCCAGGCCGTCTGCACGAGGCCCGCGATGATGAACGTGACCAGGGCCCAGTTCAGGCCGGAGACGCCGAACTCCTCCGCTCGCAGGACCCCGAGCTCCAGCAGTCCCCAGGCGAGGGCGAAGTAGATCAAGACCGCCTCTGTGATGGGGCGCGTCTGGTGGGCGTGGACGAGCAGGCCCTGGAACCAGCTCTGGGCGACCTGATAGGCGGGCATGAGCAGGCAGAGCGCCGCGCCGACGCGCGCCATGGGGACGAGCTCTGCGGGGATGCGCTGGACCTCGCCGAACCAGACGCTTGAGAGCGGGGTGAGGGCCATGAGCGCCAGCACCGCGGAGGTCACGCCCGCGAGCCCCCACCCGAAGCGGCGCAGCGCCCTCGGCCCGCCGCCGAGGGCGACCAGCGTGACGACGACCTCGTTGAACGCCATGCCCACGCTACGGGTGGTAAAGACGAGGGAGTGGACGGGGCCCCAGGCGGCCACTGAATCCAGGGCGCGCGGCATGCGGTTCATCCCGGCCGCGCCGATGGGTTGGATGAAGAGCGTGACGAGCGGGGTGAGGGCGAGCGGCGTGTAGAAGCGCATGAAGCGCGCCACGTTCATGACCTCGCCCTCGGGCTCCTGGCGCAGGGCGCCGTGGATCTCCTTCACACGCCAGTGGGCATAGAGGGCCTCGGCGGTCACTCCGGTCGCCACGCCGAAGCCCGCGACCGCGATCCCCGAGAGGCCGGTCCAGCTGCCGAGGCTGGCGAGGACGGCCGCGGTGGCCACGAGGCGAACGGCGGTGCCCACGCCCACGGCGCCGCTGCGCTCAAAGCGGATGAGGGCTCCCTGCTGGGTGCGCCGGTACCCGATCGCGAACGTCCACGGCGTCATGATCTGGAGGCCGACGCGGCCGGGCTCCAGGACGCTGGGGTCACAGCCGAGGAGCGTCGTCGCGACGAAGTCGTAGAGGGGTGTGAACGCGATCAGGGCGTGGAGCAGGGAGAGCAGCGCGCTGAGCACCACCCCGTAGCGCAGGACCGCAGAGTAGCGCCGCCAGGAGGAGGAGAGCCGCGTGGAAGCCGCCAGCATCATGATGATGGGGCCCTCGATCACGAGGCTGATGGGGAAGACCACCGAGCTCCATGCGGCGAGGTTGATCTTGGCCTCAGGGAGGCGCGAGACCGAGGCGATGACCAGGGTGGGCTCCATCGCCATCAGGACCCAGCTCGCCGCGAGGGGGGACCAGAGGCGCAGCACGCGGGCCACGTCCACGGGGTCCCCCGCCGCGCTGGTCGGCGCGGCGTCGCCCTTGGCCGGCGAGCGGCGGGACGCCTTTGGCCCGTCTCGCGCGGCGGGCTCCGCTCCAGGCCCGCCGGCAGGTGAGCCGCCTGCAGGTGGATCGATGGGCGGCGGGGGGGAGCTCACGGGGCGACGAGGGTGCACGGGCGAACCCCGCGTAGCAAGGCGAACCCCGAGACCGCACGCTGCGCTCTCGGGGTTCGTGGGGAAGTGTCCGTCAGATGCCGCCGCCGCTCTCGGGCGGCGGCGCGATCTTCAGGGGCACCGGCTCGCCCACGCCGGCAGCGGGCGAGCCGGCTCCCGAGTCGTCGGCGGCACCCTCGAGATCAGGCGCAGGTGCGGGCTCAGGAGCCGGCTCCATGACGCCCTCGGGGCGCAGGCGGAGGCTGGTCTCCTTCCAGGTGGGGAGGGCGTAGGCCCAGCCGTCCGTCGCGGCCTTCAGCTCCTCGAGCTCGGCCTCGAGTTCCTCGCGTGAGAATCCCCCTGCCGCCGCCCCCGTCTCGTCCTCGGTCTCGCCGGCGGAGGGAGCCGGCTCCTCGGGAGCGAGAGCGAAGGACAGCCGCGACCAGGTGACCAACGCTTCGGGGTCCCCTGCTGCAGGTTCCGCTGCTGCAGGAACCTTCATGGTCTCCACGCTCACCTCGAGGCCTCCTTCCGTCGTGAAGGTGGCTGTGCTGATGATCTCGACGGGCCATTCCAGTCCGTCGGCCCTCCGCACGTCGTCAAAGCGGAGCCGCTGCAGGGCTCCCACCAGCTGGGCCGTCCCGGAGGGGGTCTTCGCGACCATCCCCTCGGGGAGGTCTTGGACGAGCATCTCGTCCTGTCCCATGTCGCCGCGCAGGGCGGTCACCTCCTCGCCGTCGGGGTGGGTGAATCTGGCGGACGCGATCCGGGCGCGGTCGATGTTGAGGAACTCCTGATTCACCCAGCCAAGCGGCCGTGAGTCCACCCGGAGTTGCCCGGTGGCCAGGAACGTCTGGGTGCCTTCACCGGGCAGGGTGTAGAACTGCGTGGGGGGCGTCACCCCAAGCTGCGCGGCGGCAGGCTCGGCGCGGCTTGTGCGCTGCTTGCCGATCAGCACCGTGTCGACCGTCGCTCCACCCTCGTCGCGGAGGGTCACCCGGACGGAGGTCGCCCCCTCGGCGCCCGGTTCCACCAGGCCGAGGCGGGCGTGGCGGTCTGCGCTGGCGGTCTTCGGCTCGAGGCGTCGAGCGTCGCGGAGGTCCAGGAGGAACGTCCGGACCTTCTCCCCGTCGGCCGGGTAGTCGGCCGCCTCGGCGAGCACCCAGCCCGAGCCTTCAGCGCGCAGGGTGGCGGAGCCCGCTCCGGCATCGATGCTGATCTCCCGCACCTCGTTGACCCGGTCGCCGAGCGCCGGCAACAGCCGCGCGTCGGTGGAGGCGGGGCGGGTGTCCTGGTCCCGCGATGATTGGAGTGTCACGGTGGCGACCACGGCCGCGATCGTCGCCGCGCCGAGGACAAGGATGGTCTTCTGGTTCACGAGTTGGCTCCTCCGCTGCGGGCGGTTCGGGCTCCAGCGCGGCCCATGCGGACGCTGAGCGTCAGGGCCGCGAGGATGGCGGGAATGAGGAAGATGTTGAGGAGCTTGAGGCGCGTCCCGAGGGCGTCGATCTCGGCGCGCAGGTCGCGCTTGACCTCCCTCAGCTTGCGGCGCGTCTCGACCTGCTCGGCGCGGAACGCGCTGACCTGCTCCTCTTGTTCCTCCGAGATGATGAGAGCGCTTGAGGGGTCCTTGTCCCGCTGGAGCTGGTCCAGGCGCGCCTGGGTATCCGCGAGCTTGGCCTCGAGCTCGACCTCCTCTGCCCTGAACCGCTCCTGTGCGTCGAGCATCAGCGCCTGCTTGCGGGTGAACGGCCGGCTGAACTCGGCGCGGCTCCGGAGGCTGATCAGGTCGCTGCTTCCGGACATGTTCTCGAGAGCGCTGACCAGCAGGGAGGCGTTGTCCACCTGCGGCTGGAGCCGGACGTTCCCGAAGATGTCCTGCATGGGTTGGGCCCAGACCGAGTCGTGCAGCATGTCCGCGTCGGCGAAGATCAGGGCGTTGAAGGGCGCGGACGACGCGTTCCGATGGGCGGTGTCCGCGTCCGGGGCGGTCTCGCCAGGCTCGCCTGCCGCAGCGCCCGGGGCGCCGCCGGGGAACGCGCTGCGCACGTTGCCGCTGACCCGGACCGCGAGCGCCGCGTCGGGGGCGTTCTCGAGGAAGGTGTCCGAGACGATCTGCGGGTCCAGCGGCCCCATGAGCGAGAGGGTGTCCATGGTTCCGCCGCCGCCTTCAGTGGTGGTGGCCAGCGTCTCCACCGTGACCCCTTCGGGCGCGTCCTCAGAACGGGCGAGGGCGCCCGGCATGAAGAAGCGCAGCTTCTTGAGCGGCGAGGTCAGGATGTCGTCACCGTTGATGGTCTCGTCAGTGATCCCGAAGGCCAGCGGCATCTGGACCGGCTGGCCCTCCCGGTCGCGAACCGTGAGCGCGCCGATGGAATCCCCGGCCACACGGCTGGGCGTCATGGTCACTCCCCAGGCGGCGAGGAGGTCGTCGATGCCCGAGTCGCTGCTGTTGCTCAGCGCCGCCATGGGGTCGGCCGATTGGCGCGCGGGGTCGAGGTAGCAGAAGGGGTCGACGAAGGCGACCACCTTGCCGCCGGAGAGGGCGAACTGGTCGATCGCGTAGCGACCCTCCATGCTGAGCCCCTTGGGGTGGAGGAGCAGGAGCAGGTCGATGTCACCGTCGAGCTCCGTCAGGCTGGCGGGGTCGAGGTCCAGGACCTCGTAGCGCCGCTCGATCAGCTCGAGGATGGGCCAGGGGGGCAGCTGCTGGGGCGGCTGACCTGGCTGGGCTGCGGGCTGTGATCCACCGCGCAGGGGAAGGGAGGAGATGATCCCCACCAGGGGGAGCTCGGGGTTCTCGAGCCGATCGATCATCTCGGTGAGCTCGTACTCGAGGAAGCTCTCTCGGCGCGGGTCAAGGACGGGCAGGACCTCCTCGTCGTCCACGGAGTTGGTCCCGACGATGCCCATGTAGAGCCGGTCGCCCTCGGCGTTGGCCACGCGGCCCTGGATGCCATAGCCCACGGCGAGCTCCTCGGCCTCCGAGTAGGGCTCGGGATCGATGACCTCGAGCCGGAGCTGGCCTCCCGAGAGGGCGGCGTACTCCTCGAGCATCTCACGGACGCGCTCGGCGTAGCTCAGCAGGGGCGGTGCCTCGGTGGCCACGGTCTTGGCGAAGAAGAAGCGCAGAGTGATGGGCTCCTCCAGTCCCGCCAGGATGTTGCGGGTCCCCTGGGAGAGCGTGTACAGGCGCTGCTCGGTGAGGTCGGCGCGGACGCCCCGCAGGAGCGGGCTCGCAAGCAGGTTCAGAGCGAGGAAGAGGGCCGCCGCGAGGAGCAGGCCGAGGGTGGTGTTTCTTGTGTTCATCGGGCGTCAGTCCGCTTTCTTTTGGTCGACGATGACGGCGCTCCCGAACAGGAAGAGCGCGATGACGGAGAGGAAGTAGAGGACGTCCCTGGCGTCGACCACGCCGCGCGTGATCGCGTCGAAGTGATCGAGGAAAGACAGGTTCCGGATCGAGGCGACGAACCAGTCGGGAGCCCACCCGCTGATCGCGTCGGTGACGGCGGGGAAGCCGGCGAGCACGAACAGGAGCGAGGCGGTGAAGGTCAGCACGAAGGCGCTCACCTGGTTCTTCGTGAGGGCCGAGAGGGCGGACCCGACGGCCAGGAACCCTCCGGCCATCAGGAAGCTCCCGAGGTAGCTGGCGAGAATCACGCCGTTGTCCGGCTCCCCGAGGTAGTTGACCGTCCACCAGTTGGTCACGGTCAGGGCGAGCCCGAGGCCGGTGAAGGCCCAGGCCGCGAGGAACTTGCCGAGCACCGCGCCACCCGTGGAGATGGGCAGCGTCATGAGGAACTCGATGGTCCCCGACCGGCGCTCCTCCGCCCACAGGCGCATGGAGAGCGCCGGGATGAGGGCCAGGTAGAGCCACGGGTGGAAGGTGAAGAAGCCGCGCAGGTCGGCCTGCTCCAGCTCGTAGTAGCCGCCCAGCTGCCAGGTGAAGACGCCGGCGAGAATCAGGAAGATCACCAGGAAGACGTAGGCCACCGGGGTGCCGAAGTACCCCGCGAGCTCGCGTCGGAAGACGGTCATGGTTCCACGCATCTCAGGCTCCTTGGGCGCTCTGGCCAGTGGTCACGGTTCGGAAGACGTCGTCCATGCGCCCGCGGTCCACCGCGAGGCGGACGAGGCTCCACGAGGCTCCGGCGGCGACCCGCTGGACGTCCTCCAGCAGCGGGGCGTCCGTCGCGGGAAAGACCACGAAGCGGGTCTCCCCTTCCGCCTCCACGACCTCGCCGATGTGGGAGACCGAGGCGAGCTCCGCGAGGTCACGCTGGGCCACCTCCGCGTGGTCGCTCGCCACCGCGATCTCGATGGCGCCAGCGAAGCGGGAGCTACCGCGAAGCTCCGCCGGTGTGCCGTCGAACTTGATGCTGCCCTCCGCGACGATCATGGCCCGCGTGCAGACCGCCTCGACCTCCTCCAGGATGTGGGTCGAGAGGACGATCACCTTGCCTGCGGACATGGTGCGAATCAGCTCGCGCACCTCGTGCTTCTGGTTGGGGTCTAGCCCGTCGGTCGGCTCGTCGAGGATGAGCACCTCGGGGTCGTTCAGGATGGCGAGCGCGAGGCCCACCCGGCGCTTGAAGCCCTTCGAGAGGGTCTCGATCCGCTGGTCCATGACCGCCTCCAGGTGGACCAGCCGACAGACCTCGTCGATGCGCGCCGTGAGCCGGCTGGGTGCCATGCCGCGGGCGCGGCCCACGAACCGCATCATGGAGCGCGGGTTCATGTCGGGGTACAGGGGGGCGCCCTCGGGGAGGTACCCGATGGCTGCCTGGGCGCCGGCAGCGTCCGTGAGCACGTCATGGCCGCAGACGCTGATGGCTCCGGAGGTCGGGGCGAGGAAGCCCGTGACCATCTTCATGGTGGTGGACTTGCCGGCTCCGTTGGGACCAAGGAAGCCGAGGACCTCGCCGGGCTGGACCCGGAAGCTGAGGTCGTCGACGGCGGTGATGTGGCCGAACCTCTTGGTCAGGTTCTTAATCTCGATCATGGCGCGAGAGGGGGTGCTCTGTCGCTTCGGGAGAGGGCGCGTCCCGGAGGTGGGGCGCGCGTTGCGGATCGCTACGCCCACGGCATGTGGGCGTTGGCGGGCCGTCAGACTATTCAGTAGGAGGCCTCCGGCGCTACCCGGGCGACCAGTTCGCTCTTCAAGGCCCCCAGGAGGACGGAGCGGGCCTTGCGGGGCGGGGGGGCCGTTCGATCCAGGTTCCCCTTCAGGTCGGCCCGCCCGCTGAGCCGATACCCCCGACATGAGAGCGCCCGAGCGAACGACCGTGGCGATCCCCTCGATGCCCTCAGCTGCGGCGGGGCAGGTCGAGGCTGTGAAGTCCGACCCCAGTGGGCTCCACCTGCTCGTGCGCTATCCCCTCGAGTCTGCCCCGGTGCTGCCGGTCGGTCGCTCGGGGGAGCTTCGAATCCAGCATGAGGCCACGGGGAAGGACCTCGTGGTCCTGGGTAAGGTCACCATGCGCGAGGACTGCGGCAACGGGCGGTCCTATGACTTTCTGCTCGGGGAGCGTTCCCGCCAGGCGCTCGCCCCGATCTTCGAGCCCCGTCGGGCGGACCGGGTCGTCCTAGCGGGTGAGGTTGAGGCGTACCTATGTCCCGGTGATGGGGGCCCGGCGCTCCACGGGGTGGCCCGGGATCTCTCCCTGGGCGGCGTCTGCGTCGAGGTCTCCTGGAAGGAGGAGGCTCGGCTGGCGGGTGTGGATGGAGTACGCGTGACCCTCTTGGCCGTCGGCGAGGATCGGGCCGCCGCTGCGCCGGACCGGGCAGCCGGTGGGGCCGAAGGCGCCTCGACCTTCCTGGGGAAGCTCCGGAGCCGTCGTCTTGGAAAGGGGGTCATCCTCCTCGGGATCGCCCTAGAGCCCATCCCTGGTGAGGGGGCTGCGGCCTCCGAGGCGGCGCTCGAGGGGTGGGTCGCGGACTTCATGCTCCGCAATGAGGAGCCTCCGGCCGACGTTCGCCGGAGCGCCTGACGGCCCCTTCAGCGCCTCTCGCGCCAACCGTGCCTTGCGCCCAGGGGGGAGGTCTTGGCACCTTGATGTCGCGCATCGTGGCCCCAGTCGCGCGGACTTGGGGCCCGTCAACCGCGCGGAGGGGGAGATGTTTGGCCGATCCAAGAAGCGTGAGCTGAAAGCTGCGGAGACCCTTGCTGCCGAGGTGAAGGCGCAGCGAGAGGTGACGCAGGAGCTGGTGGAGCGCTACGAGCAGCGCACCAAGAAGACGGTCCAGGCCATCGAGGCCGCCAGCAAGGCGCGGGAGGAGCGCGACGAGTACCGGCGCGTTCTCGCGGCGGCCATCGCCAGCGAGCGACGCCAGGAGCTCCACGTGACCGGCCTGGAGCGCGAGCTCAAGGAGGTCAAGGAGAGCGTCCTGTCGGAGGCCCGTGCCCGCGGTGCGGCGGAGTCGGCGAGCGGGATTGCGGGGGCCAGGGTCGCCGAGCTCGAGGCGGAACTGCGCGAGGCGGCCCTGAAGATGGAGAAGGAGCGCGGCGACGCGGCGGACCGCGCCTGGGCAGAGCGCGAGGCCGCGCGCGGTGAGATGGTGCAGCTGGTGACGAGGGGGCGCGAGGACGCGCGCGCCCTCACCGCCGAGGTGCGTCGTGTGCTGAGCTGGACGGGGATGGGGTCGCGGGACGCGGACGGGAACCCTGTGGATGACCCGGTCGTGAACTCGGCCCTTCGCCAGCGGGGAAGAGTGCTCGCGGGCGTCGCCCTCGGCGCCGTCCTCGTCGGCGTAGGGCTCACCCCTGCGGCTCTCCTGGCCGCGGTGGATGCCGAGCGCGCGGCCTATATCCAGCTCGCCTCCGGGGCCTCCCCCTGGCAGCTGATCCTCTGCGTCCTCGGGAGCTTCGGCGCGGCCGTCTTCCTCTACGGTCGCGCGCTCCGTGATCTGCGGTCGCCCGAGCCTCGCGCGGACCTCGGCGCCCAGCCCAACTCGGCGGAGCCGACCGTCCCGGCGCCGTCTGCGGCCAAGGTGGACCCCCCCGCGCCGGCGAGCGCCGAGCCGGAGCCGGAGCCGGAGCCGGAAACGGAAACGGAGCCGGAAACGGAGCCTGGAGCGGAGTCCGTGGCGGAAACGGAGCCCGAGGCCGGTGCCAGCGGCGGGGGAGAGGACAGCGACGCCGTAGAGCGCGACCGCTTGACCTGAGCTTCCCGCGGGCGGCGGCCCCGTCGTCATGTGACGCGGGCTCGGGTTCGCGTCGTAGACCAGGCGCCGTGGACTAGACTGGCGCCATGCTGGTCACCTCCGCCGCGCTGCTTCTCGCCCTCGTCCCCGGCCCGGTGCCGGTCCAGATCACTGGCGCCACGGTGCCTCCTCAGATCACCCGGGCGACCGTGCCCCCCGCGCCAGACTCCTTGCTGCCCCTCGTGGAGTCCGTGCCCGAGGGGGGGGCGCCCACCTGGCCCGCGACGGTCGCGGAGTCGAGCGGCTACACCCGGAGCTCCAGCACGGCACAGGTCGTTGGCTTCCTCGAGTCGCTGGACCCCCTCCCGCGCGGCGACTGGCTCCAGCGCCGTGTGATCGGCCGGACGTCTGAGGGGCAGGACCTGATCGCGGTCACGGTGACCGCG
>Ga0102815_10002909_pt1 | contig 10342 bp, 13 predicted proteins | sample ColrivemetaGS759_FD_79113 | JGI IMG/M metagenome (GOLD analysis project Ga0102815, IMG submission 79113) | Estuarine microbial communities from the Columbia River estuary - Ebb tide ETM metaG S.759 | ecosystem: Environmental > Aquatic > Marine > Intertidal zone > Estuary | place: USA: Columbia...
CAGATAAATCTTCTAAGTATAAAGTAGCTAAGTGTTTTGCTTTATCTTGAAGACCCATAGAACCAAAAGCCCATTCCATATCATCTAATTGTTCAAATCTGGAAGCTTCCGGAAGAAAATTATCCGTGCAAATTTGTCTTGCTAATGTTTGACTTTTTCCTTGTAAAAAGGAGATAACGGCATTAATTGTTGAAAGATAATCGTTTTTTAATGCATATATGCGTTGTGAATTTTCTGAAGTAATACAGTTATTATCAAGTGCAAAATTAAAAAGCTCAGATAAACTTTCTTTTGAAAACAACGCAGCAATTACTTCAATACCTAAATCCATTTGAAATGAACTTATTTGTTTGGTATTCAAAAATCCTTTTAAATAAATGGTAGCCGGATACGGTGTATTTAATTGTGTAAAAGGCGGTGTAATAAGCAGCACATCTTTCTTCATAAAGTTAACTAAAGCTGTTATTATTGAATAGTTCTAAGATATAAATTTTCCACTTTTGTTCTAGCCCAAGGTGTGCGTCTTAAAAATTTAAGACTCGATTTTATAGTTGGGTTGCTTTTAAAACAATTTATTTTAATGCGAGCACTTAATTCTTCCCAGCCATATTCTGAAACTAGATATTGCAAAATTTCTGCTAATTTAACACCGTGCAAAGGGTTGTTTGGTTGCTCTTGTTTGCTGCTATTTTTCTCCATAAAGTTAAAAATTGAGCTAATTTATCATCACAATTCAGATAAGAATTATTTTTATAAAATGTATTTATAAAGATACTTTAAAATTGAATATTACACATGTTGATCTAAAAGGATCATATTTCCATCGGGATCTTGGATTAAAAAATTTGCCGGGCCATTGCTGTTTTCGGCAACTTCAGTTGTTAGTTTTGCACCTTTAGCTTTTAAATGTTGTTGAATTTCTCTTATATCATTAAAAGATTCCAACTTATTAGCATTTTCATCCCAACCAGGATTAAAAGTTAAAAGATTATCTTCAAACATTCCTTGAAAAAGTCCTATTAAAGTATTCCCGTTTTTCATTATGAGATAGTTTTTTGCTAAATCACCAGCAAAAACTGAAAATCCTAAATTTTCGTAAAATAATTTTGAAGCATTAATATCTTTTACACTTAAACTTATTGAAAACGCACCTAATTTCATCTTGTTTGATTTATAGTTAATGCTTTAAAGGTACATTTTTTATACCTTATATAAACTTCTCGAAGCAAACGCTATTTTCAACATTTTCATAAAAACCAAAATTAGCTGTTATTGTATAACCAGATTTTTTATACAATTCAATAGCTTCAGGTTGCTGTTTGCCAGTTTCTAAAATGCATTTTTCTATTTTTAATTTCTTAGCCCAATTTTCTAATTCCGTTAAAACTTTAGAAGCAATTCCTTTTCTTCTTCCTATAGGAGAAACGTACATTCTTTTTATTTCAACAACTGCGTTTTCATGTATTTTAAAAGCACCACATCCTATTGCAACATTATTTTCAAAAGCCACAACAACATGTTTTAACATATCAATTTTATTAAATTGGTCGTAAAAATCGTGATCAGCACCATCCCTTATTTTTAAATCGGCATCAAGAAAAGTAACAAGATTAATAAAATCGTTGTTTTTGGAATCTGTTCTTATTAAATTAATCATAAAAATATTTTTAGTTTTTAAATAACCGTTTTCGAAAATTTTATGGTTTTAAATTTCCTGAAATAATTAATAAATAAGTAATAGGAATGGCAATCAATAATCCGATAATTATTGGTTTTAAAGTGCCTTTTTCTATATGTTTTATTGGTTCTGGATTTTCTTTTTTCCAAACATATTGATCTAATAAATAAATCCCCAAAATACTTGAAAGTATTGAAATTATTGGATTAGTAGTACCAATTACTTCGAATAAAAAAACTAATGAAACAGAATAGGTGATGGAAGCTAAAATTGTTATTCTAGCTGCTTTTTTATTGTTTAAGGTTAAAAAATTTAAAGCCATTAAAACGCCACCACCGAAAACTGAAAATAAAACACCAAAAATAAAGATGAATTTTTTACTGTAAAGTTCGGGAACTACATTAGAGTTATTTGAATGAAACTCGGGTGGGTTATTAATTGTGTCCTCTTCATTATTTTTAAAATCTGATAATTCTTGCTTTAATTTTTCACTTCCTTCAATTTTTAAACCTCTTTTTTCAAGTTCTAAAATTGCTGCTAATACTGCATCTTCTTGAAAATGATCTCGATTTTCGATGTAATTTTTTAATTCATCATCAGATTTTGAAATCATTTTTTCAACATAGAAATTCTCTTCATTCATTCTTTAATTGTTATATATTTTCTAAGATTTGAAGCTAAAATTGCATTTGTTTCGTATTCGTTGTTTTCGGTTGTTTCAGTAAATAGAAATCCGAAAACTGCATATTTTTTAAAATCAACTTTTCGCAAATTTAAGGGTTTTTCAAAGTCTTTTAAAAGTAAGTTATAATTAAATGCTTTAATGTTACTTTCTTTAATTCCAGAATTGTTATCCAATACAATTAAATTGTATTTTTTCTCTTTTCTGGTTTCTAAAATTTCATTCCAATTCGGGGACTTTTTATATAAAAATTGCTCATAAGAGTTAAATCCATAAGCAAAATATGAAATATCTCCAGTTGTACACCAACCTCCAAAACGTAAAGGATTTATTTCTATAGGATTTATTTTGCCTGTTTTATCAATTCTAATTTCAACATGCATTGGAAAGTTTTTTAGTTGTGCTTTTTGTCCTACTATTAGCAGAAAATCTTCGATTTCGGGTTTATATTTTTCAATAATTTCTTTTGAAGTCATATAAACGCGATCGCTTACATCTTTTGCTGAAGAAAAAATATGATGCATTACATTTAGAACAATTGGTTTTCCATTTTCATTAAAATAACAATCAATTGCGTATTCTTCACCTTCAATATATGCTTCAATAATAAAGTCTGAAACATTTACAACTTCTTTCGGGTACATTCCTTTAAAGTCTTCAATTTCTTGTTCAATATTGTTTAAAACTCTATTCCATTCTTCAATAGAATCAACTTTATGAACCGCTAAACTAAAAAAGCCTACAGCAGGTTTTATAATTAATGGAAATGGCAATACTTTGGCATCTAATTTTGTTAGATCGGCTAATTTTACACCTTGAAAAAAATAATTTGGAAAAGCATCTTTAACGAGTTCTCTAAATAAAATTTTGTTTTTAAAAAGTTGAATTTGATTTGGTAATTTAGAAAAACCTAAATTTTTTTCAATCCAACTAATTGCATTTTCAGAATTTGAATAGAGTGGGGTTTTTGGTTCTTTTTTAAATTGTTCTATTGCTTCTTTTTCTGAAATCCAGTTTAACTCATTATCAGAAATCATACTTTTTGCAACCTTGGTAGCAATTATAGGAAAATGATTTTCTTTAATGGTTTTAATTAAAAAATCTGAAGCAAAGGGTTTATCAATAAGAATCATCTTTAAGCGATTTAAATTTTAACAACAACCTGTGCTTGGAGAACAGCATGAAGTATTCGTTTCCTGTAATTCGGAAAGTTTTACTTTCGGTTTTTCTGCTGGGATCCCACAATTATTTTTAGCCAAACAATCTGTTTGTTTTGTGGTTAATAAAAAATTGGTTCCATCAAAATCTAAATTGTATTTTCCAATGGTTTCGCCTTGGTATTCAACTTCAATTTCTAAGTCGTCAATGCCTAGTACTTTTTCTGAAAGTTCGATAATGTTAACTAATTTTTCTGGATGCAAACGGTGGTCATAATCATTTGCCTCCCACAATTGAAAATTGACTACTTCTTCTTTTCTAACTGTTCCACCACAATCGATAAAATGTTTTGAAACTTTACCAACTTCCGTTACGTGAAAATGATTTGGAACTAAACTACCATTAGGTAATTGAAATGCTATTTTGTCTAATTTATTTAAGTGTATTTTAATTTCTGATAGTTTCATATTTATTAATTTTTGCAGCAATTTTCTGCTGGGTTAGTAAGGTTTAAAAATTTGTTTAGGATTGTTTTAATTTCATTCCAGTTTTCCTCATTAATACAATAGCAAATGCTTGTGCCGGAAATAGTGCCTTGTATAATTCCTAAATTCTTCAATTCTTTTAAATGTTGTGATACGGTTGGTTGCGCTAAACCTATTTCGGTAACTAAATCTCCACAAATACAAGATTGAGTTTTTATAATAGATTGTAAAATTGCAATTCGAGCAGGATGACCAAGAACTTTTGCAATTTTTGCAATTTTATTTTGTTCATCAGTAAATATTTCAGATTTAGTAATTCCCATTTTATAATTTATATATTGCAATATTACGATTAATAAATCAAAGAACCATAATTTAAAAGATTATAATAGTTTTTTACTCCATTTCAATAAGAAAACGTTCTTTATCGGCTGCATTTAAAGTAGCAATAGTCCCCATTATTTCAGTATTATTAATACGTGTTAAAATAAATGTTGGATCTAATGCAAAAATTCGTTCAGGACCATCTAAATAGCTCAATTTTAAAAAATTGCTATCGTTTGAAAAACAAATGGCAACTCCGCTATTATCAATAAAAAAAGAGCTCAAGGTAATTAGCAACTCATTTTCTTTGTTAAAAACACCTTGATAGTTTACTAAAAAATTACCATCAGGACTTGAAATGGTATTTGGTGAAACCCCTTTTGCATTTGGGAATTCGGCAATAATGGTATTGTCTTGGTTTCTAATACTTTGTGCCATATGAAACCAAGAATACTGCTCTAAATCTTTTTCAACAGGTTGCATAAAATAATCTCCGCTAATTGAAATATTACCGTGTTCTGTATTGGCATTGTAAATTTCAATATATGGAAAAGGCTCTAATTTCCAGATGTTTATATTGTTAGGTTTAGTTGTGCTAATTTCAGAATCCACCCAAGTACGTTCATCATTTTGTGTAATTATATATTTATTATCATTAGTAAAATCCACTGCAGATATATCATTTCTACTACTGCCTTTTAAAATGGTTCTGGTTTTAAATTTATCTGCATCCAAATTGTCTTGAAAAAATGCTTGGTTATCAATTAAAGCTGTTTTACTGTTAGCTGAACCTAGAATTGAATATTTTCCATCTGATGAAATAGCAACATCTATAAAATATCCTGTGAAACCACTAAAACCATCTAGTTTAATTTCCACTGGTTGCGAATTTTCGAATTCAATAATTTCGGTTTTAAAATCATACAGAATAGGAAAATCTAAAGTACCACCGGCAATCAAAAATTGAGTTTCATTTGTATTTGGGTTAATATAAATATCTGTTGAAGCTTCACCTAAATAAGCATGTGGAGGAACATTCGCAATTATTGATTCTATTTCGGGTTTAAAATAACCTAATTTTTTGGTATTCTTATTTTCTTTTATCAAATCTGAATTTGGAATTTTAAAGTTGGGATCTTGATAAAAACCATACCCACTATAATAAACTTTTATAAGTTGTTCAGTAGCTTTTTTTGTTGGTAAATTGTTTTCATTTGCAAAACTATAGGCATATTCTGCTAAACGTAATGATTTAGTTGGGTCTTCATCTAATTGCGCTTGTGAACTTGCAATATAGGTTGAAAATAGTGCTTTTAGAGTTTCAGCCTCAGCTACTTTTTTTTGCTTTACTGCATAAATTGATAAAAGTATAGCGACAACTAATAATGTACTTAAAACACTTATTGCTGCATTTCTAATTCGCATTGTGCGTTTGTGTTGCTTAACCGCTTCACCAACCATATTTCCAACGGTTTTATTATGTAATGTTGCGGCAATAAGCACTAACTTATCTTTAAAATCAGGATTGTCCAGTGTTAAATTTTCTGAAGTATTTTCACGAAAATCTACATACAAAGGTTCATTTTTAAAAACACCAGATAAATTTTTTGGTACTGCAGTGGTTTTACTCCAATCAAAATCTGAAGTAGTTTGATCCCATAATATCTCTCCATCTGTTAAAACAATTAAAAAGTTATCTATGGATTTATTTGTTTTCCAATGTTCCACCTCTTTTTTACAATAATGTGATTCTGCAGCTAAAGGAGAAGCGAAAAATATAAAATACTCTGAAGCGTTTAATCCTTCTTCAATTTTTCCCCATAAATCTGGTGAAATTGAAAGATCGTTTGAATCTCTAAAAATATTGAGCGCTCGGCGTTTAAACGTAGGTTTGGCAAATTTTTCAAGAGCGCTTTCAAGACTTGGTGCTAATTTATAATCTTGACTATGACTGTAAGATATAAATGCATTGTATTTCATATTCCATTTTTTTAGTTAAATCGGACTTGATTTTAGGGTTTTGATATTTTCAAAATTATTAATATATCTTTTAATTTTACCAACTTTACAGGTTTCAAAATCAGAAATATACGTATTTATATTCAAAATTGATTTTGTTGTTAATTTTTTGCGCAACAATTTCTAGAAGTAATAAATTATATAGCAGGAAGAAATTTTTATAAAAAATAATTGGTTTACACTTATATATTTATTCCGAATAAATAACCAACCAAAGCGGTTAAACCCATTGCTACAGTTCCCCAAAAAGTGATTCTAATTATTGCTTTTCCAATATTGGATCCGCCTGTTTTTGCAGCCAAAGCTCCTAAAATAATGAGAAATAAAATTGCAAAACCATATAAATAGTATTCCATACTTTTAATAGGCATAAAAAGCGTTACTAAAAAGGGAAGGATTCCACCAATTGTAAATGAAGCACCAGAGGCAAAAGCAGCTTGTATTGGTTTGGCTTGGCTAATTTCATTGATACCTAACTCATCTCTAACATGCGCTCCTAAAGCATCGTGTGTTGTTAATTCTTTTGCCACTGTTAAAGCGGTTTCTTTCTTTAAACCTCTTTTTTCATAAATTTCGGCTAAACGTTGTAATTCAAGCTCTGGAGTTTCTTCTAATTCTATTTTTTCTCGTTCAATATCTGCTTTTTCAACATCTGTTTGTGAACTTACTGAAACATATTCACCTGCTGCCATTGATAAAGCACCAGCAACTAAACCAGCTAAAGTTGCCAATATAACTGGTTCACGTGTACTACTAGCAGCAGCAACACCAATTGCAATACTTGCAGTTGAAATAATACCATCATTTGCACCTAAAACAGCAGCTCGTAACCAATTGCTTTTGTGGATATAATGATTCTCTAAATATATATCTGGACTCTCTGAATTTTCAATCATAATTAATTTATTTATTCAATTTGCACAAAGATTGTTGAAGTGGTTAAACTGAGTATTAAATTTAGTGTTTTTTATTTTATAAAATTTTTATTTTAAGCGGTTTACAAAATTATTAGACATTTATTTTTAAAATGTTAAATACATAATATGGTTTGGATTTGAATGTGAACTGGAAATTTGAAAATCGTATTTTCCTACTATTTTAAACCCGGATTTTGAATAGAAATTAAAGGCCCTTAGGTTTTCTACCCAAACTGCTAACCAAATGCCTTTTTGCTCCTTTTTTTTAGCTAATTTAACATTAAAATCAAATAGTTCTGCTCCTAATTTTTTACCGTAAAATGCTTTTAATAAATAAATGCGATCTAATTTAGTAATATTTGAGTTTTCAATATTGGTATTAGGTGTATTTAAAACAATTTTTGAAAAACCCGCAATTGTATTATTGTAATAAATTAGGTGGTAAATATTTTTCAGATTTTCTAACTCCACTAACAACTTATCTTTGGTATAAGTTTTAGAAATAAAAGTACTAATATCCGTTTTTGAAGCGCTTTCTCCGTGTGATTCCCAGAATGATTGTTTGCCAATTTCAGCTATTAATTCAGCGTGATCAATGGTTGCTTTAATTATTTTAATCATTCATTTCTTTTAATATTGCGTCAACTTTTTCTAAATCACTTTCTGATACCTGTAGTTCCACTTCAAAAGAAGGAAGGTAATTCATTATTTGAGTTGTAAATTCATTCCGCATAAAACATTTAATTCCTTCAGATTCTAATTTACTTTTTAAGACTAATAATTCTGCTTCAACATGTGATTTTTTAATTGTTACTAAGCTCATAATTTTACAGGGTGAATTATTTATTATTCAATTTCAAATTTATTAATTTTTTTACATTTTCAATATCATTGGAGTCTTGAATATCTATATAAATACTGCGAATTTTACCATACTTTTGGGCATTTATAAAACCAGTTTTAAGATTATCAGGTAAATTGCTCTCTAAAATTGCAGGTTCTAATTTATCACCAAACCAAAAAGCAACTCTAAAAGTATTTTCTAGAACTTTTATCCAAAATATTGTTTTATTCTTTTTTAAGGTTCTAAAAAGCCAGCTTTTACCATCGTTATAGTATTTCCATTTTTCAGAAATAGCAGTGTTATTATCATACAAATATGATAATGTTTGTTCCCAAAGTATTTTTTTATCACCTATAATTGAAAAAATAAGTTCATTAGTAGGTTCAATGGATTTATCATTTAAAATAACTGCTTCCATAACTTTTTATTAAGTGCTTTAAAGTTAGCGCATTAAAAGTTTAGAAACATTCTATATTGTGGAGCATCTCAATTTTTAATGAGTATTGTTAACATTAGGTTATTTTTTAATTCCCTGAATGATCTTTGCTAAATAAGCTCCAGTAAATGCCATTGGGAATGATTGAAGACCACCTAATATTACTTCAAACGGTGCAAGATTATGCGAAGTTCTATCCCAAAATGTGACATCATAAATAATTCTAATAATTATAGCTAGAAGAACGCCAAGTGTAATTAATATTCCAACTAGAGAAGGTTTTTGTTTAAAGTACAGATTTGAGAGTAAAGATCCAATTAAAGTTGCAGAACCAACCAAGAGCCATATTTGAATTTCTAATAGATTTACCTCATTATAGGGAATCCTCCAATATGAAATTGCCCCAATTAGTAAACCCATGAGAATTACCCAAAATTTTACTTTTCTTTTCATTTTTTATTGTTTTAATTACCACCAGCGAGTATTCGCTTGCTTTGTGCAATTAGAAAATAGGAGATTTTTTAGATGTAGCAAATCGTTTGTTTGAATGTTTGTCGTTTTGTACTAGCTCAAATTTAAGCATAAATTTTATAAGGTGTTGGCGGTAGTGTTTTATTTAAACTAGTTTCTTTTTAATTTTATTTGGTTGTCTCAACTATTATTCTTCTGTAACTAGTTAATTGAGGTGAACCATCATCTGTAACCTCACAAATTATATGAAAATTTTTTCCTGCAGAATTTGATGGAATGTTTATTATGACCTTGCTTGTGTTACTATTTAATATGTTGATGGTACCATTATATGTTCCTGCTTCGGGTTGAATCCACCATTTATAATTTAAGGTATCTCCGTCAGGGTCGGAGGAAGCTGATGCATCAATAGAGATAGTGGTTCCTTGTTTGGCTTTTTTTGTAATGATGTTTAAACTTGTGTCTCCATCGATTTTTATAATTGGATTTATGTTTCCTTTGCCATCTTTTGCCCAGTCCATTCTTGCGGAAAAATTATTGAAGGTTGCTGGATAGAAATAATTCTCATATTTATTACAGATATCATATTCATTGCCATTATAGTTTACATAAGAGTAACCATTATTGTCTTCACCTTTTCCCCATTTAGAATATCCGCCCCAACTGGCTTGGGTCGGTTCGACGGGATTGTTAAGTCCGTTTGGCATTATGTGCAAAAATGCAGGTGTATCTCCTTCAACGCCATATTTGTATTTTGGGTATTGATTTCCAAGATTTCCATGATTTTGTATATTTTTTTCATAGTCTGTCCATTTGTTTTTACCAGTACCATTCTGATAATTCCAAGCGCAGTCATCCCATATAAATAGAAGATCGTCTGAAAAATCACGACGCATCCAAGCATGTGAACTGATTTCAAAACTTGATTTTTGTGGTCTGTCTTGGTCGGTTATGGCATATACCCGAAGCTTGTGCAGAAAAGTTTTTAGCTCTGATTTGCTCCGAGTCTGCTGTACCTGCCAAATGGATTGGGCAAGTGTGTTGCCACCGCCCCAAAATGTTACCCAAATAGGACGATTATCATCTTCGTCAGCCAATTTAATAATAAGATTACTACCATCTGAATTATTGTCAACACCAATTTTATCCATTCCCATAAACATGCTTCCATACATGGTACGCTCTCTTAAATAGTCAGCACTTGGCCAGTATCCAATCTTTTGTTTCTCCTCATCTTGCGCAAAATCATTTTGTTTTGAGCGTTTAAGAAGATTAGGCAAATCTTTTTGATAGGCATCTATAACGCCTGTAGCAATATCTTTAAACTG
>Ga0102815_10002917_pt1 | contig 10328 bp, 10 predicted proteins | sample ColrivemetaGS759_FD_79113 | JGI IMG/M metagenome (GOLD analysis project Ga0102815, IMG submission 79113) | Estuarine microbial communities from the Columbia River estuary - Ebb tide ETM metaG S.759 | ecosystem: Environmental > Aquatic > Marine > Intertidal zone > Estuary | place: USA: Columbia...
ACGCCCGCTTCTGCAAAAGTGGCCATGCCGGAATGACAATTCACAGCCGCCTGCAAAATACCCACCGCGAGCGCTGCACCCGAACCTTCGCCAAGCCGCATACCCATCGTCAAAATTGGCTCAAGGCCCAGGTTGCTAAGCACGGCCTTATGCGCTGCTTCGGCTGAGGTATGCGCAGCTTGGCAATGATCGAGCGCACCGGGTTGGGCTTTGGCCAAGACGGCAGCCGCTGCACAGCAAATAAACCCATCCAACAGCACTGGAATGCGCAATGAACGCGCGCGCGCTATAGCACCGGTCATAGCGGCGATTTCGCGCCCGCCGAGGCAGGCCAGAACCATCAATGGATCGCTGAGTTGCGCTTTATGCAGCGCGATGCCACGCGCGACTGCGTCAGCCTTGCGATTCAATCCGGCATCGTCAACACCCGTGCCACGGCCAACCCAATCAGCCGCCGCACCGCCAAACAATGCGGCCAAAATTGCCGAGGCGCTTGTCGTATTTCCAATGCCCATCTCACCTGTCAAAAACAAATCAGCCTGAGCATCTACCGCGTTCCAACCTGCACTAAGGGCAGCACAAAGCTCTGCCTCAGTCATCGCAGGGGCTTGGGTGAAATCGGCGGTCGGATTGTCTAGATCCAGCGCGATGACATCCAGCGATGTGCCGAATGTTTTGCACAACTGGTTGATTGCTGCCCCGCCATGCTGAAAATTGGCAACCATTTGCACGGTGACCTCTGCTGGGAAAGCCGAAACGCCCTGCGCAACCACACCATGATTTCCGGCAAAAACAACGGCTTGCGGCTTGGTGATTCGTGGTGCAGCTTGACCGCGCCAGCCTGCATACCATATCGCCAAATCTTCAAGGCGGCCCAAAGCGTCGGGGGGTTTGGTCAACTGGCCGTTGCGGGCCGTTGCTGCTGCCGTGCTCGCCGAATCGGCCAAAGTTTGGTTGGCGATTTCGGCGCGAAAATCTGCCAGAGTCGAGAATGTGATTGTTTGCATGGGTCCTGCCTTCTATTATTGGGTTTTATCTATCTGATCATGCAACTGAATTTTAGCCCGAAAACGGAAATCCAAGCGCCATGACCGACCAAACTGAAAACAACCGCCCCGGCCCTTTAGATATTCTTGCAGCGTTTCGGTTTTTAACCCGATTGCCGCTACCTGATCACGATGAAACGCCGCGCGGTGCGCATATAATTTGGGCCTTTCCAATTGTCGGCCTTGTGCTTGGTGCTGCCGCCGGGCTGTTGGCTTGGCTTTTATTGTGGCTTGGCGTGCCACGCCTCGGCGTTGGCGTTGCTGCCATAGGGTTTTTGGTGGTTATTACCGGGGCGTTGCACGAAGACGGGCTTGCCGATTGCGCCGACGGGTTCGGCGGGGGCAAAGACAAAGCGCGCATACTTGAAATTATGCGTGACAGCCGGATTGGCACCTATGGCGCGCTAGCGCTGATTCTGGTGGTTTTTGCGCGACTTTCGGGCGTGCTGGCCATGTCCGGCTGGGATATGGTCCTGCAATTGGCCGCTGTGGGTGCAATGTCGCGTGCGCTGATGGGTGGGGTCATGTTTGCCTTGCCATTTGCGCGCAAAGACGGTGCAGCCGCCAGCTTTGGCCGCCCCTCCGCAGCAAGCGCTGGTTTGGGGTTGATGATAGGCCTAGTTGCAGCGATTGCACTGACAGGTATTTCAGGGGCTATGCTTGTGGGTGTAATGGCCATTCCTGCGCTTTGCATGATGATGTTGGCTAAATCCAAACTTGAAGGGCAAACCGGCGATGTGCTGGGCGCAACGCAGCAACTGGCCGAAGCCGTTGGACTGTTGGCGGCGGTGGCTTTGCTTGGCTAGGATTTTCTGCATTGGTGGCGGCGCGGATAGGTCAGTTTAACCCACACCTTGCGTTCGTGCTGCATTGCAAGATTGAACATAAAAAACGCGCGCCCGTTGGGGCGCGCGTTATATATTCAGCAGTTTTTAGTGCGCTTAAGCCGCAGCGCGGCTGTCTAGCACATCACCAACATGGCGCTGTGCGCTATCTTCGCACAGGCCTTTGACGGCCGCGACTTCGCGGGTCAGACGCTCCAGAGCGGCTTCATATAGCTGACGCTCGGAATAGGACTGTTCGCGCTGGTCATCATTGCGGTGCAGGTCGCGCACAACTTCAGCAATCATAATCAAATCGCCCGAGTTGATTTTCTGTTCATATTCCTGCGCACGACGCGACCACATTGCACGTTTTACCCGTGCACGGCCCTTCAGGGTATCCATCGCTTTGGTGACAATATCCGGGCTCGACAAGGCACGCATGCCGACCGAGGTCGCTTTGGCTGTGGGAACGCGCAGCGTCATCTTGTCTTTTTCAAACGAGATCACGAACATTTCCAACGACATTCCGGCCACTTCCTGAGTTTCTACAGAAATGATTTTGCCGACCCCGTGGCTGGGGTATACGACAAATTCATTCGGGCTAAAGTCGCTGTTGTTCTTGGCCTTGCTCATAAACTCTCCATATAATCGACGACAGCCTGCAGGCTTAGAAGCGCAGAAAAACCCATCCCCGTCTGCATTTGCAGCGCGCGGCACTGTGTTTTAAGGCTTACATGCAGCGCCGTGACCCCGTGTCACGGCGTATCTTGCCGTTTATCTTCTGATAAGATCATACCACAAAATTAGACGTCAAAAAAGTGTAGTAAATTGGCGGAGCAAAGGCATTCGGCGCGAATTACCTTAGGAAACACCTAAAATAGGCGCTTTTGCGCCGAATCACTTCCGCTGCCGCGAATCGCTTATCCGCCAGTGCCGGGGGCTTCTGAGAAGTATTTCTCCAACTTGCCTTCTTCACCCTCATGCTCTTTGGCATCGGCAGGCGGGTCTTTCCGGGTAATGATTACCGGCCAAAGCTCGGAATACTTGCGGTTAAACTCTACCCATTTTTCGGCATCAGGCTCGGTATCCGGGCGAATGGCGTCCGCTGGGCATTCGGGTTCACACACACCGCAATCAATGCATTCATCAGGATGAATAACCAGCATGTTTTCACCCTCATAGAAACAATCTACGGGGCATACTTCGACGCAGTCGGTGTATTTGCACGATATGCAGGCATCATTGACGATATAGGTCATTGGGTTTTCCTGTATCTACAGTTTGAATCTGTAAAGCCTGTCACACCTTACGCGCGCTGGGTTTTTAGTCGTCACTGTCGTCAAGTTCAAGGCCCATCCGCATTGCTGTGTCGAGATGGGTTTGCATGACGCGCCGGTCTTTCTTAGTTGGCCGCGCACCAACGCGTTTCGCGGGCTCTGGCGCCTCTGGAGTGAGGTCGTCATAAAGCGCCTGCGCCTCGGGGGCCGGGCCGCGCCGGGTGCCCATTTCTTTTATGCGGATCACCCGCACCTGTAGGCCAAGCGCAAAGCTTAGCCCATCGCCCGGTTTGATTGTGGTTGCAGGCTTATCAATCCGATTGCTGTTGAGCCGAACACCACCCGATGCGATAAATTTAGCTGCCAGCGTGCGGGTTTTAAAAAAACGCGCATGCCAGAGCCACTTATCAAGCCGCAATACGTCCGCCAAAGATCAGGACTTTGGTTTGAACCCTGACAGGGCCATTGCGAAGGGGTTATCGGGGTCCACTTTACGCTCGGGTTTGGGGTTGGGCTTGTTTTGGGGTTTGCCGTCTGGCTTGCCCTTGCCGCGCGGCCCCTGCCCAGCCTTGCCACCTTGCTTTTTACGCGCCGATTTGCTGCGGCCTTCATGTTCTGGCCGCTGGCCGGGCTTGTTGGCGTTGGCGCGGTCATTGTTGCGGCGCACGGGGGCCCAACGGAACGTGTAGAAAACTTCGGTTTCGACTTCAGCTGGGGCGTCGGCCACGGCATCTGCTTCAGCCGGGGCTTCAGCTGCAACTTCAGCCTCGGCTGGCGCTTCAGCTACGGCTTCGCCTTCAGGCGCCGCAATTGGGGCCGCCGCCGCTTGGCGCGAGCCTTTGGGGCGCTCGCCACGTTCAGCGGAATAGCCTAGACCCTGCATCAGTGTGGCAAACTGCTCCAACGTCAGACCGGTGATTGACAGCATATCGGCGCTGTTTTCAAAACCGCCACGTGTATCGGCGCTGCGCAGCATATCGGCAAGGCGCTCAAGCATATCAATGCGAATCGCGCGCTCACCCGAAAGGCGATAGCCCGATTGCGGGTAATAGCCCGGATCCACACCTTCAACAGCCGGAATTGTAACCAACCCCGGTGGTGGCGATGGCGGGAAATCTGACAAATCATTTGCGAGACCCCAAAGCACCAGCCGCAACCGCGTCGGCGCCGGTTTCAGCAACACCGGCATGAACAAGGTGAACTGGCCAAAGCGAATGCCATGTTTACGCAATGCAGCGCGGGCATCTTGTTCAAGCGATTTTACATCCGCGGCCACTTCGGCGCGCGGCAAAATGCCTAAGGATTCAACCAAACGGAACGCAACACCACGGGCCAGGCCGGTTAGCGTTTCATCATTTTTCAGCGCGACCAGCGGTTCAAACAAAGCCGTAACCCGGCGATCCAGCCAATGGCTTAGGCGGCGGCGAACTTTTTCAGCCACATCAGGACCAGCGTCTTCATCCACAAACACTTCGATGGTGGGGGTCAGCGCATCGGCACCTTTTACCAACTTGCCAACTGCATGCTCGCCCCACATCAACCCACCCTGTTCGGTGAAATCAATCTCGGTATCGGGGGAGTTATAAAATGTATCGGCGCGCAGCATAAAGGCCGGAGCCAGCGCGGATAGCGCTGCTGCCCGCAGGGTGCGCGCAGCCTCGCCATTTGCCGATGGATCCTGTTGGAACCTGAAACCTTCTAGCCGTCCGATGAATTCACCCTCGACGGTCACATCACCATTTTTATTCAGTTCAGCCACGAGGGCCTCCTTCTGTTTCAACCGGCGCGTCAGCACAGATGTGCGCCGATCGACAAATTGTTGGGTCAGCCGCATGTGCAGCGCGTCTGACAATCGATCCTCGACCGCTCGGGTTTCATCGCGCCAATGCGCAGCATCGTCAAGCCATTCCGGACGCTGCGCAACGTAAGTCCAGGTGCGGATAAAGGCGAGTCTTTTTGAAAGCGCGTCGATATTTCCTTCGATTCGGTCGATCATTCCAACCTGCCGGGCCAGATAATCGTCCGGAATGCGCCCCAAATCGGTAATATAGTCATAAAGCCGGGCCAGCAAATGCGCATGCTCGCCTGCCGAAACTTTACGGAAATCCGGCACTTGGCACATGTCCCAAAGCAATTTTACGCGCCGCCCATCGCCGGTGCGGTCAGCCACATGCGGGTTTGCGGCCAAGGTTTTGAGCGCGATTAGGTCATCAGCCTCGCGGGCGCGCACCAAGTCTTGGTGGGTTGGGCTTTGTTCAAGCGAGGCGATCAACCGCGCGGTTGAGCCAAATTCAAGTGCCGAATTGCGCCATTCCAACTTGCGCACAGGGGCAAATTGGTGGTTTTCGATCGACTCAATCTCGTCCGGCTCCAGCGCGGGGGCTGCGCCGGTCACGCCAAATGTGCCCGGCGTGGTAAACCGCCCTGCCCGCCCGGCCACTTGGGCCATTTCATCGGCGCGTAAATAACGATGGCGGCGGCCGTCAAATTTCGATGTTCCTGCAAACGAGACATGACTAACGTCAAGGTTCAAGCCCATACCAATGGCATCGGTCGCCACCAAATAATCGACGTCGCCGTTTTGATACAGATCCACCTGCGCATTACGTGTGCGCGGCGAAAGCGCGCCCATTACCACCGCCGCCCCACCCTTTTGGCGACGCAGCAATTCGGCAAGCCCGTAAACCTCGTCCACCGAAAACGCGACAATCGCGGCGCGTGGTGGCATGCGGCTGACCTTTTTTACGCCAGTATATGTCAGCGTTGAAAACCGGTCGCGGTGAATAAACCGCGCCTCGGGGATCAGGTTTGAAATACGCCCCCGCATGGTTTCTGAGCCAAGAAACAACGTTTCATTGCGCCCCCGCGCGTGTAGCAATCGATCGGTGAACACATGGCCGCGTTCAGCATCAGCACAAAGCTGAATTTCATCAACGGCTAGAAATTCCGGGGCAATATCGCGTGGCATCGCCTCTACTGTGCACACCCAATATTGGGCGCGTGGCGGCACGATACGTTCTTCCCCGGTTACCAATGCCACAACGCTTGGGCCGCGCATGGCGACGATTTTGTCATAAACCTCTCGTGCAAGCAGGCGCAGCGGCAAGCCGATAATGCCCGAGCGATAGCCCAGCATCCGCTCTATCGCGTAATGCGTCTTGCCCGTATTGGTCGGGCCGAGAACGGCAGTGATTTCGCTGGGCATGATCGCTCCGCTAAAACAAGTTCGCGCTATAGAGCGGTTGAGCGGGCGCGTTGCAAGCGATCAATATTGTCGCCCAGCCCCTCAAAATGCGGATGGATAATTTCGGCGGCGCGGTAGGCAGATAAGGCCTGATCAAGATGGCCGAGTTCTTCAAGCACAATGCCTAGCCCGCTCATCGCGCCAAAGTGGCGGGGGTTGAGGTATAATGTAATGCGGATATCCGCCAAAGACAGGCTTAGTTCACCCATCAGGTAATAGGCGGTGGCGCGGGCGTTATAGGCCTCGGCAAAGCTAGGCGCATGGTCGATAAGCGCCGAAAGGTGCCAGACGGCCTCGCTGAAATTACCCTCGTCAATCAACCGATGGCCACGCTGTAACAACAGATCCATCGCTGGTGAGCCAGAATGGTTGAACCGGTTGATTAGCGCATCTTCTGCCAGCCGCCACACGTCACGCTCATCCGAGCGCAGGTCTGTATATAATTGCTCAAGCCCCGGTGCGCGATCTTCTCGTAGATCACCGGGGGTCAGCACCTCGGCAAGGGCGGGTGGGGCGATGAGGCAAATCATCAGAGTGATCAGGCGAATCCACATCCGACTAATTTAGTGCTTTCATCGCGCTTCGCCAGTTCCAATTGCAGTTTACCCGCTCACAGTCGCGCGACCACGGCTGTCAGTGCTGGCGCGGACATTTCGTTGGCCTTCGCTGTTGCACATGGGCAACACTAAAGGTCTGATATTGAAAGAAAAATACAGAGGTCTTTCATGGCGTCAGTGGCTGAAGCATAGCACAACTGCAAAATATAAAAGGTTTCCTATAAATGAAGAATCTCCTCGCAGCGGCCGCAGCCGCATGCATTGCCGCTGGCGCCCATGCCCAATCTCTTCCAGAAGGTTTCGAAATCAGCGGCGAGGTCTCATATTCCTACTCCTTTGACAGTGGCAATTCGTTCGCGTTGGGAATTGGAGAAATCTCGGTCGGTTATCGTTACGATCTTAGTGCAGATACCGCAATTGGCGCGGGTTTGCGTGGCGTATTGTTCTTTGGCGACTTTAAGGGCAGTGACGATGTCGCTTTTTATGCCTATGTCGATTATCAAAATTTTCGACTGAGCTACGGTGCAATTGACAATGCAGCATCACATTTTGATTGGGATTTCGCCGCGTTTGAAAACACGTATTTTAATGCAATACCTATTGCGTTAGCGCCAATCGGTAACAGTGCTGAATTTTTGTTCACGACCGACATAATCCGGATCGATGCGGGTTTTAGCAACTTTGATTTGTCCGCGAGTTACTCGGCAGAATTGGATATCTTTTCGGTTGCCGGTCAGGCGCAGTTTGGCAACACTCGCGTTCTTGCAGCCTATGAAAACTTCTTTGCAGGCTTAGACGGAATTGCGACACTTGGTGTAAACCACCAAATGGGGAATTTTGAATTCGGCGGCGTTGTCGGTTATCTGATTGGGGACGCGCCATTTGACTATGTTGCGCGCATTGCTGCCACTTATCACGTCAATGATGCGCTATCGATCAAAGTCCTATACCTGCCTGAAGTGGGGTTCTTTGATGTTGATTTTTATGAACTTTCCGCGACCTATCAGCTTACCGAAATTTTTAGCCTCGGCGGCAGTGTTAATGGCAACGGTATGGGTGATAGCTTCTACGGCATTACCGCATCGGCGAAGTTTTAAACACGTCCACACAGTGCGAAATATTAAGAGGGCCTCGGCCCTCTTTTTTTGCCTAACGCTACGTCCGGTGCAAAGTGTTCTTTAATACGGGCATGATGTTGCTACATTACCCTAAACCCTATGGAGTGAATATATGAGCGCTGTAATTTCTGAAGCCGTTGCCGCCCTGAACGCCAAGCTGGCCGGAGCTGGTTTTGATGGTTCGGTTAAGTTTGATATTGAGGGCGAAGGCGCGGTTCGCGTTGACGATTCCGGCGCCAGCGCCGATGATGCTGAAGCCGATTGCACAATTTCTGCCAGCGCTGAGACCTTCCGCGCCCTGCTAGAGGGCGATCTGAACCCAGCTGGTGCGTTTATGTCGGGCAAACTGAAAGTAGAAGGCGACATGGGCACTGCCATGCGCCTTGGCACGGTCTTTGGCTAAGATGACCAGCGCGCCTTATTTCGCTGAATTGGCAGAAAATAATCTGCCCGCGCAATGTGATTGGATTGTGGCTGCCGATGGCAAAAAATTAAGGCGGATCATTTGGGGAGAGGCCAAGCGCGGGCATATTCTGCTTTTGCCCGGACGGTCTGAATATATTGAGAAATACGGCCGCGTTGCGCGCAAACTCGATGACCGGGGCTATGCAATTGTGTCCATTGATTGGCGCGGACAGGGCCTGTCTGATCGTGTTAACGGGCGCCGGGATATTGGCCATGTCGATGATTTTGCAGAATATCAGACTGATTTGGCCGCCTTGTTGGCTGATCCAGCGGTTTCATCCCTGCCCGGCCCGCGGCTTTTATTTGCGCATTCCATGGGTGGCTGCATTGGCTTGCGGGCTCTGATCGAAGGGCTGGATGTCAAAGCTGCGGTTTTTTCCGCTCCTCTGTGGGGCATATCTGTCCACCGGTATCTGCGCCCGATTGGGGAAACGCTGGCCCGCGCGGGCACAAAAATTGGCCAAGGTCTGTTGCGTATGCCCGGGACCAAACCCGAAGCCTATGTCATCAGTGACCCGTTTAGCGAAAACGTTCTGACAACAGACCTTGACCATTGGCAGTGGTTGCAGCGCCAAATCACAGCGCAGCCCGATCTTACGGTTGGTGGGCCAACCCTGCGTTGGATTGATGCTGCACGAGAAGAATTTGAACGATTTGAAACCGCAGACCTACCAAAAATACCGATACTGACATTTTTGGGCGGGGATGAAGCTGTCGTCGATCCTGATGCCATCCGCAACCAAATGAAGCGCCTTGAAAATGGCCAGCTTGTTGAGATTGCTGGTGCGCGGCACGAAATTTGGATGGATCGCAAAGAGCTTCAGGACCAAGCTTGGGCCGCTACGGATGCGTTCTTATCAGCGCTCAAGCTTTAGAAATCGCGCAATATCTTCAGCGCTTCGGCATGCACAGCCTTATCACCGGCGGCCAGAATACGACCGCCATGCCAGCATGGGCCGCCCTGCCAATCGGTTACAACACCACCAGCGGCCTCGATCACGGCGATCGGCGCCTGTACATCGTAATTTTGAAGCCCTGCCTCAATCACCAAGTCTATTTGCCCAAGCGCCACAAGTGCATAGGCATAGCAATCGGCTCCATAGCGGACCAATTGCACATGCTTGGCAACCGCCTGAAACCGAGCCGCATCAGCAAGTTTGCCAACCTCAGGATAAGTGGTGAACAAAATTGCATGCTCAAGGCTGCGACATGGTCGCACCGCCAGCTTGCGCTGCGCGTCCGCCCTTTGCCAAACGGCATAGCCAAGTCCGCCGATAAACCGCTCACCGGTAAAGGGCTGGTCAATGATGCCAAACAAAACGCCGTCATCGGATTGCACTGAAATCAGCACACCCCATGTTGGCATGCCGGAAAGATAGCCCCGCGTCCCGTCAATCGGGTCTAACACCCATGTCAGGCCGCTAGTGCCGGATGTTGCGCCAAATTCTTCGCCCATTATGCCATCATCCGGACGGCGGGCAGCCAATACAGCCCGCATAGCGGTTTCGGCGGCACGATCCGCAACAGTGACCGGGTCAAATCCACCAGCCAATTTATTTTCCACACCCAGCGCGCCGCCGCGAAAATAGCGAAGCGTTTCTATGCGCGCGGCATCAGCCATGGCATGGGCCGTTGCAATAATGTCGGCACTTATTTTTGAACTGGTTTTCATAAAAAATCCCCTGGCCCTTGGACCCGGGGAATTTCACACTTGTCCGCATGCGTCAAGCTTGCGGATTACTGGTTAACACTAGGCCGCATCGCTTAGCACACGCGCCAAATCAAACAGGCGGCGAC
>Ga0102815_10002921_pt1 | contig 10323 bp, 9 predicted proteins | sample ColrivemetaGS759_FD_79113 | JGI IMG/M metagenome (GOLD analysis project Ga0102815, IMG submission 79113) | Estuarine microbial communities from the Columbia River estuary - Ebb tide ETM metaG S.759 | ecosystem: Environmental > Aquatic > Marine > Intertidal zone > Estuary | place: USA: Columbia...
AAAATCCTTGAATCAGATCCATCGATCTTCAATTCTTCACGAGTACGAGCATGCCAATGCTCGGTCAAAGATTCTGTTAATTGAACTGATAAACCATGTAACTCTAAGTACTCGCGATAAAGATTTGCTTGAAATAGTTTGGTTATCGCATCACTAATTGATTGACCCATAGTAATTACTTGGAAACTAACAACATCTGTTTGACCACTATCTTTACTCTTAAAGAAATCAGCCAAACATAATCTGCGATCCCTGCTCTGCCGTGGGAATGAGAATCTCAATCGTTCTTCACCTTTTGAAGAACCTTCATGATTAAGAATTATTAGATCGTTGCCCTCGCTGACGCACGGAAAATATCCATAAACTACGGCAGCATTTAGCCAACCTTTGGATTGCACATCGTTTAGTAAAGACCGCAATTGTGGTCGACCTTGCTCGGTTGCCATAGTTTCAAAATCTTTTCCTTTTAATCCCCACTGACCAAGAAATAAAGCTCGCTCATCTAACATTCCAACATAATCTGCAAGGGCAACACCTTTAACTACACGGGAGCCAAAAAAAGGCGCAACTGGTACCGGATTATCACTTGCCACATCGCTTCGATGCGTGTCAATCACCAGGGATGAAACGTTTGAGTTTCTAGGAGTTCTGCGTTGCTTTAATGCAGGTAGTTCAACACCAGGAACTCCTCTTTTAATCCCCATCAATGTATCCATTAGTTTTAAACCTTCGAAAGCATCTTTTGCATAACGAACAGTGCCAGAGAATTGTTCGCTTAAATCCTGCTCAACAAATGAACGCGTTAAAGCTGCTCCGCCTAAAACTACTGGCCACTTTTTGCCCAAACCCCTTGAATCCAACTCTTGTAAATTTTCTTTCATAATTACAGTTGATTTAACAAGAAGTCCTGACATGCCAATCACATCAACATTGTTCTCATTAGCAGCATCAATAATCTGATTTACGGTTTGTTTTATTCCAATATTGACTGTTTCATAGCCATTGTTAGATAAAATGATGTCAACTAAATTCTTGCCAATATCGTGCACATCTCCCTTAACTGTCGCTAGTAAAATTTTTCCACGACCTTCATCATCAGTCTTTTCGATGAAAGGCTCAAGATAGGCAACTGCACTTTTCATTACTTCAGCTGATTGAAGTACGAACGGTAATTGCATCTCACCTTTTCCAAATAGCTCCCCAACAACCTTCATGCCAGATAGAAGATGCTCATTAATAATTGCTAGAGCCGGCATACCTGAATCTAGGGCGGTCTTTAAGTCTTCATTCAAACCAACTTTTTCTCCATCGATGATTCGACGTTGTAAACGCTCATCTAAAGGAAGTGCTGCCAACTCTGCCGCACGACTTTCTTTAGTAGTTGTTACCTTAACATTTTCGAAAAGCTCTAAAAATTTGGTAAGTGGATCATAGGAAACATTTCCATCAGCATCGAATTTGCGCCGATCGTAAACCAGATCTAACGCAACATCTAATTGCTCGCTAGGAATTCGATTGATCGGGGTAATCTTTGATGGATGGACAATTGCCGAATCCAATCCATTTTTTACCGCTTCGGATAAAAACACCGAATTTAGAACGATTCGAGCGGCTGGATTTAGCCCAAAAGACACGTTACTTACACCCAGAGTTGTTTGAACTTGCGGATACTCTGTTTTCAAAGCTTTGATTGCATTAATGGTTTCAATTCCATCTCGCCTGGTTTCTTCTTGACCAGTAGCAATTGGAAAAGTTAGGCAATCGATCAAAATATCTTCAACTCTCATTCCCCAATTCGCTGTTAAATCTGTTATCAATCGCTTGGCGACTTTTAACTTCCATTGCGAATCCCGCGCTTGACCTTCCTCATCAATAGTTAAAGCAATTACCGCTGCGCCATGTTCGACTACTAACGGCATAATTCTGGCAAATCGCGAAGTGGGTCCGTCACCATCTTCATAATTAACAGAATTAATGACAGATCTACCACCAAGTTGCTTCAATCCAGCCTCAAGCACTGCAGGTTCAGTTGAATCCAGAACAATGGGCAAAGTTGATGAAGTGGCAAATCTAAATGCCAGCTCTTTCATATCAGATACGCCATCTCTTCCAACATAATCAACCGACAAATCCAACATGTGTGCGCCATCGCGAATTTGATCTCTAGCAATCTCAACACAGGTTTGCCAGTCCTCGGCTAATAACGCATCACGAAAAGCCCTGGAGCCATTGGCATTAGTTCTTTCACCTATTGATAGATAAGTGTTTTGTTGTCTAAAAGGTGCGAATTGATAAAGAGAAGATGCACCACTTTCGCGGACAACTTCCCTATCTAAAACTTTAGTATTTCTTAAAGCTAGAACTACTTCTTTCATATGTGCTGGAGTAGTGCCACAACAGCCGCCAACTAAATTTACTTTGTAATCTTTTACAAAGGTCTTTAACGCAGCAGCCAATTCAAGTGGCGCTAATGGATAGTGTGCTCCGCCATCACTTAAAACTGGTAATCCTGCATTGGGCATTACAGATATTCCTACAGTGGCACCTTTACTTAAAACTCGTAAATGCTCACTCATTTCAGCAGGACCAGTTGCGCAATTTAAACCAATTAGATCAATTCCAATTGGCTCTAATGCATTTAACGCAGCGCCAATCTCTGATCCCATCAACATGGTCCCAGTGGTTTCCACAGTAACTTGCGCGATTAAAACGATATCTTGCTTCGAACGCGAGATAGCATCCCGCGCACCATTAACAGCAGCTTTAGCCTGGAGAAGGTCTTGCGTTGTTTCCACAAGTAAAGCATCTGATCCGCCGGCAATTAATCCGTCGGATGCGATGGCATAAGCCTCTTTTAATTTTTCGTATGTTGTATGACCTAGCGTTGGTAATTTTGTGCCTGGTCCTAAAGAACCGAGCACCCAACGAGGACGATCATGTGTTGAATATTGATCAGCAATCTCACGGGCTATTTTTGCGCCCGAAAACGCTAACTCATATATCCGATCTTCAATTCCGTACTCAGCTAAGTTTGCAAAGTTGGCTCCGAATGTATTGGTCTCGATCGCATCAACACCAGCCTCTAAATACTCCGCGTGCACTTCTTTCACGATATCGGGCCTTGTTACATTTAAAATTTCATTGCAACCCTCATGGTTTTGAAAATCTTCAAGTGATGGATTTCGGGCTTGTAACATGGTACCCATCGCACCATCGGCAATAACTACGCGTTCAGATAAAGCGGCGCGTAATGAGTTCATTCCAATAAGTTTACCTTAGATAAGACAGGCAACTGCTTGATTTATAGTGCTAAACCTAACAAGGAATCAATAGCCCTGGCCATTAATCCACTTTGATTAACAGAGGGGTTGCTTTGAGAGGATTTTGCCCAACTAGTTAATCGATCTAGAGCAGATGGTGTATCGAGATTATTTGATATGTCTTGAATCAAGGAATCAATCACATCATCAGTTTCAGATACTTCACTTTGCGCCAAAGCAGATCTAACTAAATTAACTTCCATAATAGATTTATCAAGAAGTTTCATACTCCATGCACGATCTTGTTGATAATGTCCGCGCAATAGGGCCCATCTTAGAATCATAGGATCAACACCTGATTCAAGTAATTTAGATACAAAAACTAAATTTCCTTTCGACTTACTCATTTTTTCACCATCTAAGGAGATCATTGCTGCATGAACAAAACTTTCAGAGAATTTACGTCCATAAGCTGCCTGAATAATTTGAGCGCTCATAAAATGATGTGGAAATATCAAATCAGAACCTCCACCTTGCATTGAAACTATCGGATCATTTTTATTGCCATCTAGATAATGACAGGCAATTGCGGTGCACTCCACATGCCAACCGGGTCTGCCAAATCCAAAACTGCTTTCCCAGCCCGGTTCCTGCCCCACATGCGCGCTCCAAACGAGTGGATCTAATTTATGTTTCTTACCAACTCTTTGTGGATCTCCCCCACGCTCAGAAAAAATTTTAATCGCTTCATCGATTGGGATAGGTAGATCGGTGAGAAAATGTTCAACAGCGAAATAGTAGTCACCTGCAATCTCATATAAATATCCATTTTTTTCTAGACGCTTTATGAAATCTTCAATAATCGGTAGCGATTCAGTTACTTTGATAAAATGTTGCGGTGGAATGATTCGTAACGCAGACATATCAGACTTAAAGAGATCAATTTGCGCATCAGCCAAGTCAGACCAATTTACTTGATCGCGATTGGCCCTTTCTAAAAGTGGATCATCGATATCGGTGATGTTCTCAACGAATTCAACATTTTCTCCTGACAAAAATTGAAACCTATGAATAAGATCAAAGGCCAAATATGTAGCAGCATGTCCCAAATGGGTAGCGTCATATGGGGTAATCCCACATACATACATCCGAAAATCCTTTGATTTTTCAAAATGTACAAAACCTGCAGATGAATCCTTGAGTTTTAGAGATGGGAAATGATGATTGATCAATGGAGGAACAAATGGTTTTGGCCAACTATTCATATTCTAGAATCCCCTCTAAACCGGCGGCCATGGAATGGCCGGCCATTGATCACTTGGAAAAGGAAAATGTCCGGCTGCAAGTAAATCTGAAATCCGTAGATGTATTGCAGATATTTCAGCAGCAGTCAGCAAATCTTCTAAAGCAGAGCTTAAATCTAAATTATCGACCCTATTCAATAATTCAATCTCCTCTGGAATAAAATTATCCCCAGCGAATTGCCACAAAACAGTTCGCAATTTATTTTCTTGATGAAAACATACTCCGTGGTCACACCCTCTTAGTTTCCCAACACTATCGACCAACAAATGTCCGAATTTACGATCTGTATTATTAATAATGGTGTCAAATAAAGCTAGTTTTCGAAGTTGCGGATCACTGCTTTGACCAAAATCAACAACATCTACATTTTCATCGATTTCTACCCATTCTTGCACCATTCCAAAACCAAATGGCCCTTCTCGCAAAACCGTAGTTGGAACTAAATCAAAATCGGCCAATTCACTCAATAAGAAAGCAGCGTATTCCCGGTTTGCTAAATTACCATCAGCAAAATCCCACAACGGACGTTCGCCAAGAACTGGCTTATAAATAACTTTAATTACCGGATCAGTATTTTCTAATGTGGCCTGCAAAGTTGCATTTGATGCATCAACTAATCGACCGATTACTTTCAAGTTTGCGCTCTTTATTGCCTCAAGTGTTTTGTTCAACGTCGGTATCCATTAGCTCTCGGACATAAATGACCTAATGGGTCCACCGGTAGTGCACAAAATGGGCATGCAGGTCGTCCAGCATTTACGACAAGATTCGCTCGGTCACAAAAGCCCTTAATTTGATTGATTTTCAAATTCGCCACAATCAAGTCTGGCCCAAAATCTATATCATCAATTAGCAACTCATCATCTTGAGAGGCAGCCTGCATATTTACAACCACGTACTCATTCTCCCAAGTAATGCTAATGACCCCAACTGTGAAGTCAGATTCGATTGGTAATTCTAAAGGCGCATCATCTTGCACAGCTGGTGCGGTTAATTCCTCTGGACTAGCAAGCTTTCCGCGACGTAATTCGCGGATTAATTCTTCAAACCGCTCTGCAAGTGCGATTACTTGACCTTTATCAATCGCAACCGTGTTTAAGTTTCCCTCAGATTTAACCTGCATAAAGAATTCACGCTGCCCAGGTTCTCCAATTGCACTAACAATAAATCGATTAGCTGGTTGATGCCTGTAAATAATCCTTGGCATTACTTGTTCCACCATCTAATAGGTTTGCCTAGAAGATTTCCACCACCTAGAACATTGGATTTAAAATCACTCATATTTGAGCTCTTAATTTTATAATTACTTTGAATTATCGAATTCGACGATTTACCTATGCTAATTGTAGAGATTGACGCCGGTTCGGCTACAAAACTTTGGAATTTATCAATCGGTAGACCTAACGAAGCCGCCAAAATCATTTTGATAATGTCTCCATGGGTAACAAGGAGAATTGGACCTTTCTGCGCTGATAAATCCCTAATTAGACCTTCAACTCGTCGCCTCATCTGCTTAAAGCTCTCACCTTGGGGAAATGTAAAGGTGGAGGGTTTGTTCTGAACATTCTTCCAGCGTTTATCTTTGGACAAAGTTCGTAATTTCTTTCCCGACCAGTCGCCATAATTCATTTCTATCAGTTCAGGTTCAATTTGAAACTCAATTTTTGGATTCGCCTTCATGAAGGGAGTAATTGTTTGAATACATCTAGTTAGAGGACTGCAATACACCTGGCTTACCTTCAAAGTTAGAAGGTAACTTGCGAGCTCTTTTGACTGTTTGAAACCATCTTTAGATAGTTCCACCGAATCATCTTGACCAGCCAAAATCCCTTTGGTATTCGCCACAGATTGGGCGTGACGTAAGAGATAAACAATCGGCATTTGGCAAGGTTACCGATATTTTTGACCTCACGTTGCTACTCTGCCAACCATGGAACGTCGAAAATTAGGTGGAGTATCGATATCCCGCCTTGGTCTGGGAACTATGACCTGGGGTCGCGATACTGACGAGAATGAGGCTGCGCAACAACTTCAATATTTCGTTGAGGCAGGTGGAAACCTAATTGATACCGCAGCTGTTTATGGTGATGGTGATGCAGAACGAGTATTAGGTGGATTTATCGGAACTTTAGTAAAACGAGATCAATTATTTATTGCTTCAAAAGCTGGCATAACCTTTAAAGATGGATTGCGACAGGTCAATAACTCTAGAAATGAATTGATATCTGATTTAGATAGAACTCTCACGCGGCTTAATGTTGATTATCTGGATATGTGGCAAATTCACACTTGGGATAAAAACACTCCACTTGAAGAAACACTTTCTGCTTTAGATTACGCAACATCATCAGGTAAGGCACGTTATGTAAGCGTCTGTAACTTTAACGGCTGGCAGTTAGCGCGTTCTGCGACATTACAAAATCCAATATTTGGTAAAGCAGCAATCACTAGTGCCCAAAATGAATACTCACTGCTAAATCGAAGGGTCGAAGAAGAAGTTATACCGGCAGCAACTGCATTGAATGTAGGTTTTCTAGCTTGGTCCCCACTAGGCCGTGGAGTATTAACCGGTAAATACCGAAACGGTGTGCCCTCAGATTCTCGCGGAGCATCGCCTCATTTTGCAAATTTTGTTGAACCGTATTTAACTGAACGAGCTAAACAAATAGTTGAAGCAGTTTGCGTTGCCGCCGATGGTTTGGGCTATTCACCATTAGAAGTAGCTCTATCTTGGGTAAGAGATGCCCCAGGTGTAACTAGCGTGCTTATAGGTGCTCGAACTGGTGCTCAATTACGGGGTATTTTAACTGTTGAACAAATCACTCTGCCAGATCAGGTGCGCCAGGCACTTAATGAGGTTTCTGCAAACTAATTTTTAGATATTATCTAAAAATTCATAGAGAACTCTTACTCCAAATTTTAATCCTTCAATAGGCACACGCTCATCGACTCCATGAAATAGCGCGAAAAAATCTAAATCTTTTGGCAAACGCAATGGTGAGAAACCATAACCAACTATTCCCACATCATGTAAAGCTTTATTATCTGTTCCGCCACTCATCAGGTAAGGAACTGGAATACCTTGAGCATCTTCGCTATTAATTGCCTTACACATTGCATCAACTAACGGTCCAGCAAAATCAACTTCTAGGGCTATATCTCTAGTCAGAATTTCTACCGAAACCTCATCCCCTGCCAATTTCTTAATAGTTTGATGCAACGCATCTTCATAACCCGGTAGAAAACGGCCATCAATAACAGCACTGGCTTCACCAGGAATTACATTTGCTTTATAGCCCGCTTCAAGCATTGTTGGATTTGCCGTGTTTGAAATTGTTGCGCCCAGCATTTTCACTGCATTGCCAAGGTGATTAAGCAAAGGTTTAACATTACTTGCTTCATATTTATCGCCAGTAAGTTCAGCAATTTTTCTGAAAAATTTACTACTAGTCTTGGTCTCAACCTGTGGCCATTCATAATTTCCGATTCGAGAAACTGCATCAGATACTTTTGTTACGGCGTTATCTTTATTAACAAAAGAACCGTGACCGGCGGTGCCTTTAGCGCTGAGTTTAAGCCACTGAATTCCCTTTTGAGCAGCTTCAATTAGATATAAACGATTCTCTCCTGTGATTGTTATTGAAAATCCCCCAACCTCTGAGATCGCTTCGCTATACCCCTTAAATAATTCTGGGCGATGCTTAACCAACCAACGAGATCCATAATTTGATCCGGCCTCTTCATCAGCGAAGAAAACCAACAAGATGTTTCTTGGCGGTTTATATCCAATCCTTTGCCACATTCGAACTGATGCCAAAATCATGGCATCCATATCCTTCATATCAACAGCTCCGCGACCCCAAATAAACCCGTCTTTAATGATTCCACCAAATGGATCGACCGACCAGTCATCAGCATTGACTGGAACAACATCTATGTGTCCATGTAAAACTAAACCCGGACGATCTTTATCGCGTCCTTCAATATGTGCTACAACATTTACTCGGTTTGGTGCAGTTTCAATTAATTCACTTTTTATTCCAACTTCACTTAATTTAGCTGCAACATACTCAGCCATCGCTTTCTCATCGCCTTTGCCTTCACCATAATTTACGCTTGGAATACGTATCATTTCCTGAAAGAGTGAAATTGTTTCATCTTCTAATTGCAGAATCTGTTCAGGGGTAAGTTTCATAGCCCTATTCTCCTATATAAGTTCAATTTCCATTGAATCCAGATTGCGTTAAAATACAAATAAGTCCGGGTGGCGGAATTGGCAGACGCGCTAGCTTGAGGTGTTAGTGCCCGTAAGGGCTTAGGGGTTCAACTCCCCTCCCGGACACCATAAAAAGCGAGTTGTGAATATGATGCGCTGGTGGATGTGAATGCTTCTAACTTAATAAGGGTTATTCCAGATTTTCCAAAGCCTGGGATTATCTTTAAAGACATTACGCCTTTACTCGCGAACGCAGAAGCTTTTAGAGATGTGTGCAATCAAATCGCAGAGTGTGCCGATGAAGTCGAATACATCGCTGGCGTAGAGGCACGTGGTTTCATCTTTGCCGCAGCGGTTGCAGCCATTAGTAACAAAGGTTTAATTCCCATTAGAAAATCTGGCAAGCTACCAGGAAATACTTATTCAACTAGTTACGATCTTGAATACGGAAAGGCAACACTGGAACTGCACTCCGATTTAATCCCAGTAGGTGGGAAGGTCCTTCTAGTTGATGATGTTTTGGCAACAGGAGGAACAGCTGTTGCAGCCCTTGATTTAATCAAAATGGCTGGGTTATCCCCAATAACCATGGCATTTCTTTTGGAAATTCCCGCACTAGGTGGAAGATCACGGATCGCCAAGAGCCATCCTGGTCTAAAAATACAAACAATATTGGCAGAATAACCACATGGCCGAACTGATCTATTACTGCGGAACGATGGATAGCGGTAAATCCACACTTGCTTTGCAGACCGCTCACAATCACCGATCCCGCGGGCGCGACGGTGTAATTTTCACAAGTAAAGACAGAGCTGGCAAAGGATTGATTTCATCTCGCCTTGGATTACAGATTGAAGCTTTAGAGGTTGATGATGATTTAGACATTCATAAACTAATTGTTGAGCGACTTTCAATAGGTGGGCGTATCAGTTTTATCATCTGTGATGAAGCACAGTTTATTCAGCTGAGCAAATTGGACAATTGGCGAAAATTGTTGATGGTTTAGGCATAGATGTATATGCATTCGGAATTTTGGCTGATTTTAGAACTAAGTTATTTCCTGGTAGTGCCCGCTTAGTTGAATTAGCCGATCGCGTACAAACTCTGCAAGTAGAAGCTCTTTGTTGGTGCGGTGAACGTGCTACTCATAATGCAAGAACGATTGATGGCAAGATGGTCACAGAAGGAGAACAAGTTGTAGTTGGCGATGTAAGCGCTTCTGCAAAGGTTGCTTATGAAGTTCTCTGCCGTCGACACCATATGCGTAAAGTTACCTCTAAAGTTTCAAATCCCGCTGCTGAACAATCCCTACCTTTCAATAATTAACTCATTATGAAAACAAAAGGTTACGCAGCACTCAGCGCAAAAGCCGCACTAGTTCCGTTTGAATTTGAACGTCGATCCCTTAGACCAAGAGATGTTGCGCTGGATATTTTCTATGCTGGAATTTGTCACTCAGATATCCATCAAGTGCGTGAAGAATGGGGTCCTTCGACATTTCCGATGGTTCCAGGTCATGAGATTGTTGGAAGAGTGATTGAA
>Ga0102815_10002925_pt1 | contig 10313 bp, 7 predicted proteins | sample ColrivemetaGS759_FD_79113 | JGI IMG/M metagenome (GOLD analysis project Ga0102815, IMG submission 79113) | Estuarine microbial communities from the Columbia River estuary - Ebb tide ETM metaG S.759 | ecosystem: Environmental > Aquatic > Marine > Intertidal zone > Estuary | place: USA: Columbia...
AAATCAAATTGTTCTGATTCGTCTCCAGTATTATTATAATCACATAATTCTAAATCAAATGGCTCAAAAGCCTCTGAACGTGCATGTACAACTAAATTAAATAATGGGGTTGCTGATACATTATAACAAGCTTCATCAGCAATACCTTCAACCCGAACATAAATAGGTTCAGAATTTACTGTATTTGTATACACGCTAGGTAATTGATTAGTCCCTCCATCTGCATCTGCAAAATTAGTGTAATATGTTACTTCAAAATCTGCTGGATTTTGAGTTCCTAATATCCCAAGAGTTTGGAAATCTAAATCAAATGTTTCGACTCCATCACTAGAAGGGTCATCACACAATTCTAAATCAGGGACAGGATTTATTGTTGGCAAACTTAGTACTGTTAGCTGAAAAGAAGCCGTTTCATAACAAGATTGAGTAATTCCATCTTCAATTCTAGCATAAATTATTTCTCCATCAGTTCCATTATATAAAGTAGAATCTATAGAATCAATTGGATTTTCTCCTCTTTCAGCATCTGTTTGGTTTGTATGATATGTGATAATAAAATCGGTCGAAGTTTGTGTTCCTAAAATATTTAAGTCATTATCAGTAAGATTAAATGTAGATCCTGATAAATTACAAATAGCAAGATTTTCTACCAAAACAATTGTTGGATTAGGTATAAACTCAACTAAAATATCATCTGTAGCTTGACAAGTTCCGTTAAAAACAATATCAGCAGAATATACTCCAGGTTCTGTAACGTCTAAGGTCGAGCCTGTTTCTCCAGTGATTTCAACTCCTTCAAGATACCATGTGTGAGTTGCAGTAGGCACTTGAGTGTCGAGCACAATAGTATCTTCATAACATTGAGCTGTTTGAGAAGCTATTGTAATATCTGCTCCTAAATCACCACCTAAATTAAAACTACCTGCTTCTAAAAATACAGCTGCGTCATATAAAGTATCACCATCATCTGCTATTACTAATTTAATATTATATGTAGTATTAGGAGTTACAACTGAAGATGCTTCCATACTTACTGTATGTCCTCTAAAATCAATAGGACTATTTATCTCAGGTTGACCATTAGGTGTCCCATAATAGGTGTCAAAATAGGTTGGATTTACTGAAGCACACCCTGAATTATATAACTGATCTCTAACATTTAACACAGAAATTTCATCTGTTGTTCCTGGAACTACAGCTAAATTAGTTGTAACACCAGTTGAAGTGTCTGTTAAAAGGAATGCAAATGCATCTGTATATGTACATTGAAAAGTACCATATTCTTCAGAAGCAAAAATAAAGTTAAAACTTATTGTATTAGCTAAAGGCACAAAATCGAATTCAATAGATGTTGCATCATTTGTATCTCCTACTAATAATCCTGCAATTGCATTTTCTAAATCTAAATCTCCTGGCCATCCCCCGCTGCTAAGTGTTCCTGTTTCGGGACCTTCAGCATCTGCGGCATTTCCAGTTGTCATAATAATTCCTTCAGAAAAAGGAAATACATCGCCATCACTTATAAAATATCCAATACCATTTGTACTTCCAAAATTGGAACCTGTTGAAAAATTAATATTAGCAACTCCAGCACAATCACTATTAATTAGCACATCTTCAACTAATTGATTTACAGTATATGTTGTTTGGTCTACTTGAATATAAGGGCCTAAAACATTTACAGTAATGGTAGTTGAATTTGAACATCCAGTTGGATTTGTATCCGTAACTGTAAGCGTTACAAAAAATGCACCTATTGCAGTATAAGTATGTGAAGAATTTTGACCATTTACTGTATTTGTGTCACCAAAATTCCAGCTATAAGCAGCTCCAGTTCCATTATCTGAAAAATTAGCATCTCCAAAAAAATCAATTGAGTCTCCAAGGGTAATTACAACATTTCCAGAAGTATCTTGAGCAGGGACAGTACTATCTATTATAGCTGTTATTATTTGACAAGGAGTAGCGCAATTAATAGCAGCTTCCCAACCTGGGAAACCTACTGCGCCATTACTTACCCATTGAAGCGTTAAACATCCAGCTGCATTTGATGCTTGAACTACTCCAGGGCTAGATGTTCCTGAATATTGACCAATAACTCCAGCAGATGTGTCAGATCCATTATATATGGTTAATATGTCTGCTCCAGATTGTGTATTAAATGAAGAAAAATTAAGATTTACTGCCTCACCAGCATTAGGTGAGCAAATAGTTAATACAAAATTTTCATTATTCCCATAGTTTCCTGATGAACCTCCAGAATCAAATAAACTACCACTGCATTGCGAAAATGTTCCGTTCTGCATATTAATATCTTGCCCGTTTAAAAAAAGAAAATTAAAAACAAAACAGATAAGTAAAAGTGTGTTTAATCTCAAAATAATATTGTTAATGTCAACCAAATATATATATAACTCCCAACTTCTTTTATTATTTTAGCAAAAAAAATCTATGACTAATTTTAAGATTTCAATACAAGCTACTGACAATCCTTTAATAATAAAATTTGTTGCTGATACATTCCTTGTTAACTATGATAATTTTGAATTCAATAACATTGATGAGGCATCAAACTCGCCATTAGCTCAACAATTATTTCATTTACCATTTGTAAAGAAAGTTTATATATCGGGAAACTTTGTTGCAATAGAACGTTTTAGTATTATTGAGTGGGAAGATGTACAAAACGATGTAGCATTGCAAATTGAAAATTATATAAATTCTGGGGGGCAAGTAGTTTTAAACTCAACCAAAAGAAAAGTGCCTATCTCAATTTATGCTGAAAGTACACCTAATCCTGCTGTATTAAAATTTGTATGTAACAAATCACTTGTAGCTTCATCACATGAATTTGAATCTATTGAAGACGCAAAAATATCTCCACTTGCTACTAAACTATTTCATTATCCCTTTGTAAAAAGTGTATTTCTTGATGCTAATTATATTTCAATAACAAAATTTGATATAGTAGAATGGAACGATATTACTACTGAATTACGTGAATTTGTAAAAGGTTTTCTTGAAGAAGGTAATGAAGTAATTATAGCAAGTGCAATTGGTGCTCCAGAAAAAAATGAAACAAAACTAGATGAAGAATTTGAAACACTTGATGAAACTTCAAAAGAAATAATAAATATTTTAGAAGAATATGTTAAGCCTGCTGTTGCAAGTGATGGTGGAAATATTCAATTTAAATCTTACAATGAAATCTCTAAAGTTGTAAAGGTTGTTTTACAAGGCGCTTGCAGTGGTTGTCCTTCTTCTACATTTACATTAAAGAATGGAATTGAAAACATGCTTAAAGAAATGCTTAAAGGTAAAGTTGAGCGCGTTGAGGCAATTAATGGTTAATTTATTTATAATAACAATATTTACTAACAGTATTAACCTTAAAAATAAATAAAATGGCAGTATTAAAAGTAATTGAAGTTCTATCAAACTCTGATAAGAGTTGGGAAGACGCAACAAAAAAAGCTGTAAAAAAATATTAAATCTGTATACGTTCAGGATCAAAGTGCAGTTGTAAAAGATGGTGAAGTTTAAGAATTTAGAGTAAACCTAAAACTTACTTTTGAAGTTAAATAACTTCAATAAAATAAGATTTCTATTAGGCGTTCATTTAAGAACGCTTTTTTTTATGCCACTATTTTGTATTTTTAGCATATGTTCAAACTCTTCTTAGCTATTTTTATTTTATTACCTTTAATTTCATGCATAGAAAAAAACAAAGATTCAATGAATAATAAATATACAAATGAGCTAATTAATGAAACCAGTCCATATTTACTGCAACATGCACATAATCCTGTAGATTGGAAAGCTTGGAATGAACAAACATTAGCTGAAGCAAAAGCAAAAAATAAACTTATTTTAATAAGTATTGGATATGCGGCATGCCATTGGTGCCATGTAATGGAACATGAAAGTTTTGAGGATTCTCTTGTTGCTCAAGTAATGAATAAAAATTTCATTAATATTAAAGTAGACAGAGAAGAACGTCCAGATATAGATCAAGTTTACATGAATGCTGTCCAGATATTAACTGGACGTGGAGGCTGGCCTTTAAATGTTGTAGCCCTTCCAGATGGAAGACCATTTTGGGGAGGCACCTATTTTAAAAAAGAGCAATGGATAAGTGCTCTAAACCAAATACATAAAGTATATACATCTACTCCTGATAAAATTGAAGAATATGCATCAAACCTTGAAAAAGGCATTAAATCTATAGACATAGTCCATCTAAACACAAATGAAATAGATTTTAATCAAGAATTTATTGATAATATAGTTAAAAAATGGTCAGAAAATTTTGATTATGACAAAGGTGGAAACAATAGAGCTCCAAAATTTATGATGCCAAACAATTTGCATTTTTTACTTAGACAAGCCTATCAAACAAATGATGAGTCTCTAAAAAATTATGTAAATCTTACCCTAAAAAATATAGCATTTGGTGGTATTTATGATCAAATTGGTGGCGGTTTTTCTAGATATTCAGTAGACACAAAATGGCATATTCCTCATTTTGAAAAAATGCTTTATGATAATGCTCAATTAGTAAGTTTATATAGTGATGCATACCTAATAACTAAAAACCCAATATATAGAGATGTGGTTTATGAAACTTTGTATTTTGTTGAAACAGAATTATCAACTACAGATGGTATATTCTATTCTTCATTAGATGCAGATAGTTTAAATAAAGATGAAGAATTAGAAGAAGGTGCTTTTTATGTTTGGCAGAAAAATGAATTAAAACAGCTGTTAGGTGAAGATTTTAAGCTCTTTTCAGAATATTATAATATTAATAATTATGGGTTCTGGGAACACGATAATTACGTATTAATTAAAACACAATCGGATGAAGAAATTGCATCTACTTATAATATTTCAATTGAAAGTTTAAAAGAAAAAGTTGCAAGTTGGAAGACCATTTTATTTGAGGTAAGAGAAAAAAGAAAAAAGCCAAGATTAGACGACAAATCGTTAACCTCATGGAATGCTTTAATGCTAAAAGGTTATGTAGATGCGTATCGTGTTTTTAATGAAGAAAAGTTTTTGAAATCGGCAATAAATAGTGCGAAATTTATTGTAACAAAGCAACTAAAAAGTGATGGTGGTTTATTTCATAATTATAAAGAGGGTAAAAGTACTATTAATGGTTATCTAGAAGATTATGCAACAACTATAGATGCTTTTTTAAATCTTTACGAGGTAAATCTGGAAGAACGTTGGCTGAATTATTCCAAAAATTTAACGAATTATGTTTTTGATCATTTTTTCGATGACAAAAGTAAAATGTTTTACTTCACTTCTAATAACGATCCTGCTTTAATTGCAAGAACAATAGAGTATAGAGATAATGTTATTTCAGCTAGTAATTCTATTATGGCAAAGAATTTACTTAGATTATCACATTATTTTGATAATCTAAGTTATTATAATACTGCATCAACAATGCTAAACAATGTTCAGCCAGAAATAAACCAATATCCTTCAGGTTTCTCAAACTGGCTAGATTTAATGTTAAACTATTCTAATAATTTTTATGAGGTAGCTGTTGTTGGTAAAGACGCTAAAAAAATGATTAAAGAACTGAATCATTATTATCTACCAAATAAATTAATTATAGGAAGTCTTTCTGAGAATGAATTACCTCTTTTAAAAAATAGATTCGTTAAAGAAAAAACACTTATCTATGTATGTGTAAACAAAACTTGTAAAATGCCTGTTTCGGAAGTTACCAAGGCTATAGAATTAATCAAATAATAATGAGTAACATCATATCAATTTTAATTGTCTTAATTGCAATTGAACATGCTTACTTTCTAGTTTTAGAAATGTTTTTATGGACTAAACCTCAAGGCATTAAGGCTTTTAGTTTAAAATCAAAAACGTTTGCAGAAGACACCAAAGTATTAGCTGCAAATCAAGGATTATACAACGGCTTTTTGGCTGCTGGATTAATTTTTGGATTATTATCTAAAAATGAAAATACTCTAATCTTTTTCTTAACATGTATAATTACAGCAGGATTATATGGTGCTTATTCTACTAAAAAAATCAGACTTTTTAACATACAATCTCTTCCTTCACTTTTATGTTTACTATTTATATGTATTAAGTAATAAAAAATAGTATATTTTTTGATAAATTTACCATGTTAAAAACAAAAATAAATTTGCAGAATTATTTCCGAAGAATAAGTCTGATATTGTAAGCTTTATTAAATCTAATAAAATTAAACTCAGTAAAGAAGACGATTTAAAAAAACTAATAAAATACATTAATTCTTTATAATTGAAAATGGAAAAGTATTTAGAGCTTATCAAAAATCTATTAATTGAATATTCACCTAAAGTTTTAACAGCTTTATTTATTTTAATAATTGGTTTATTTATAATCCAAATGATTATTAAAATGTCCAAAAAATTAATGGAAAAAAGAAATGTTGATGAAACACTTCAAAAGTTTTTGATTAATCTTTTAGGATGGACTTTAAAAATTTTACTTTTTGTTTCTGTTGTAGCAAAACTTGGAATTGAAACAACTTCATTCGCTGCAATTTTAGCTGCAGCTGGTTTAGCAATTGGGCTGGCGCTTCAAGGTTCTCTTACTAATTTTGCTGGAGGTGCATTAATTATGATTTTTAAACCTTTTAAAATTGGAGAAATTATAGAAGCTCAAGGTGAGTTAGGTGTTGTAAAAGAAATTGAAATCTTTACAACAAAACTTGTAGGCCTATCTAATAAAGAAATTATTATACCAAATGGTGCTTTATCTAATGGAAACATTATTAATTATACATCTTTAGGAACTAGAAGAGTTGACTTAGTTTTTGGAGTAGGATATGATTCGGATATTAAAGAGACTAAAAATGTGTTAATGAATATCCTAAAATCTCATCCAAAAATATTAGATACTCCAGAACCTACTGTTACAGTACTTGAATTAGCAGATAGCTCTGTTAATTTTGCAGTAAGACCTTGGTGTAAAACTGAAGATTATTGGAAAGTTTATTTTGATGTTACTGAACAAACTAAAATAGAATTAGACAAAGCAGGAATAGAAATACCTTATCCTCATGCTGTAGAAATACAAAAAAAAGGTTAATTAAGACTTCGGTTTTAAAGCAATAAAATCTTTTAAATAAAAAGGTTCAAAATAGGCGACATCTTCGATGTCGCTTTTTTTATACTTATCGTATGCTATTTTACTCATGTTTTCTGAAGAAGGCAACTTGTTTTCAATAAAAAAAGCATTTTCATGTGTAATCACTTCTTTAGATTTTTGGACACCATTTCCAACAAAATAGACTTTTCCTTCATTTAGATACGACTTAAATGAATTCTCATCTAATACTTGAGCCTTTGTTTCCCTTATCTGATTATTATGCTTATCAAATACAGCAGAATAAACCTCCATTCGTCTTGCATCTAGCATAGTAATAATAATACCCTCATTAATTTTTATTTGATCAGCAAGCGCCTCTAAGGTTGAAACAGATATTAAAGGAATCTCTAGAGCAAAACATAAACCCTTAGCGGCAGATACACCAATTCTCAATCCTGTATAAGAACCAGGACCCTTACTTATAGCAATCGCACTTAAATCCTTTGTTGTTATTTTTGCTTCGTTAATCACCTCTTCTATAAAAAGGTGTAAACGTTCTGCGTGAGAATAATTATTATTATAATCTTCTTTTAAAACCAAAGTCTCTCCTTTTTTAGAAAGAGAGACAGAACAATTGGTTGTACTTGTTTCTATGCACAGAATATATTCCAAACTTAAAAAGTTATGGTTTTGCCTACATAAAAATCTAAAACTTTTGTTTTAAAAACAAAATCATATTTTGCATTTATCAAAGAAGATTCTGCATTAATTAATCTAATTCGTGCTTGTTCTAATTCAAAATTATTTAAAGCACCAATATTATAGCGTTCTAAACTATTATCAAAAGCTAATTGCTGAGAAGTTAAGGATTTCTCTGCTGCAACATATGTTTTTAATGCTGCTTGAGCATCTGTATAAGCATTTTGTATTGTTGATTCTAGATCTAATTTTGCTTGTTCTAAACTTAACTTACTGTTTTCTACTAGTATTTTTGATTTTGCAACAGAGGTTTTATTTTGAAATCTTGAAAAGATTGGAATTCCAACATTTAGATTAAAACCATGCCCTTTATTGTCGTTTATCTGTTGGAAAAAAGAATTAGAACTATTTAAATTTGAGAAATTTGCTCCTGTGTTAAATCCATAACCAAGGGAAACATTGGGATAATAACCACTTTTAGAAAGATCTACACCTAATTGTGCCGATTCGATATCTTTCTCTGCAATTTTTATTTCATTTCTTCTTTCATAAGCTTCTGTTAAAATAAGTGAAATATCATCGTACATCATTGAAGCAGAAGGCGTTCCTACATCTACAACCTCAACATCAAACCCTATATAAGGTATTTGTAGTAATTGCGCTAGTTGCAATAAAGAGAGATCATGATTATTTTCAGCTATTGTAACTTTTTGAGCATCATTACTTAACGTGGCCTCTGCGTCAAAAAGATTTGCTTTTGGTTGAACACCTGATTCTACAAGATCTTGAACTTGTTTTAATTGCTTTTCAGAAAATGCATATTGAGCTTTTGCTATTTCTAAGTTTTCTTTATTAAACAAGATGTTTAAGTAAGTGTTTACTACAAACAGCCCTATATCGTCTATAAGTTTTCCTTGTTCTAAATTGCCTTTTTCTAACCCAAGTTTAGATTGTTCATATATAAGTTTATTTCTAAATCCACTAAACACATTTTGAGATACATTTATCCCAAAACTTGTTGAGTGAAATGTTCTGTCAGCAAAATTTCCTGGATATAACTCTACTGTACCTAAACTTAACGATTGATTTGCATTAGCACTTAAAGAAGGTAAAAAGTTTCCTTTTGAAGCTTTTATATCTTGTTCATTCGTTAACAAGCTATTCTCACCTTGTTTAATAGCTATATTATTTTCATAAGCATAATCAATGCATTCTTGTAAATCCCATACTTTCTTTTCTTGAGAGAAAGAAAATGAAATTACAAATGCCATAAAAAATGTTAATACCTGTTTCATATTAATGCTTTTGATTTTATTAATCTTCAGTCTCTTCTTCCTCATCTTCTTCATCAGCTGCTTTATTCCAGACTTTTATTTTATCTTCTTCTTTAAGACCATCTTTTATTTCAACATTGATACCATCAGACAAGCCTAAATCTACATTTACCTTTTTAAATTTTCCGTCTTCTTTTAATACCTCAACAAAAGGTTTTTCTGTAATTCTATTAAACTGCAGTAAAGATTCTTTTATACAAAACAGACTATCTTTACTTTCTAATTCGATTTCGGCATTAGCACTATATCCAGCTCTTATATTTGAATTTACCTCAACTTCAACATCTGCTTTAATTGTAAATTGAACTGCGCCATTTTCCTCTACTCCTTTTGGAGCAACAAAAGTTAATTTTGCAACAAACTCTTTTTCTTGTAGAGCGCCTAATACAACTTTAATGATTTCACCTTCTTTAAGTTTTCCAACTTCAGATTCGTCTACTTTTCCTTCAAAAATCATTTTACTCATATCGGCAACAGTAGCAATAGTTGTACCTGCATTAAAGGTATTACTTTGTATAACCTGATCTCCTTCTCTAATTGGAATTTCTAATATGGTACCAGAAATTTGAGCAACAATATTCGTATTTGCACTACTACCTCCAGACAAAGATCCTCTTTTAATAATTTGATAATCGTTCTGAGCTTGAGTTAGTGCTTCTCTTGCTTGATTGTATGATAACTCACTGTTCTCAAAATCTTGCTTAGAAATTACGCCTTTTTCAAAAAGACCTTTATTCCTGTCGTATAATATTTTAGAATTATCGAAAGATAATTTTGCGGATTTAATTCTGCTACTTGCACTTGCTAAACTTTGCTCATTAGGAACGACTCTAATTTTTGCTATTAAATCGCCTTTGCTAACCAAATCTCCTTCTTCTACCAAAATTTTATCTACAATTCCAGATATTTGAGGTTTTAATTCAATTTCTTCTTCTGGGTTTAGTTTTCCAGTAGCTACCGCTTTTTTAACTATAGAGGTATAAAAAGGTATTTCTGTATTATAATCTACAACTTCTTTAGAATTTGAGTCTTTAAAATACTTTAACACAAAAAGTAAGAGTATTATTAATACAATTCCGATTATGATTTTAACTGTTTTATTCATTTTATTTTCAATTGGTTATTTTATTCTTCTCTTAATGCTTCTATTGGTTTAATACTTGTTGC
>Ga0102815_10002930_pt1 | contig 10307 bp, 7 predicted proteins | sample ColrivemetaGS759_FD_79113 | JGI IMG/M metagenome (GOLD analysis project Ga0102815, IMG submission 79113) | Estuarine microbial communities from the Columbia River estuary - Ebb tide ETM metaG S.759 | ecosystem: Environmental > Aquatic > Marine > Intertidal zone > Estuary | place: USA: Columbia...
CGCCAATGTCGGCAGTGAGCAGGCGGAGCATGACGCCGAGACCACACCACTGGAACACCCGCAACACTACCAGTACGACTTCGATATCGGCGACATTGCCGAGTTATGGCGCCGTGGCAGTGTGGTCGGGTCCTGGCTACTGGACCTCACAGCCGGAGCATTACTGCAATCCCCACAACTGGATGAGTTCCAGGGACGGGTATCTGATTCGGGTGAGGGACGCTGGACGGTAAAAGCCGCAGTAGATGAGTCGGTGCCGGTGCCCGTATTGAGTGCGGCGCTTTACCAGCGCTTTTCATCCCGCGGTGAGGCTGATTACGCAGACAAGCTGCTGTCAGCGATGCGCGCCGCCTTTGGTGGTCATCGGGAGAAATAACAGACCAGACATCGCAAAGGGCGAGGCGGCTATACCAATCGCCAGGGCTCAGGGCATCGGGTAAATCAGTTTACTCTCGGCAATTACCGGCGGATCGACCAGGCGTCGGTCGTTACCCTGCCACTGCAGCAGGTAGTTATTCTTGCCGATCTGGCGACCGTCGGCATCAACCTTATAAATACCCAGCAGTGAATTGAACACCATAGTGTGCAACTGATCGCGCACGGGGGCATGATCGGTAGTGCCAGCCAGCCGTACGGCCGCCTCTAATACCTGCCCGCCGCTGTAGCCCAGGGCAGCATAGGCGCCGGGGTTATAACCGTAAAGTTTGCGGTAGCGGTAGGCAAAATCCTGGGCTCCGGGCAGCCTTATCCCGCGCAGCCACTGGCTCACTCCGGTAATGCCCTCGGCATCGGCCTGCAACTCCTGGCCGAATTCCGCCAGGGAGGCAGCCACGCCGAATACCAGCATCTGCGGCTTGACCTGCGCCTTCTTCATCTCTTTAACCAGGTCAACTGCGCCCTCGAGATAGGCAATGGCCATTACCACATCGGCGTTGGCCGCAGCCAGGCGCTTCACCATGGCCGGAATATCTGCCTCAGCTTTGGCTGACTGATCCAGCACTATCTGCAGACCCAGTTCCTGGGCCTTGCTACGCACACCGGGAACCACATCCCGGGTAAAATCAGTTTCACCATATACGAGGGCCAGCGTTTTGGCTCCCTTGGCAACAGCCGTCTCGATCGCGATATCCATATAGCGCGTGGAGGGCGTGTCCAGGCCAACGATGTTCTGGTAACCCTGCGCCCAGATCGCATCAGCGGAAGCGCCGAGGGTCAGCATGGGGAAGTTATGCTGCTCGGCCACCTGGCTGGCCGCCATGGTAATGTCCGAGGAATAAGGGCCCAACAGCAGGTCGACCTTATCCTGCTCGATCAGCTTCTGATAAAGCTCCGCACTCTTGGCCGGGTCGGAGCCGTCATCGTAATACACCAGTTCCACCGGGCGACCCAGCAGTTCGCCACGGGCATTGACGTCACCCACCCACATCTGCAGGCCGCGCAGCTGGTTGGTGCCAAACTTCTGGAGCGTGCCGGTCAGGGACTGGGTGGTACCAATCCGGATAGGTTCAACAGCAAAGGCCCCGGCCGACAGGGTCAGGGCAAGAGTACATAGGGTCAGGAGCAGGTTACGGATCACGGTGGTCCCCGATTACTTTTCTACGTCAAGTTCGCGCTTGGTGGAGTACAACCAACGCACAGTCTGGTATTCAAATGCAGAACCGGTTTCATAGTATCGAAAGGAGGTATTCTCCCGGGTATCGATACTGTCAAACAGGAAGGCGGAGGCCCGCAGTGGCTTGGATAGCAGGTCGCCCTGAATATAGTTCTGTAATACGAAGTCGGGGTACAGACCAACGCCATCGCGCACGTTGGAGGGGCCCAACAGCGGCAGTACCAGGTAAGGCCCGGTACCCACACCCCAGTAACCCAGGGTCTGGCCGAAATCTTCATCCGGCTTGGGAATATCCATGGCGGTGGCCACGTCGATCACTCCAAACAGGCCGACGGTACTGTTCACCAACACGCGGCCGGTGCTTTCAAAAAACTTCTGCGGGCTCAACTGCAGGATGGAGTTGGCCATCGTGCGCACATCGCGGAAGTTCTCGAAAAAGTTGTGTACCCCGGTACGCGCGAACTCGGGCACAACCGCCTGCCAGCCGCGAACCACGGGCAGAAACACCCACTGGTCAAAATGGTAATTGAAATTGTAGATGCGCTTGTTCATCCCCTCCCAAGGGTCATAAACCTCGGTAATCGGCACGCTACCTGCGGGCACGACCCGGTTGGCCGCGAATACCGGCTCAGGATAGACCGTCTCGGGCTTGGGCGGCGGTGTGGAACTGCACGCTGCCAGTAAGAGGGCCGGCGCCAGTACACAGACTCGGAGCATGATAGATTTCATCACTGCACCCCCTCCGTGAATGTGGCCACCATATGGGCGACATTATCGCGGTAATTCATATTGCCGCAGTGGCCACCCACTGGATAAATGGTAGCCCGGTCCCCAAACACCTCGTTGAAGAAATCAATTTCGCCAGGCTCAAGGATGATGTCGTTCTCATTGTGCATAACGGTGATCTTGGTTGAGCTCTTCAGGTAGTCAGCGATTGTCCTGAGGCTGATGGCAGTAATAAACTCATCCCGGGACATGTTCGGGTACTGTTCCTTGTAGAAGGGATAGAAGAAGTCGTGGTAATAGTCGGTAAATCCCAGCCGGCCCATCACCTGGTTATACTCGGACAGGTTCGCGTAGCGATCCAGCATCAAGCCCTTGGGTTTGACATAACCGAAATCGGTCATAACGTCCGAGGTAAACACCAGGGAACCTGAAGACATACGGAACGAAACCCCGATCAGGGCGGCCAATTGCTCATCCTGAAGGTTCATGGCCCTATAGGCCTGGTAGAGGAAATCGCCACCGATTTCGTCTGAATCCTTGTAGATCTTGCTGAAGGCCTTCACCAGTTTGTCGAAAAACTGGTTGAAATTGTCCTCTCCCCCCGGAATATTCTCGGTCATGCGGTCGAGCAGGGAAATGGAGTTATAAATAGACACAGGCGGGTTGATCAGCAGCACCCGGCGGAAATTGAAAGACTTGCGTTCCTCATCCAGCTTGGAGACATACGCCGCATTGAAGCCACCGAGGCTATAGCCGGTCACGTTGTAGGACGTGACTTCAATGTCATCCCCCAGCCTGGCGATGATCATTTCCATCGCCCGATAGAGGTCCTCGGCATCTTTCTCGGAGTGCCCAACTACCCCGGTGGTAGAGGCCGAGGTGACAAAATTGGGGAAGGTGGGAGAAGACAGGGAAATAACGTGAAAGCCGGCCTTGTAAAATGCCTTGGCCATATTGACGTTCTTGCCGCCATTGTAAGCGGCCCCGGTGCCCGCGATCAGGAAAATGAGTGGCGCCGGACGATCCTGCAGGACTTCGGCATAAATCATCTCATGGCCATACCAGACCAGGTCGGGCAGCTGACGGTCGGGAAAAATATCGATCCGCCGCTTCTTGAACGGGATCGACTTGGGCAGGTCCGCCTCATAACCTTCCGGCGTACCCACCACCGTGGCGACAAAGCGGTCGGTGATCGGGTAGCCGTAATCCTCGACCGTGGCCTTGGCGGTGGCGAAAGAGGCCATCGATAACAGGCAAAGACCGCCAAGGAAGCGTTGCAAAAAGTGTGTGGTAGTCACGTGAATTCCAGAAATATCCCCAGAGGCTCTCGATTCTTGCACGAAAGATAATAGAAATCACTCGTTTTTAAATCGGCAGGGGTAAAAACACCGACGATACCGCATGCACGGCACTGGTCACCGCCCGATCGCCGGAATCGCCGGCGACCCGCGCCATCATTTCCTGGAGCACAATCAGCTTCCCGAACAAGCGCTCGAAGCTCAGGTTATCGATCCGCCCATTGTGCTTATAGGTGATCAGGTAGAAATCCCCATTGGGCTTGCGGGTATTTTTCAGCTTCCATAGCAGGATTTCGACGTTGCGGGCGCTGGTAAGCAGGGCAGCGCCATTGAGTTGGTCATGGATAAACAGCTCGGGCTTGAAGGCGTAGGCCTGGCGGAGCATCCCCCCCAGGCCCACTACGAGCGCGAACACCCGGTCCCCGCGAAAATTGGGATCGAAGGTGAGGTTCATGGCGTCGATACCCTGCAAACCATCCAGTTCGACGAAATCCAGCTTGCCACGACTGGTCTTGAGCTGGGCCAGCCTGCCATTGATGGTCATACCGGGGTTTATGGCCAATTGGTCAGGGTTGCGCTTGTAAAGCTTTACCAGCAGCTCCCTGACCTCGCGTCGGCTTTCATCGATAAATTCATCGGCCACCAGGTCGATGTCCGATTTGGCCAGGTTCTTGACCTCATAGCCGCCGCAGCCCAATAGCAACATCGACAGCAATAAAGGGACAAATATACGCATGCAATGAATTCCACTGTTAGCCCGCTATTGCACAGTAAATCCGTCCCCTGTGCAGCCGATCATTGCGGTAATCCTACCCAAGCCCCTGTCCCCGACCCACCGGTATGGGCACTATAGTCCCAGCCGGCCGTTGCCGGCCAGGAGCAGGAGCAGGAGCAGGAGCAGGAGCAGGAGATGACAAGTATGTACAAACTGGGAATGCTGGCACTGGCGATACTGCCCGGCGCGGCAAGCATACAGGCGGCTAACCTCGCCGACTGCGCAAGTATCAGCGCTGACCAGGCCAGGCTCGCCTGCTACGACGAGCTCGCCACGGCAGCGGCCGCCAGCGCGACTGAGCCAATGCTGGCCAGTGAACCGATCGAACGCACTACTACAGCCGCCAGCACAGAGGCCGGCAGCTTCATCTCCCCCCGCCTCGACCAGGAGCAGGCTAACGTCAATAACCGCTTCGTAATCATCCCCCACAACCGCAACTACCTGCTGCCCGTGACTTACAACAGCAACATCAATGAGAAAGCGTGGGATGAAATGTACCCCGGCACCGGCATGGACAAGGTGGAAGCCAAGTTCCAGATCAGCGTCAAAGCCATCATGTGGCAGGAAATTTTTGGCAAGGGCATAAACCTTTGGGGCGGTTACACCCAGACCAACTGGATGCAGACCTACAACACCCAGGCCTCATCCCCCTTTCGTGAAACCGATTACCAGCCCGAGTTGATCCTGGCTATCGATAACGACTGGACAGTCCTGGGCTTTCATAACACACGGCTGGATATCAGCTTCAATCACCAGTCCAATGGCAGCTCCGAACCGACCTCGCGCAGCTGGAACCGGCTGATCGGCTCAGCCCTGTTCGAACGCAATGACTTTTCCCTGCGTGCCAGCGGCTGGTATCGACTGCCGGAGAGCAGCAAGGAAGACGACAACCCCGACATTGAAGACTACGTGGGCCGTGCGGAACTCGAGGGTATCTGGCGCTGGGACAGGCAAACCCTGGGGCTTACCGTGCGCAACAACCTGGAGAAGGAGAACAAGGGCTCGGTACAGCTGGACTGGACCTTTCCCCTGAGCACCCGTTTCCGGGGTTACATCCAGTATTTCAACGGCTATGGCGAGAGCCTGATCGATTACAATGAGAGCACCAACCGCATCGGCATTGGTGTCAGCCTGACCGAGCCGCTGTAAGCGCTTTCCTTGCTATCACCATGCACTAGATGAGGCTGAAAGAAACCGCCAGGCCGGCAACAGAAATGGCAATGATACTCATCAACTTGATGAGGATATTGAGGCTGGGCCCGGAGGTGTCCTTGCAGGGGTCGCCCACCGTGTCCCCGATCACCGCTGCCCGGTGAGCGGCTGAGCCCTTGCCCCCGTGCTGGCCCTCCTCGATATACTTCTTGGCGTTATCCCAGGCGCCCCCGGAATTGGACAGGAATATCGCCAGCACGAACCCAGTGGCAAGACCGCCTACCAACAGGCCGATAACCCCCGCTACGCCCAACACCAGGCTTACCAGTACGGGCGCGGCAGCAGCGATCAGTGCGGGGCCCACCATCTCGCGCTGTGCCCCACGGGTGGAAATTGCCACGCAGCGTGCGTAGTCAGGCTGGGAACTGCCCTCCAGGATCCCCGGGTCAGCACTGAACTGGCGACGCACCTCATCCACCATCAGCCCGGCAGCGCGCCCCACGGCCTGCATGGTCAGGCCGCTGAACACAAAGGCGGACATCGCGCCGATAAACAGGGCAATAAGTACGACCGGGTTGAGCAGGGTGACCTGGTAGTACACCATCATATCGGTCAGGGTGGCTTCGCCGGTCGGCACCTGCACCCCGTGACCGAGCTCCAGCAGCAGGCGCCCGCCTTTGATCAATTCGATGCGCACTACCTCCAGGTAGGAGGCAATCAGGGCCAGCGCCGTTAATGCGGCCGAGCCAATCGCAAAACCCTTGCCGGTAGCTGCGGTGGTATTGCCCAGTGAATCCAGGGCATCGGTACGGGCCCGCACCTCGGGCCCGAGTCCACTCATTTGTGCATTGCCACCGGCGTTATCAGCAATGGGGCCGTAGGCATCACTGGCCAGGGTGATACCCAGGGTGGAGAGCATGCCCACCGCGGCGATGGCCACACCGTACAGCCCGCGAGTCGCGTTGGCCGGATCAAAGCCAGCGCTGAACAAAAATGCAAACAGGGTGCCGATGGCCACTGCCATTACGGGTATCGCTGTAGACAACATGCCCGAGCCCATGCCCGCTATAAGCGCCGTGGCCGGCCCACTTTCGGCAGCCTGGGCAATGGCTTGCGTGGGGCGAAACGTGGCCGAGGTCGAGTACTCGGTTGCCCGGCCGATGACGAGCCCGGTCACCAACCCCGTCACCACGGCTCCCCAGCAGCCCCAGAGGTTGGGTATTTCGAGAATATAAAGCGCCCCAAGGCTGGCGACAACCACCAGCGCGGCGCTGGTATTAATGCCCCGGGACAGGGCGCCCAGCAGCGCGCGCTGGTCGGCGCCCTCATCAGTTCTGACCAGGAACACACCCAGTATGGATAACAGGATACCCACGGCGGCGATCACCAGCGGCGCCGCCACGGCCTTTGCCTGCAGGGCGCCGTCGCCAACATAGGCGGCCGCCCCCAGCGCGCAGGCGGCCAGGATAGAACCGCAGTAGGATTCGAACAGGTCGGCACCCATGCCGGCCACATCGCCCACATTGTCTCCAACATTATCGGCAATCACCGCCGGGTTGCGCGGATCATCCTCGGGAATACCCGCTTCCACCTTGCCCACCAGGTCGGCGCCAACATCGGCTGCCTTGGTATAGATACCGCCACCTACCCGCGCGAATAAAGCCTGCAGGGAAGCGCCCATGCTGAAAGTCAGCACCGTGGTGGTCACCAGTACCAGGCGCTGGCCATCGGCCGATTCCGGGATCAACCAGTTCACGAGCAGGAACCAGGCCACTACATTGCCCAGCCCCAGGCCCACCACTACCAGGCCGATAACCGCACCGCTGCGAAAAGCAATGCGCAGGCTGCCGCCCAGGGAATCACGCGCTGCGGCGGCAGTGCGGGTGGAAGCCAGGGTAGCGGTATGCATTCCAAGGTACCCGGCCAGGGCCGAGGACAGTCCGCCGCCCAGGAAGGTAAAGGGCAGCCATGGGTTCTGCAAACCAAAGCCGTAGGCGAGCACCGCGAATACCAGCGACAGCCCCCCAAATACCAGCAACATGATCCGGTACTGCTGGCGCAGGTAGGCCATCGCTCCCTGGCGCACATGCTGGCCGATCTCTCGCATCAGCACAGTACCCTCGTCCTGTCGCTTCATATCGAGAAAAAACAGGCCGGCAAACACCAGCGCGATCAGCGCTGCCAATGGTGCGATCCACAACAGGGGGTCAATCATGGTCCAGGGACTAGCGTGACATAGGCATGATGATGCGTGGGAAGGCGTTTACTCACAGATCTGCTCCCGGGTTTTGCGCCGAGCGCCACCAGTTGTAATGGCGCGTTTCCAGATCGTGCAGTGAGGGGAACGGGTAACAGGCGAAATCCTCCTGGTCGCCCACGTAAAAGCCACCGCGCACTGTCCGGTAAAAAACCCCCTGGTTGACCTGCTTCAGTACCAGTTTGCTGTCATCACCATGCCCATCGCTCAGGGACATCAGCACATCACGCAAGTGCTGGATGTTCGGGTATGGGAGATTATTGGCCAGCCCATTGCGTGGATCCCGGGCCAGGCCTTGCAGGGACAGCTGGGAGAACAATATGCGCGGGACATGCACCGGGTGCCCGGGGTTGGTGATCGCCCGGCAGAACTGCAGCGGCTCCAGGCGGCTGGCCACCATCGGGTCAATGGGGCAGAACTCCTGGTACAGGTAGGCCTGTCGCTCCGGCTCAGGCACGTAATCCGAGCGCTCCAATTCCAGAGTGATACCGTCCCGGGTCACCAGGTACAACTTGCCCAGGGCGGCCACCGGAATACGCGATAACACCCGGTAAATCCCCAGGTAGACGGATTTCTTGGGACGGCCGTCGGGCTTGGCCACGCAGCGCCGGGCAATCAACTCCAGCGGAAATTCTCCCCCTGGCAGGCCCGCCGGATCGACTTCAAAAAAAATCGCCTCGCCGCGCGAATGCACCCGGGTGCCAACGGCGTAATAGCGGCCAAACTCCGCCGGCTCCAGCATGGAGGCGATCAGGGCCTGGGGAATGGCCGACAGGTATAAGTGAGTGCTACTCATAAGAACCTCGCAGCACTATTATCAGCCTGCGCGGCTCTGGGCACCTTGATTTGAATCAGCGCCCGGGGTTATGTAACCGCGGCCTTGGGCCAGTTCAGGCCAGGGTGAAGTTCAGCGCGCCACCGTCAAGTGCGGTGACCTGCACTGCACGCCCGCGGGGATCGGCCGCCAGGAAAGTAGCGACAGTGGCATCGTCTCCGGGGGCCGTGGTAGCCACAAAATGCTCGCCCTGCCCAGTCTCGGCGAGGATCAGTGCCTGCACAGGCTCGCCCCGGCTATAGTTCACCACATGACTGACAATGACCCCGGCATCGGGCGCTGCAGCGATCGCACAGCGCGGCATACCACTGGTATCGACCCGGGTATCGACAACGCTCCAGTCGACACTGGAAGGCTGAGGGGAATAGATACCCGCAGCGCACTTGGAGACCATCCCGCCCCAGGCGGTAACCAGGCCGTAGGCCTCGGGCTGTTGCCGCAATTGACTCACCATCTCGGCCACGCCGTGCATACTGTAGTTGTTACCGGGCCCGCCGAAGTAGGGAAGCCCTCCGGTCAGCGTGAGCGCCCGGCTACCATCCGTGGGCAAATCCAGCAGCTCCGCCACCAGGGTCACGGCGCAGGGGAAGCAACTGTAGATGTCTATTGGACCAATATCATCGATCCTCTTACCGGCCTGCGCAAACGCTCTATCGAGCACTGCTTCAGCCACCGCTGAGCGGGCCGGGTCCTCGCGTTCACTGAGACAGACATCAAGCCCATCAGCCGCGCCATGCAGGAAGACCCAGTGCTGAGATGGAATACCGAGTTCTCGCGCAGTCGCCACACTGCACATCAGCAGGGCTGCACCCAGGTTGACGCTGTCATGAGCGATCATGCGCTTGGTATACATCTGGTTGAGCGGCTCTGCGGCCAGGATCTCTGCCTCGTCCGGCGTGGTGGCAAACTGGGCGTAGGGATTATCAGCGGCGACCCTGGCAAAAGATGCCAACAGGCGCGCCATTGACTGCCGTTGCTGCTCGGCGGACAGCCCGGCGGCAGAGGCCCGGGCCTGCTCGATGAGGCCATAATAGGTCACGGGGGCGAACATGCCGTTGCTGACTTCCTGGTGAGTGGCGGGTATGTCACCCCAACCGCGATCCTCCAGGGGAGTGCTGAACTGGGTCTGTTCGAAGCTTTCGCTCCAGTCCAGTACCTGCCCCGCTCGCTCGGCGCTGCGTTGGTTATACATAGCCTCGGCGCCGGCCAGCAGCACCATGGAGCGCTCACCACTGGCAATGTCCCGGGCAAACTCGATCACCCGGCTCTGGGGCTCATTCCCACCCGCCTGCCCGTAGATACAGTGGCGTGGCCGGGCGTCAATTGCCCGCGCCACCGAGAGTGGAGGATTATCGCTGCGCCCAAAAGAACAGGGGCGAAAGCCCATGGAGTCGGCAAACATGCGGGTGACATAGATCGTGTCTATTGCGCCGGCCAGTGCCGCTACCAGCTCATCGCCACCGGCATGCACCAGCGCGCGACGGGCCGCCTCGCCTGCTAGCCCCATGGGGGATGTACTTGCGGCCTCTCGTTCAACGACCTGGCCCGAGCCAACCAGGATGGGGGTATTAGCCGGCACATGTTGATACAGCTTGTCGTAATCGACCATAGTGATTGCGCGCTCCCTCACGCTGATGCAAGTCCCTTCAGGA
>Ga0102815_10002933_pt1 | contig 10295 bp, 10 predicted proteins | sample ColrivemetaGS759_FD_79113 | JGI IMG/M metagenome (GOLD analysis project Ga0102815, IMG submission 79113) | Estuarine microbial communities from the Columbia River estuary - Ebb tide ETM metaG S.759 | ecosystem: Environmental > Aquatic > Marine > Intertidal zone > Estuary | place: USA: Columbia...
ATTTTCGTATTCAGTGCAAAGTAACTCTAAAATCTTAGACATAAAAAAAGTGCTTAAAGATATTTCTCTAAGCACCTGTTTTACTACTGTTTCGCCGACACCTTGTGTCTTTGTACCTCGAGCGGGAATCGAACCCGCACTCCCGAAAGAACTGGATTTTGAATCCAGCGCGTCTACCAATTCCGCCATCGAGGCAATTTTAAGCGTCCTATCTTTAACAAACACAGGTCCACTAATTCCAACTATTCCTATCGACTGGTAAAATCGAAGGCTTTCGTATTGGTTTGCAAATTTATAAATAATTTTCATTTTTTTCATAAAAACTTTACTAAGTTACTTAATTCCTATTTAAATAATTTTAAATTTGCATCGAAGAAACAACAACACAAAACAAATCAAACACATAACACAGCTAAAATATGGAAAGTCACCAACTAGAACCTAAAATTTTTGCTTGCAGACAAAGTAGAGATTTAGCCGAGAAAATAGCGATAAGCTACGGTATTGAACTTGGAAATGTTGAAATTTCAAACTTCAGCGATGGTGAATTTCAACCTGCATTAGTTGAGTCTGTGAGAGGACGACGCATTTTTATTATTGGATCTACTTTTCCAAATTCCGATAATTTAATGGAAATGCTTTTGATGTTAGATGCCGCAAAAAGAGCTTCTGCCAGACATATAACTGCTGTTATTCCTTATTTTGGTTGGGCAAGACAAGATAGAAAAGACAGGCCTAGAGTTGCAATTGGAGCGAAATTAGTTGCAAATTTATTGCAAGCTGCCGGGGCAACTAGAATTATGACCATGGATTTGCACGCCGATCAAATTCAAGGCTTTTTTGAAAAGCCAGTAGATCATTTGTATGCATCAACCATATTTTTACCTTATTTAAAATCTTTAAACCTTACCAACGTTACTGTTGCATCACCTGATATGGGTGGTTCAAAACGCGCATATGCTTATTCTAAATATTTAGAAAGCGACGTTGTTATTTGTTATAAGCAACGCTTAAAAGCAAATGTTATTGACACCATGGAATTAATTGGGGAAGTTGAAGGCCGCCATGTTATTTTAGTTGACGATATGATTGATACAGGCGGAACGTTAACCAAAGCAGCTGATTTGATGATAGAAAAAGGTGCTTTAAGTGTTCGTGCGGTATGTACACACCCTATTTTATCAGGGAGAGCATATGAACATATTGAAAACTCAAAATTATTGGAATTAATTGTTTCAGATACAATTCCTTTAAAACGAGAAAGTTCTAAAATAAAAGTTGTATCTTGCGCCCCTTTGTTCGCAGATGTGATGCATAAAGTGCAGGATAACAGGTCAATAAGTGGACAATTTTTAATGTAAATAATTAATAAATAGATAAATAAATGAAATCAATTACAATCACAGGATCTAAAAGAGAAAGCGTGGGCAAAGTAAATACGAAAGCCTTACGTAATGCTGGAAAGGTACCTTGCGTATTATACGGAGGGGATAAACCATTTCACTTTTCAGCTGACGAAACTTCGTTCAAACAATTAGTGTACACTGGTAACGTATATACTGCAACGATTGAATTAGAAGGAACAACTTATCATGCAATTTTGCAAGATATTCAATTTCACCCAGTTTCAGATAAAATTTTACACATTGATTTTTACCAATTATTTGATGATAAAATGGTAACAATGAATATTCCAGTAAGATTGGTGGGAACTTCTCCAGGGGTAATTAATGGTGGTTCTTTACGTTTTGCAATGCGTAAATTAAGTGTAAGAGCTTTCCCTGCAGATTTGCCAGATTTTATTAATGCAGACATTTCAAAATTAAAAATTGGAATGAAATTATTTGTGACTGCATTAGAAAGCGAAAAATTTACCATTCTACACCCAGATAACACGGTTGTTGTTCAAGTTAGAACTGCTCGTAGTGCTATTATGCCAGAAGATGAAGAAGAAGAAGGTGAAGAAAGCGAAGAAGATGCAGCTTCTGAAGAAGCTCCAACTGAAGAATAATTTATATAAAATTATACTCATAAAAAGCGTTGCAATTGCAACGCTTTTTCTTTTAAAATAAACTTCATTCTTTTTAGTATTTTTGCACTATGCAATTATTTCAATTGATAAAATTAGTATTCGGTTCAAAAAAGATAGAAGCATCTAGAGAAGATCTTATGAAAAAATTCTTAATTGTTGGCTTAGGAAATATTGGTGAAAAATATCACAACACACGCCATAACATTGGTTTTAAAATATTAGATGACATTGCTTCAAGAGAAGACATTGCTTTTGAAAGTCAAAAATTGGGCAGTATTGCAACTTTTAGATTTAAAGGGAGAACTTTTATTTTGTTAAAGCCTTCAACTTACATGAATTTAAGCGGAAAGGCAGTTAATTACTGGTTAACAAAAGAAAATATTTCAATTGAAAATTTATTGGTTATTTGCGATGATTTAAATCTCGATTTTGGCGCAATCAGACTAAAAGCAAAAGGAAGTGATGGTGGACACAATGGTTTGAAAGATATCAATGCCGTTTTAAATACACAACAATATGCGCGCTTTAGATTTGGTGTGGGAGCCGATTTTTCGAAAGGAAAACAAGTTGATTATGTTTTAGGCGAATGGGATGAAGAAGAAAATAAACTGCTTCCTGAACGTTTAAAAAAAGCTCATGAACTCGTTAAATCATTTGGAACAGCTGGTTTAAATAACACCATGAGTACTTTTAACGGGAAGTAATTTACCGAATTGTTTAAACGTTACCTTTTCTTTGAAAAGATTTAGATGGCATTGTCCGAAGCAAACCATTCCGCATGAGAAGTACCCGTCTCTTGTAATTTTAATGAATGTAAATGAATTGTTTTTGGTAAACGATTTTTAATTTTTTCAGCAAAATCAATCAACATCATTTCACTCGTTGGCTGATAATCAACCAAAATAACATTGTGACCTCTTTTTTCCAATTCAGCCGCCAATTCAATATGAGGTGTGTTTTTATTAAATACAGTTGCGTGATCAAACTTATTTACAATTTCAGAAGCAACAATCTTTTTTAAATCCCCAAAATCAATTACCATTCCATATTTTACGTTTGTCGTATCGCTTATAGGTACTCCAATTACTGTTACAGATAATTTATAACTATGCCCGTGAACATTTTTACATTTTCCATCGTAACCATACAGGGCATGTCCTGTTTCAAAATCAAATTGTTTGGTGATTCTTATTGTACTCATAATTCAAAATTATCGTCTAAATCTTTTCTGTTTTTGGCTTTGTGGTAAACAAAATAGGCAATGCCTACTAAAGCCACAAAAGGCAAATAAGTGCCTATAACTACCCCAATTTCATAACCTTTATCGGGTGCGTCTTTCATTTTTTCTGCAATATCTACTTCTTGTAAAAGCGCTATAAAACCAACTAACATTGTTTATTTTTTATATTTTTGTAAAGCCTTTTTTGTGAATTCTGAAAGCACTAGTTTTCCGCTAATTTCGGCCCGTTGTTCCAATAATTCTTTCCAATTTTCAGTACCTTCCCACAATACTTTTTTCAACTCAAGGAGCGCTTCCGGATTGTACGTTGACAGTTTTTGAGCTAGGTTTTCAACTTCAACATCTAATTCTTTGATGGTTTCAAAAACAGCTGCATATAAGCCTTTTCCTTTTGCCCAATAAGCCGTTTGCCAGTTTGTTGCATTTAAAGTTAATTCAGCAAATGCAGCCAAACCTATTTTTCTTTTAACAACTGGCTCAATAACAAACGGGCCAATACCAATGCTTAATTCAGATAATTTTACAGAAGCTTGTTCGGTTGCAAAACAATAATCGCAGGCTGCAGCCAAACCAACACCACCGCCAACTGCCTTTCCTTGAATACGTCCAATAATTATTTTTGAACAAGTGCGCATAGCATTGATTACATTGGCAAATCCTAAAAAAAATTGTTTCCCTTCTTCTAAATTAGAAATTGCTATCAATTCATCAAACGAAGCGCCAGCGCAAAAAGCACTTTCCTTTTCGCTTTTTAAAACAATCACATGAACGTCGCTGTTTTTGCTTAAATCATGAAAAGCATTTGCCAAACGTTCTAACAATTCAGCAGGAAAAGAATTGCTTGCCGGGTGAAAAAATTCAACCGTTGCCATGTTATTTTGAATATGTGTATATAAACTTCCTTTACTCATAATGCCCAAAGTTACGAGTTTTTATGTGAATATTTCCTCCTAAATTTTATAACCAGCACACCGGCGCGTATTGTTATCCAAACTGAAAAGGCAATCCAAATGCCATAAAGCTTTAAACTGAAATAATCTCCAATCAATAACACTGGAATAAATCCGAAAAAAGTAGCGAATATTAATAAATTGCGCAAAGTAGCAGCTTCTGCCAAACCTTTAAAAATGCCATCAAATACAAAAGCTATTGCATTTATTGGCTGCATGATTAAAACGATCCAAAAAACGCTGTAAAACGACTGTAATACAAGTTCGTCCTTTGAAAACAATCTTCCTATTTGAAAATAAAACAGTCCGCAAATTAATGATAATAATATGGCAACAGCAACTGAATATTTAGTCAGTTTTATACTTAATTTCAAAAGTTTTTTATAATTCTGTTCGCCTAATAATTTTCCAGAAACAATGTTTCCCACACTTGAATAACCATCTATAAAAAAAGCAAAAAACAACCATACTTGAAAAGCAATCGTTTGAGCAGCTATGTAATTGTTTCCATATTTTGTTGCGTATGAATTTGCCAAATATAAAGCTATATTTAATGCCACAGCTCTAATTGCCAGATTGAGGCTAATAGAGAGTAAGTTTGATATTTCTTTGTTAAACGGAAATGTTATTTTTAAACTAAAAGGTGTTTTTTTCAACAGTAAAATTAGAGCAAACACAGCCATTACTACTTGTGAAATAACACTTGCCCAAGCTGCGCCAGCAATATTCATGGGCTCAATAAATCCATCAACTCCAAAAACCAACATAATATCCAACCCAATATTTAACACGGCACCAACAATGCTAATTACCATTGGCCAAAAAGTGTTTTGTAAACCCCCAAAAACTCCAAAAACCGAGAATACAAAAAGTGTTAACGGAAATCCAATGGCTCTAATTTTAAAATATTCAACCGCATAATTTAAAATGAGCCCATCTGCATTGTACAGTTTAAAAATTTCATGGGCAAAAAACAAAGTGACACCGTAAATTAATAAACTAACAACTACATTAATTCCTATTATTTGAGCCGGAAGCGATTCAATTTCATGTATTTTTTTGGCTCCTAAATACTTGCCAATTGTAGCTGAAATAGCCGATCTTGTTTGGGCTAAAATCCAAATCAGGGCCGAAATAAAGGAACCTGCAATTCCAACTGCCGCCAATGCTTCAGTAGGATTGTTTTGAATATTTCCAACTATTGCAGTATCCGTTAATGAAAGTAAAGGTTCGGCAATACCAGCTATTAATGCTGGAATTGCTAATTTATTAATTGCTTTGAAAGATATTTTAGACTTTTTATGCATTTAAAATAAGTTCATAACAGTAAAATGGAAATGCACTTTGATTAGGGAAATAAATACTTTCCAACCTTGTATAATTTCGCTGTTCATAAAAATGTTGATTCCGTTTATTTTGACTAAAAGTATCCAATCGAACAGATTTGTAATTGTTTTCTTTGGCGTAATCTTCAGCAAAAGTCATCAATGCTTGCGCACATCCTTTTCCTTGAAATTTAGGCGCTATAGCTAACCGGTGGATGTATAAATTTTTGATGTTTTTAGTCAACCATTTTACATTTTTATACTCTTTGTCTTCAATTTCAGTCAACACAATAATTCCTACAACACTATTAGAATTCGTTAGTTTCCAAATTTGTTGTAACTCAATATCCTTTTGCAATACTTCCTTTGAAGGATACAACTCATTCCACTGAAATATCCCGTTTTCAATCATCTGTTTTCCACAACTTTTGGTGATGGCATACATTTTTTCCAAATCTATATTTGAAGCTTTTTCAATTTTCATTTTATGGCAATATTATTTTTCAAAAATAAAATCAATGCTAAATTTTACAGCTTTTTCTAAATGAATTGGCATTTTAGGTTTATTCCAAGGCTGAGTGCAACCTAAAGGGTGGTTCATGCCTTCAATCACAATTAGCTCACTTCTTGGATTCCAACTGTGTAAATTTTTTGCCTCCTGAGGGAGTACCACCACATCTTCCTCTCCGTGAATAATTAAATACGGAATGGATAATTTTGAAACGGCGTTTTTAATGGTCAAACGCTCTTCATTGTCTTTAAAAGATTCATAAAACGGAAAATAATGTGGCATTTGCTGTTTTGTTCTTGCGTTTTCAATATAGGAAACACCTTCTTTTTTCCAATGCTGAATTATTTTTTCATCGTTCGGAAAACGAGCTCCAAAATCTGAAACGCCTGACCAGGTAATTACTTTTGTGATTTTATTATTTTCGGAAGCTTTTATTGTTACAATTCCACCGCCCCGAGAATGTCCAATCAGCGTCATATTTTCAAAATCAGCCTCCTCTTCAAAATCTGAATTTGTAGCAACCCATTCAATAATGGTTTCTAAATCGCTTAATTCAATTATAAAATTATTGTGCCCAAAAGCTTCTAAATCTGGAAAATCGATTGGATTTTCAACTGTTCCGCCATTGTGTGAAAAATTAAACTTCACAAAAAATAAATTGTTTTTTACAAAGTCTGAAACCGCTAAATTCCAAGCTCCCCAATCTTTATAACCTTTATATCCATGACAAAAAATAACTATTGGCTTTTTTGTACAGGTTTTTTTATAAAAGACATCTGTCAAAATTGGTTTATCGTGATTTTTATTTTCTACGGTCTTATTTAATAATGAAATCATATTTGTGTTTTAAAATGGCAAATTTTCGTTTTGTATAAATGGCATTTCAGGATTCAAAATTTCGATAATTAAATCATTCATTGCTGCCATAAAATCTTCTATTCTTTCTTCTGAAACCTGGAAATCTTTTCCTCTGAATTCTTCCGTAAAATTCATTTTTAAAAACCCTTCTTTTAAATTTTTAAATGAAATAATACCGCTTTGTAATTCGGAAATTGATTTGCTGGATGTTGCAGCATACATATAAGAATATAACATTACCTGCATTGCTTTTGTATATTTATAATCTTCGCTAATCAAGTTAAAATCATTCATTTTTAACTGGTTACTCTCAACTTTACCAGTTTTATAATCAATTATTCGTGTTACACCATCTAATTCATCAATTCTATCGACAGTTCCTCTTAATTTTATAGGAAAATCAATGCCTTCAATATGAATACTGGTTTCCAGATTTTCTTCCAACGCAACAATTTTCAGCTGTTTGTGTTGAGCTATTAATTTTAATTCCTCTTTTAAAAAATTATTGATGTATTTTTTACTTACTTCAAATATTATTTTATTTTTTCCTGTTTCAATATTTCCTTTTAAATAATGTTTTTCAAAATATTTAATAAGCAGTTCTTTTGTGTGTTTTTGCATTTCAATAAGATGTTCTTTCTTCAAATATTTATCAATGTAAGGTGTGTACATGTGATAAAGCACATCGTGAATTACTGTTCCCATTGTATTTGCGGCAATTGTTTCTTCAACCTCATCAACCTCTTTAATTTTCAACACTTTTTGCTCGTAAAAACTAATTGGATTGTATATGTATGTAGCCAATGATGATGGTGATATTCCGTTTGAAAATACATTTTTGAGCTGTTCCATAACTTCATTCGTTTTTTTAATTTCCAGCAGCGGAAATTTAGCTTGCTGAAGTTTAGGACTGATAACCGTTTTTACAATATTGGGATTGCTAATTTCTAACTGCGTTAGAAATCGACTTTTTTCGCCAGCTCCATACCCATCTGTTTCTGTATTATAAATTAAATAAATATTTGTAGCTCGTTGTAATAAGCGTTGAAAATGGTAAGAAAAAATAGCATCTTTTTCCTGATAAGTTGGCAATCCGAAATACTTTTTTACATCAAAAGGAATAAAAGAAAATTCATTTTTTCCAGCAGGTAAAATACCCTCATTTACTGAAGTCATAATGACTGTTTCAAAATCCAACACTCTTGTTTCTAACATGCCCATTAATTGTAAACCCTGCAATGGTTCTCCTTGAAATGATAGTTTCTCGTTTTTTAATAGCTGATTGTAAAATATGGTTAGTGTTTTTAAATCGGTAATGTGATTGTATTTTAGATTTAAGGTTTCCAACTGCTGAAAAACATTATAAAACCGAAACAAATATTCTTTCTCAACACCTTCAACATATTGTTTCAACTCATTAATTAAATTGACACATTGTTTAATGATGCTGTTTATATTTGATGAAAACGAAAATAATGAAAACAACAAAAACAGCTTTTCCATTTCAAGCTTTGAGCAAAAACTTTTTAAATCGTTCATCGATAAAAATATACTGTTTTCCTTTTTTATTTTTAAAGTAATATTTTGAAGACTTTCTTCAAATAGCTTGTTTAAAAAAGGATCATTCAGCAGGCTTAAAACGTCTTTATAGTAAAATTGATGCTGAGCTACTTTATTAAATTTAATCTGATTTAAATGCAACTTAAAAAGCTTTTCAAACAAACTAGCCACAGGAATATCTTTTAACGGATAGCCCATGGTGATATTTATATTTTGAACATTGTTTGGCAATGAATTTAAAGCTAAACTCAATAAGTTTTCATCAGCCAAAACCAAAGCAGTTTCTTTAAAATTTTCAAATTTAGACAGCAATTCACCAACATATTTAACTTGCGTAATGTTTTTGGGAGCTCCTATTATATGTAGGTTTTGAGGTTTTTCCAAATTGGAATCACACCATAAAAACGGATTGTCTTTGTAATAAGTCCATTCCCTTTTATACTTCCTTAAAAAAACGCCCGCTTCATTAGACTTGTTGAAAAATGTCTCGTTTGCATCCCAATAAATGCTTGCTATTTCATTGTTTAATAATTCCTGTAAAATGTATTCCTCAGCTTTGTTTAAGGCGTTAAAACCAATAAAAACAACTTTATTTTCTTTAGAATTGTTTATATAAAATTCTAAGTTTTCAGAAGCTTCTTTATAAATTAACCCCTGATAACCAAATTTATCTATTTTAAGTTTTTCATAAAGGGCATTGTATAAAATATGTAGCGATTCAAAAAACTCAAGGTAATTTAAAGCCAACTGGCTTGGTTTTTTTTGTTGGAACCATTTATCTAACTTTTTAACATCTCTTAAGTTTGAAAAGAAATGTTCAGAATTCACCAAATAACTATCAATTTCATTAAAATCATGCAATGCAATTGTTGCCCATTGCGAGAAGGTTTCAAAATTTTCGATGTTTTTTTTAGGAAGGTGCTGTAAATAAATGCTGTAAAATTCAAAAAGAAGCTGCGTATTATCAATTAAATGGATATCTGCTAGTTCTTGTATGTAATTTTCTATACTTACAATTTTTGGAAAAAAGGAAGTTGTAGGTATCTTTTGTAATAATTCTTCCTTCAAAAAAACACAAGCCCGCTGACTCGGCAATACAAAAGTAAAATTATTAAAGCTAGCGTGTTTTCTTAAAATATCTTCAACAACCTTAGAAATAAATGAATTCATATAAATTTTTTAATTGTATAAAAATAAAAAAGCCATTTCAAATGAAATGACTTTTTATAAAGTATTTATAAAATGAATTGCTATTGTTCTAATTTAATTTCAACTCGTCTATTCATTGCTTTGCCAGATTCTGTAGTATTCACATCAATTGGCATAGATCCACCATAACCCTTTGCAGTTAAATTGTCTGCTTTTATACCGTTTGCAATTAAATAATTTCTCACAGCATTTGCTCTGTCATCTGATAATATTTGATTGAAATATTCAGTTCCTGAATTATCAGTATGTCCTTCAATGTGAAATTTTGCATTTGGATAATTGCTTAAAATAGCAACTATTAAATCCAAGCGTCCTGCCGTTTCAGGTGTGAAAACAGCTTTCTCTGGCTGGAAATATACTGTTCTAGCCAATTCTTTAAGTGCATTTATTGCTTCTAAAGTAACCTCCACAGGGCAGCCTTTATTAGCGCTTGTACCTGCCTCATCAGGGCATTCATCCTCTTTATCTACAACACCATCACCATCAGTATCAGGCCAAGGACAACCGAAATTTTCTTCTGCTCCTGGCACATATTTACATTTATCTTTGCTATCAACAACACCATCACCATCATTATCCAATTCAGGGCAACCTCTCTCTGCTATGATCC
>Ga0102815_10002934_pt1 | contig 10295 bp, 9 predicted proteins | sample ColrivemetaGS759_FD_79113 | JGI IMG/M metagenome (GOLD analysis project Ga0102815, IMG submission 79113) | Estuarine microbial communities from the Columbia River estuary - Ebb tide ETM metaG S.759 | ecosystem: Environmental > Aquatic > Marine > Intertidal zone > Estuary | place: USA: Columbia...
ATGAAGATGAAGCCAACAAGAATGCGCAGCGTCTGCTCGAGCGCGTTGGTCTCGCCGACCAGGCGGATAAGCATCCGGCGCAACTATCCGGGGGCCAGCAACAGCGCGTCGCGATTGCGCGCGCACTGGCTATGGATCCTATTGCGATGCTGTTTGACGAGCCCACCTCGGCGCTCGATCCGGAAATGATCAACGAAGTGCTCGATGTCATGGTGGAACTGGCGAAAGACGGCATGACCATGATGGTGGTTACCCACGAGATGGGCTTTGCCCGTCGAGTCGCCAATCGCGTGATTTTTATGGATGAGGGCCGAATCGAAGAGGATTGCACCAAGGAAGAATTCTTCAATAGCACGCGGGGAGAACGTGCGCAGATTTTCCTCTCCAAGATCCTCGAGCACTGATTGCCGTTGCTAAGCGAAAATAAACCGAGCGGTCAATAACTCTCCGAGCCAGTATTTGTCAGCGCAAGAATCGCGTAAATAAAAATGCAGAGTCCGCCCAGCATGTCTGAACATCCCGCTATCTGGCACCCCTGTCCACTGCGCCGTGTCGGCAGTGGATCGCATCATCACTTTTACGGTTACTACAACAAGCACCCCTGGGATCGCAGCGGACGCTACCTGCTGGCGCAACGCGTGCCGATGATGACGGCTTATCTTGGTGGTACGGAAGTAGCCGAAGTAGGGTATTTCGATTTACAGGATGCAGATCAGTTTACTGTGGTCGGAGAAACCACGACGTGGAACTGGCAGATGGGCAGTCAGTTGCAGTGGTTAGGGGGATTACCCGGCAGGCAACTTGTCTATAACTCACGAGCAACAAACAGTGACCCCGATTACCCCTATGCTGATTTCCGGGCTACAGTCACCGATGCCGAAACAGAAGTGTCGCAAGAATTACCATTACCGGTTTACGTGGTTGCCCCCAACAGTGAATGGGCACTTTGCGTGGATTATTCACGCTTTGAGGTTACCCATCCAACCATCGGTTATAGAGCAAGCCAGGCCGCGCCAGCGCTCGCCAATGCACCGACCGAAGATGGCATATATCGTATGGAAGTCGAGTCGGGTGATGCCGAGTTGATATTGAGCTTGCATGAGCTGACGCAATTTCAGCCGCTGCCGTCGATGGATCGGGCTATCCACTGGATGACGCACCTGGAGATCAATCCGGCATCGACCAGATTCTTGTTTATTCATCGCTGGACCGAAAGAGTCGAAGACGAAACCTGTTTCCTGCACCGGCTGTTCACGGTTAATCCGGATGGTTCCGATCTGCGCCTGCTGGAATGTACCGATCATCCGTTGCCGCAGTTAGCCGCCGATTTCGATGCGGATCAGGTTGGTACTTTCGATTATGAGAAATCGGAATACCAGATTTCACATCCTGCCTGGAAAAACAATGATGAGATTATTGTGTGGGGGCCGCATCAAGGACATATTCATTACCACCTCTACAACGAGCGCAACGGTGAAGTGAGCATTATCGGTGCAGATTGCCTGACCGAAAACGGGCACATGACCTATTCGCCAGATGGCCAGTGGTTGCTGTCGGATACCTATCCCGACAGCGTCAGCAACGAGCGCTTGTTGATTTTGTATGATGTTGCCAATAACCAGCGCTATGACATTGGCAGTTTCTACACCGATCCCGATCTGGGAAAACCGAATCGTTGCGATTTGCATCCGCGCTGGAGCCCCGATGCGCGCCAGGTCTGTATCGATTCCGTGCACGAACACGAACGCCAGATGTACCTGGTCGACGTTTCCAGTCTCACCGACCGAGGCGATTAATTCGGGCCTGATTTTGATCTGCGCGGGTTTCTCCGAATCAGGATTCCGGTTCACGACTTGGCGAGTGTCCACACGCCGATGGCGATGAAGCCGATGCCAGCCACGTAGCTGAGCTGTTTCTCGCTGACGTACTGGCTGATGGCGCTGCCGGCGAGCACGCCTATGCCGGAGGCGACGATCAGCGCCAGCGAAGCACCGAAGAAGACCGTCCACTTACTGACCTCTTTGTCGGCGGCGAACAGCATGGTCGCCAGTTGGGTCTTGTCGCCAAGTTCGGCGATAAACACCGCGCTGAACACTGTGATGAGTACTTTGTATTCCATTTCCTGAGTCCCCGGGTTGGCTAATGACTGGACAATATACCGCTTCACCCCAGGGTGCCAGCACGGGGTGATTCCGGGGTTGATACTTCGGAGCTTGGCGATGCTATGCGGAATCTAGCCGGGGAATCTATTCGCCCTGCACCACCGCCTGGCTTTCAGCGTAGGAGATCGGCGGATACTTCGCCGGGTTGTCGGGCCCGCAGCAACTTGGAATGCAGCTCATGCGGTAATCCGAGTTGGCGTTGAGGAAAAATGGAATCGAGTAGCGTGACTCGCTTCCGGTGTTGTTGTTGGCGAAATGCTTGACGCTGATGAAGCGGTCATTGCTCCAGGTGCGCAACAGTTCACCGGTGTTCACGATAAAGGCATTTTCGAGCAACGGCGCTTTTATCCACTGGCGGCGGCGTTCGCTGAAGATGGTCAATCCGGGCCGATCCTGGGCGAGGATGGTGCAGAAGGTGGTGTCAACATGGGGCGCGATACCGAATTCGTCCGCGGGCACATTCGGTTGGGATGGGTAGTGCGTCATCCGCAGTCGGTACAAGGGCGCTACGAAGGCCTCGTTGAAAAAGTCAGGCTGCATTTCCAGCGCACGGGCGAAGATAGGCAACAGGCGCTTGCCGAGCGCTTCGAGCGCGGTGGCATAATGTTCTACCGCTGTCCTGAATCCGGGCAGGCTCGTATCGCGTGGCCACTGGTTGTCGTCCATCGTTAATTTATGATCACATTTAACGATAAAGGCCTCGTTGAGGTTACCCTTGTCGCGCGCGGGTAATTTGCGGTGTTTCATCGGCAGGTAGCCGATACCACCAACCGGCCAGTCGGCGCGGTCCATCGCAATAGCCTGCTTTTCATCGAGCGCTAGCGCGTGGAATTTGCGCGCGAAGTCGAACATCGATGCGACCAGGGTCTGCGGCACCTGGTGACCGATAATCGAAAAGAAACCGACGCTTTCACAGGCGACACGCAATTGCTCGGCGAGCGCTGCGAGTGTTTCCTCGCAGGGCCTGGAAAAATACGTCTGCAGGTCGATCACCGGAATGTCACCCATCCGGGCTTCCTCAACCCGGCTGGTATCCCAGCTGTCGGACTCTGAGCGAAGTTGCTGCTCCTTGACTACGGGGTCGAAGTTCGAGACCGACTCTGTGGAATCTGTTTTACTCATGGTGTTCGGGTTCTCTCATATTTCCGACGCATCTCCAGATTTGATTCAGCGGCATAATACTCTGGCTTGATAACAAATCAGGCACGGGTTTCACGCCTTGTTGGCCAGCGCCAGGATTTGTTGCCAGGTTGCTGCGGGCACGGGGATGACACCGTTGCAGCGCTTTCGCTGCTCGCGTTCACGCTCGCCGGGAATCTCGACGCGTTCGAAGCCTGGAGAAGGTGGGCATTGACGCATCTCGTCGAGTATCTCTTCGGCTATGGTCTGCATGGATGAACTTTCCCGATAAATCGATGTTTTCAGGGTGATCAGTAACCAGTTGCATTCGGTCGTGGCCGGACCGAGCATGGCCTCGGCGATCAATTCGGCCATCAACGCGAGGGCATAGCCCTTGGCGCCGCCCGCCGGCAGGATCGCGCCGCCATCGAAGTAATCTTGTGGATCGACGCTCGGATTGCCCGCGGCATCGATGATAGCACCTTCGGGTAACAGCGCACCGGCGCTTTGGGCGGCATAGATCCAGCCACCGGCAATTTTCGAGGTAGCGAAGTCGAGCACCACCGGTCCGCGCTCCCCACCCGGAATGCCGATGCAATATGGATTGGTGGGTAACATTGCCTGACGGCCGCCGAAAGGGGCAACCTGACGCCAGGTTTTGCGATTGCCGCCGCCCATGGTGATGGTGAGGTAGCCCTGTTCAGCCGCAAGCTCTGCAAAAGCGCCCAGCCTGCCCGTGTGTCCGGTGTTATGTATCGCAATCGCCGATATTCCGGCTGTATCTGCCAGTTCGCAACCTCGCTCGATGGCTATCTTCATGGCCGGAATGCCGATGCCGCCATTACCATCGATGACATAACCTGCGCTGGGTAACTGGCTGAACCGGGGTGTGCCCTGCGCCTGCATGATGCCATTGCTAAATTGATCGTGATACTGAATGACGCGCATCACACCGTGTGATTCAACCCCGCACAGGCTGGCGTCAGCAAGATGTTCGGCGACCATGATGGCGACTTCTTCGCTGCAATGACAGTGTCGCAATATGCGGGCCAGCGTATTGATCGCTGTGTCGGCATTAATGTCGAGGCGCTCACCGTCATACTGCAGCTTACTCATGTTGTTTACTCGGGAACACGCTCAGCTAGCCGCAGAAGAAGATGTTGCGGTGCTGCGAGGGCCTGGTTCGAACTAACATCACAGGGCACGGAATCTGGCGATTACGGCATCGGTCGTAGTATCGGTGTCGAGTGTGGCGCCGATGCGGTCGCCGATCAGTGCGGGAATTTTCAATGTCATGTGGCTGGCCTGTCAGAGCTGCTGTGGAAGATGACCCCGGGGATTATTGTCTATCGGTCACAGGCTGTAAACTGGCAACAGAATCCGACCATGGAACCACTATCAGTTGATGCATATTCTCCCGCCTTCAGGCGCATAATTCGGTGCTTTGATATAGCCGTCCGGTAATTTGATTTTCCGCTGCGATAGTACTGTTTATCCCTGCCCTGGGGTATTATGTCGGAATGACGGATATCAGTTTGAATTTTGTGATTGGCGTACTGGCGATCATTTATGGCCTGTACAGCTTTTACCAGCGGAAAACCGCACCCGAGGATATTGTCAAACTGCAAGCCATGATCGAGCGCAATGGAGAAAAAATGGCTAATTCCATCCACCTTTTCGGCTACACGCTACTCCCCATTGTTGCCGGCCTGCTGATGTTGCACGCCCATTTTCGGGCCTGAGCCAAACCAGTTCTTAGCTGTCGATTGCCTGTCATGCGGGCAGCAAATATCGGGCTCAAGCGCCCGCTGCTTGCCCACAGAGGCTCGTTCCGCTAATATTTTCGTCCATGCGTGATGCACTTGCTGATGACCCGGACTGCGAAAACAACCTGCCTGTAATGGTGGGCAACTGACATGGTCAGGCTAGCCGACATCCCTGAACCGGAACGCAGCCTTATCGCGGATCTCAATTGCCCGCACTATGCGGATACGGCACCGACCACGCCGGTAGTCGCATCGCAACGGCATGTTGCAATCGTGTCGACGGCCGGGTTTATCGTGCGTGGCGAACGCCCCATGCTCTCCAGTGAAACCGGTTATCGCGCTATTGCTGCGACGGTAGACGATAGCGATATTCTGTGTAGTCACGTGTCGACCAATTTTGATCGCACCGGTTTTCAGCAGGACCTGAACGTCATGCTGCCGCGCGATCGCCTGCGCGAGCTGGAACAGCAAGGCGTTATCGGTAAAGCCGCCGACACTCATTATGCGTTCATGGGCGCCACCAGCCCGGAAAAGCTCGAAGACAAGGCGCGCGAACTCGGTCGTTCGATGCTGGCGCTTGGAGTCAACACGGTCGTTCTTGCCCCGGTGTGACCCGCCTGTACGCGCGCCGTGAGCGGGCTGGCCCATTACCTGGAAGACGAAGGTCTCGCTACCGTCATCGTCGCGCTGGTGCGTGAGCATATCGTCAGCATGCGACCACCACGGGCATTATGGATACCCTTTGAACTGGGTCGACCCTTCGGGGCACCGGGCAATGCGGATCTCCAGCGTCGCGTGTTACGGGCCTCGCTGGCCTTGCTCGATAAACCAGCCAGCGCTCCGCTGCTGGAAGAATTCAGTGAAGCTGTGCCTTTAGATGATGATACTGACTGGCGCTTTTCCGGCGCACTCGATAGTACAGGCGTGCTGGCCGAAGCCGCCAGCGTCACGCCCATCTGGAACAAGGCCTGCGAACGTCTTCAAAGGACAACAGTTGGCATCAGCGGACTCGCACCCGCGGCGGCGGTAGAATTTATCGAACGTTTCCACAGCGCTGATCCGATGCTCAACCCCAGGGGCATGGCACCGGTATCTCGAGCGCGCTTCGCTGTCGACGACATCAAGGCGTTTTATTTCGAGGCTGCCCTTGCACAAGGTGGGCATCCATCTGCCCGGCAACTGCACGAATGGTTCTGGAACGGAACCCTGGCTGGCGCATTATTGCGCGAATTCCAGGAACGTGCCCGCGTCAGCGATGATAAAAACCTCAGGTTGATCGCCAGTTCGCTGGTGCCGGCCGAACGCTGTTACTGGTTTCTACATGGGCTGGAGTCTCCCTAGGCCGGGTTCTTAGCCCGCAACATCTACCCGGACTATTATTCCGGTTCGTTCCCCCGTCTCATCACACAGCAAGGGTTATCACCTGCCTGTCAAAACGGTTAGAATCATCGGATTCATATTGCAGGACAGGTCAACGGTGAATGATCCGCAAGCAACTCGATTGCCACAGTTATCACAGCTTCCCTCTATCGACCGCCTGTTAAACGCAACGGCGGCCAGCGTGCTGGTAGCCGAATATGGCCGCGATGAGGTGAAACGCGTTGCGCGCCAGGCGCTGGCGTCTCTGCGCGATGCAATCCGTGCCCGGCAAACGGTGACCATCGATGTCGATACTATCTGCCTGGGTCTGCGTGTTTTGCTGGAAGGTGACAGCCGCCGCGGCATCATGCGCGTGTTCAACCTGAGTGGAACCTTGCTGCACACCAATCTCGGACGCGCGATACTGCCGGCAGCTGCGATCGAAGCGGTGGTCGAGGCGATGAGTGCCAGTAGCACCCTCGAGTATGATCTCGCCAGCGGCAGGCGCGGCGATCGTGATAGCTACCTGGAAGACCTGCTGTGCCGCCTGACGGGTGCGGAGGCGGCCACGGTAGTAAACAATAATGCGGCAGCGGTGATGCTGCTGCTGAACTCACTGGCGCGCGATCGCGAGGTGCCGGTATCGCGCGGGGAACTGGTCGAGATCGGCGGTTCGTTTCGCATTCCGGACATTATCGAACGTTCCGGATGTCGGTTGGTTGAAGTAGGCACCACCAACCGTACGCACCTGCAGGATTTTGCCGCGGCCATTGGTGCGCAGACCGCCCTGGTACTCAAGGTGCATCAGAGCAACTACGTGATCCAGGGATTCACCGCGGCGGTAGATGAGCGCGAGCTGGCAGGCCTTTGCCAGCAATCGGATATTCCCTTTGTTGTCGATCTGGGTAGTGGTGCGCTATTGAATTTGGAAGATTTCGGCCTGCCGCACGAGCCGACGCCGATGGAGGCGCTCGCCCGTGGTGCTGACCTGGTTACCTTTTCCGGCGACAAGATACTGGGTGGTCCCCAGGCCGGCATAATTGTTGGTCGCCGTGACTTGATAGAAAAACTGAACGCCAACCCGATGAAGCGTGCGCTGCGCTGCGACAAGATGACCATCGCGGCTTTGTCCGCGTTGCTGCGCCTGTATCAGCAACCGCAGCAAATTGTCGATAGCCTGCCGTTGCTGAGAATGATGACGCGTAACCTGGCCGATATCCGTGAGTTGGCGCAACCGCTCGTGGCGCAGCTTATGCGGCAACTCGAGGGTTTCGCCGAGGTTGACCTGATTGACTGCGTTAGTGAGATCGGTTCCGGTGCCTTGCCGGATCATAATCTGCCAAGCCTTGGCATTGCGCTGCGACCGCGCTCCTCGCAGCGAACTCGCGATGAATCTCTGGAGCAGCTGGCACGCGCTTTTCGCGATTTGCCGGTGCCGGTAATCGGCCGTATCCACAAGGGTGAATTTGTGCTCGATTGTCGTGGCCTCGAAGACAGCGAGGAGTTTGCAGCGCAACTGAGCGGGCTGATCGTCGACCCATGATTATCGCGACGGCCGGGCATGTCGATCACGGTAAAACACTTCTGGTAAAAGCGCTGACGGGTGTCGATACCGATACGCTCACCGAAGAGAAAAAGCGTGGCCTGACGATCGATATCGGTTTTGCCTACCTGCCACTATCTGACTTGCCCAGCATCGGTTTCATCGATGTGCCGGGACACGAGCGCTTTATCAAGAATGCCCTGTGTGGACTCGCCGCCGCCGATTTTGTGTTGCTGCTGGTCGCGGCAGATGATGGTCTGATGCCACAGACCCGCGAGCATCTGGCCATTATCGATTTACTCGGTGTTCGCCGGGGTGCAATCGTGATCAGTAAAGTTGATAGCGTCCCGGCAAAACGGGTCGACGCGGTCAGGCGAGAACTCGAGCTGCTGCGCGCGAAGACTGAACTGGAATCCTGGCCGGTGTTTGCTGTGTCTGCTGTATCCGGCGAGGGCGTTGATGCGCTGCGTGATGCTCTGCAGGTAAAGGCTGAAGCCGAGCCCGGGGTTGGGGAAAGTGCGCTGCTCGAGGACGGCATCGAAACTAATTTCCGCATGCCTTTAGATCGCGCCTTTGATATCAAAGGTGCAGGTCTGGTCGTCACCGGCACAGTATTTTCGGGTAGTGTGTCTGTGGGTGATACGGTTAGCATCGCCGGCAGCAACCTGCAGTTGCGGGTGCGCGGCCTGCGAGTGCATGACGCTGAACAGGATAGCGGACATAGCGGGCAGCGCTGCGCCATAAACCTCTCCGGTAGCGGTTTGCGCAAGGCACAGATCAGGCGGGGATCCTGGGTGACCTCGCCGTGCGTGGCGCCGCCGATTACGCGCTTTGATGCCGAGATCAAGGTCGTCAATAGCGCTCTGCGGCCATTGCGTCACTGGACACCTATCCATCTGCACCTGGGCGCATCAGAGACAACGGCGCGGGTCGCAGTACTCAGTGGCGGTGCTATCGCACCGGGAGAAGAGGGCTTGGTGCAGCTGGTCTGTGATCATGCCGTTGGTGCTGCTTTTGGTGATCGCTTGATTATCCGTGATCAGTCGGCACGCCATACGCTCGGTGGTGGACGTGTGCTGGATATTTTTCCACCGTTGCGTGGTCGCGCTCATGCCGATCGACTTGTCTGTTTGCAGCAGATGCGGCAGGGCGAGCCGATCAGCGCGCTGCGGTCGCTGCTGGAAACGAGTAACAGCGGTGTTGATATGGCTCATTTCATAGCAAACCGTAATCTCGCAGGTTCGCTGCAGGATGTTCTGCAGGCCGATATCCTGCAGGCGGAAGGAGGCCTGCTGTTGAATCTTGAAGGTCGGCGTATCGGCTTTTCAGCGAGTGTCGCCACTGCCCATGCCAAGGCCATATTAGAGGGGCTGGAGCGCTGCCATCAAAGCCAGCCGCATGCGCAGGGTTTCACCCGTGCCGAACTGCGCGGACAGCTGGAGCAAAAACTGTCACCGCGTCTGTTGCAAGGGTTGATCGAATGGTTGCAGCAGCGCGAGTTGATGAGAGACGATGGCAAGGGTTACTCGCTGTGTGCACGGCAGGCTGAGTTGAATCCGCGTGAAGTCGAGCAGTGGCGGTTGATCGAGTCTGCCTTGTCGGGCAACGGCTTGCGGCCGATGACAGTGGCCGAGTTGGTGCAAACAACGCAGTTATCTCAATCACAACTGAGGCCCCTGCTCGAACGCCTGAGTCGTGTCGGCCGGGTGGTCAAATTATCATCCAGCCTGCTGACGTTGCCAGCCAGCTTGAGCGAATTCCAACAGTTGCTTGGCAAGTTGCAAGAGAAAAGCGTCGAGGGTATTTTCAGCGTCGCCGACTTCCGCGATGCTTGCGGAATCGGGCGCAATCGCTGTATCGAGATTCTGGAGAGTTTTGATGCCCGGGGCATTACCCGGCGTAGCGGGCCGGGACGTTGCCTGTTACCCTCGGCAGACGGATCGTTTGCGAAGCTGCTACTGGTGACCTCGTGATAATAAAGGAAAGGATCGCACCCTGGTGGGGCGCCCGGTCTTCAAAACCGGAGGGGGGCGTTAAACGTCCCTGGTGGGTTCGATTCCTACCCTTTTCCGCCATTTTCCAGATACTGCAGTTCCATGAGACCAGTGGTTTACTGCGAATGTTGCAGGATTCCATTAGCGCGATGCTGCTGAGATGCTGTAGTCAGTATGTGTTTGTTAAACTCCGAGCTCCAGTCCATCGACGAGGATCACCAACATGACTGCCATTGGGAAGGACCCGGGTGCGGTGTTAAGGGCGTTACATGAACGCGAAGGCTGTTTCCTGATCCCGAACCCCTGGGATGCCGTTAGCGCGCGCATACTTGCCTCCATGGGTTTCGTGGCG
>Ga0102815_10002938_pt1 | contig 10292 bp, 7 predicted proteins | sample ColrivemetaGS759_FD_79113 | JGI IMG/M metagenome (GOLD analysis project Ga0102815, IMG submission 79113) | Estuarine microbial communities from the Columbia River estuary - Ebb tide ETM metaG S.759 | ecosystem: Environmental > Aquatic > Marine > Intertidal zone > Estuary | place: USA: Columbia...
ATCTACGAGAAGCCCCCGTCCGCTACCGAGGAGGCTGCCTTCCTTGCAGAGGCGCAAGACACCGCCGCAGACAAGGCGGCCGGGTGGATGCGCTACCTGTTCACCGAGGAGCAGGGTGGGAAGATCGTAGAGAGCGACACCATGACGCTCCTCCGTGGGCTGGGTACCGTCGTCAGTGCAGCAGCAGGTGCCGCAGACTACGCCGGGTCGGAGATGTACCGGTACGCCACGTCGCAGGAAGCAGGCGAAGGGAATGTGACCGCCAGTGCGGAGCGCGCCATCCGTCTCGGTGAAGGCTTCATGGATGTGATCGGGCGATGGGGCAACGCAGCCGGCAAGGCCATGGACGAGGCAGTAGGCCCGAACCCCTGGACCAACTTCGAGGAGCAGGGTCAGATCCTCGGCGGCCTCGCAGGCTTCGTCGTAGACATCGCGCTCCCCATGGACATGTTCATCGGGAAGGGTCTCGAGAGCATCACGGACCCCGCACGCAAGGCGGCCATCGCCTCGTCTGTGGACGCCATGATGAACGCGCCCGACCTCCAGCGCGCAGCACGTGACGCAGCTGGCGTGGCATACGACTACGCCAATGTGGAGGAGTTCGCTCCCACCATCCGTCCTGTGGAAGGTGTGTCCCCCGTTGTGCAGGCGCAAGAGAAGTTCGTAGCATCCGCACTCGCAGATGGAGACGCGGAGGCGTTCGTCGACGCGGCCATGCTCCACACCAGTCACCGTCTGCGGGGGAACACCCTGGCTGACGACCTCGCACTCACCATCGAGGCGTCCGACGCGGAACTGGAGCAGATGCTCCCCATCACACAGTACGCGGAGTGGTCGAACCAGAACCCCTGGTACGTCTACGACAGCTTGGCTGAGCGCGGGTGGTTCAACAACATCACCCGTGCAGACCGGGACACCCTGGCACGGCAGGCCTTCGGCTCCGACTTCGATGCCCTCGACCCCATCCCCCAACGCTACGTCACGGAAACGTTGGCGTTTGACCTCTTCGCACGTGGTGGGGACGAGGTGATTCAGAACGCCATCATCCGGCAGGACGGCCCCGCACGGACAGGACTGACCGACCTCCTCAACACCGCGTTCCCTACGCCCCTACGTCGTCGCGGGCTGACCGAGGACGCGGGTAACGTCCCGCGCGACACGGGCACGCAGGTCGCCTACACGTGGAACGCCATGCGCACGGGGGACGACGCAGCAGCCCAGGCCCTCTACACAGCGGTGGCAGAGGACGTGGCACGCCGCAACTTCACCAACGCACTCAAGGAGAGCAAGACCGCCATGGTCCATGCTCGTGGTGGGGGCACTGCTGATGTGTGGCGCGACCGTGCTTTGTTCGTGACCCACAAGACTCTCGCAGACCTGTCTGTGCGCGTCCCTGACACCGACGTACGTGTCCCTCGTCCACTTGCCCCCGCCGTAGCGCAGCGTATCTCACAGAGCCCGGTGGCCGCTCTGCAGCGTGGCATCACTGACGGCACCGCAACCTACCAGGATGCGGGCCGTGCCCGTGGCTACCTCGACCCCGTGCTCCGGCGCACAAGCCATGAAACCCTGGACGCCATCGACACCGCCATCGCCCGTGCACAAGCCGCACACCCGGAGGACTGGCGCACCCGGACCCTGGACCCCCTGGACATCAGCCCCGACATCATGCACGACATGTACGCGGCAGCTGCCAACATGGAGGCACGTCGTACGCCCGGCTGGACCTCGCTGGCAGCCGAAGGCGCAGCCATCAGTGACCTTCGCGCACCTTCGCGCCCCACTCCTCGGGGCGGCATGTTCGCCAAGATGCGAGAGGTACGAGATGCGTTCGCTACCCGCACCCGTGCCGCGATGCTGGAGAACGTCATCTTCCAGTCCTCCGACATGCGCCGCACCCGTCTCGGTGACGCAGTTCGTGCGACCATGGATAACAACCGCGCGTTCAAGAGCGTGGACTACGCAGCCGACCCAGTGTGGGGAGAGCTCACCACCGACGTGCGGAACCGGATGGCCACTATCGGGGAGAGCTTCGACACCAAGCTCGAGGTCAACCGCGCCGAGAACCCTGACCTCACCGCGCCACAGGTCTGGTTCAAGACGGTGGTAGACGACTTCCGCGACCCCGCAGACTTCCTCGACTCCTACGTGCAGGCCCTCTTCGGGGGACTGGAGCGCGTGTCCAAGGTGGTCGAGGGTGCAGGCACCATGGCGGGTGCCAGGAAGACTGCCCCCATGATCAACAAGTTCCTACGGAACCACGTGTTCAGGCACAGCGAGTTCTACGGCATCGCACAGGACAGCTTCGCGGCTGCGGTCGAAGTGGGGAACTACGAGGGTGCAATCCGCACGCTCACCGGACTCCATGCTGGCCTCATCGGGCGAACCGCAGAGGAGCTCGTGGACGATGTGGCCGCTGCTCGGGCTGCCATCGAAGCAGATGCAGACCTGTCGCTCAGCCTGCTGGGCATGACGCCGCTGTTCCCGGTACGCCAGGGACTCAGCAAGAGTACCCAGATCGACGGATTCGAGGTCCCCACTACCCGCCTCATCACCGGAGTCTACGCCCAGCGGTACTACGCAAACCAGGTGTTGGAGGCTACCGACCGCCACATGCAGGTCTACGCACAGCGGTACTTCGAGGCGGGCCTCCCCGACATCGTTCTCGACCTCGGTGAGTCTGTGCGGCGCTCGCAGGAGATGCTGCAGGGCGCGGGCCTTGGCGATGTCATGCCCGAGGTCAACGCCGTACTCACAGACGCGGACGTCAACTCCCTCGCAAAGACCATCGAGCGCATGGTTGGGTCCTTCCTGCTGGATGGGCAAGGCACCGTGTGGAGCGAACTGCTGGAAGAGACGTGGACGAACGTGATGGCCGACAAGACGTTGGCCGCAGTGCAGGAGGGTCTTGACGATGCAGAAGCCGTAGCCGCACGCATGGATATCGCAGAGGCAATCTGGATGGACCGCATGGAGCGTCTCGCTCTGGATGCCGCTCGTCAGGCTGACCGTGTGATGTTCGGCTCCTCGTCCGCGCTCACCGAGGGGGTGCGGATGAACCGTGCCCGGCGCTGGCAGCGGCAGACGAACAGGGTTCCACTCGGTGGGCCTGTTGATGAGATCCGGTACATGCCCACCATCCAGTTCGACGGTGACTTGCGGAAGGCTCTTAGCGAGTCGCTTGCACTCGAAGACGCCACCGACGACATCGACAAGCTGAAGGTGCTGGACATGGAGCCCGGCAACGCCGAGGCCCTTGACGCCGCGTTCGCCATGAACCTCAACACCGCAGCACAGAACCTTGTGGACCAGGTAGACCACTACGGTACCTCCGCAGCTGGCATGCACGCACTGGAGTTCGTGAACGGGGCCAAGTCACTCGCACGTGGTGGTGCCCTCGGTGGTGCGTTCCTCCCTCACCCCGCCTTCCTGATGATGAACCTCGCATCGGCCCCGTTCATCATGGGCCAGCAGTTCGGCTTCGACCGCACCGCCCGCATCTTGAAGAAGGGCGTCCTCGGCTCCGTACCTGCCGGCCAGTTCCATCTGTTCGCCATGGGCAAGGGCTCCGCTCGTGCAGAGGATGTCCTCCTCACCACGCCCACGGGCAAGGCCTACACCTACGGGCAGGTGCGGGACATCGTGAACCGCGCAAGCCTCTCCAAGTCGCAGGCGAAGGCAGAGTCCGTGGGCTCCCTCGCACAGGAGATGCGGCGTTCCCAGCGTGGGTGGGCCGGGCGCAACCTCGACCCCGCGGGCTTCAACATCTGGAACGGCATCGCCAACGAGGCAGACAACGGGTTCCGCATCCGCACCCTCCTCGACGCACTGGAAGAGGGCGAGCCCATCGAGCAGGCAACCACCCTCGCCCGCGAAGCAGCCCTCGACTACGGCAAGCTCCCGGAATGGGAGCGGCGGTTTATCAACCCGTACTTCTGGTTCTGGACCTTCCAGTCCCGGTTCGCGGCGAGCACCATCTCCGCTGCCATCAACAACCCCCAGCGCCTCTACGTGGCTTCGCGGTTCAGCACCAAGGACCTGTCCGGCATCCTGGGTGAGATGGGCTACGAGGACGCCAAGTACGAGAACGACCAGTTCTCCCGCGACTACCTCGACGGCCGTGCGTACCGCGTGCTGCTGGAGAACAGCGGGGAACGCTACGCCATCTACGGACCAGACCTCCCGCTGTCGTCCAGCCTGTCCATGATCTTGGACACTATGGCAGGGGCAAAGCTGTTCATGGAGCTCGCTACCCCACCGGCCACCAAGACGAGGGGGGACGTGGTGACGGACATCGAGGAGATGGGCCCCCGCGTTGTCATGGAGCGCGCCACCCCCGGCATCAAGGTCACCGGAACGTTGCTGGGCTACGACCCCGGCACGTTCGACTACGACCTGCCTGGCTACATGGACCCGCGCCTCGTGGCGACCCTCCAAGCTGCTGGACAGTGGGAGTTGTTCACGTCCATTGTCGAGGTCGAGCCCGCCACAGACCGTCCCTACGGCCAGACCACATTCGAGGGACAGGTGTGGCAGGTGAAGGAATCGTCCAAGATGAACTGGGCGCTGATGAACCACGCCATGCTCACGACCGGACTCCAGCGCACCATCCGCACCTACGGCCCCATGTTCGATGCGCTCCTCGTAGAGCGTGAGCGTCGTGCTCCGAACATGCGTCTCGGTCTCGCATGGTTGAACTTCCTGGGACTGGGCACTCCTGTCGTCGAGATGAGCCGCGAGGACGCCGCGATTATGGCAGAGAAGCGGCGTCTCTGGGATGCGCGAGACCGCGTAGCCGACTGACCTATTTCCTGGCATCAGTACAGACCTCGGGCATCAGCCCCGGTAACTGTGGGCATCAGCCCCACGAGGAGCATCAGCATGGCCTACGCCGTCCGCAAGAAGGAAGTCACGTCCGACTTCACCAGCCGCGCAGCCGTCGGCACGTCCTACGACCTCGCCAAGTACCATGCTCTGGAGGTGCGAGGCGTCTCTGGAGTGGTCGGCCCCAGCGACTTCCCGTACCGGTTCTTGGAGTTCGAGTCGCTGTTCGTGGCCCTGTCCAGCATCGCTGGCGGTGCGTCCACGGTGACCATCCGCATCTGCTCCGACGTGACGGGGGACCAAGCAGTCATCGCGGAGGCGACGGCCACCATCTACGCAGGCCTCACGACGGCTACGCTGGGGTCGTTGAGCATTCACATGCTCGACTACACGGCGGCCTGCGCTGTGGGGACCAACCAGACGCTCTACGTCTTCTTCAAGACGGACGTCGGCACGGTGACGGTCGACGGGTCAATCCTCACCACGGTGGCGTGACCTATGACGAACACCCCGAACTACACCCTGAATGGTGGCTCTGGTGGTGGCCCTACCTCAGTAGCCCTCTCTGATGGACCGAACCTCGACGCCTTCTCCCGGCTCCGTGTCGGTCTGCCGAAGCTGCGCCTCTCCGCACTATTCGACACCGACCTGCGCCCCCTTCTGTGGGACACGGCAGTGACCGCTGGCGGCACCGTCGTGAAGAACGCCAACCACATTGGTGCAGACCTCGCAGTCGTGGCGTCGGGGGACAAGGCCATCCTCTCGACCAAGGAGTACTTCGTCTACCGTGCGGGCCAGTCACAGCAGGTGATGGCCACCCTCAACTTCCAGGGGCTCGGCCCGAACATCGAGAAGCGTGCCGGGTACTTCGACGACAACAATGGGATGTTTTTCCACTACACGGATGGCGGCGCTGCCGTTGTGGTGCGTTCGGATGCCACGGGGTCCGTCGTGGACACCGAGGTTCGGCAGGCCGACTGGAACGTGGACACCATGGACGGCACTGGCCCGAGCGGTGTCACGGTGGACTGGACGAAGACCCAGATCCTCGTCATGGACTTCCAAGCCCTGTTCGTGGGTCGCGTCCGCTTCTACCTCGACATCGACGGGATCCTCTACCCGGTGCATGAGCAGAACCACGCCAACGTCGAGACGATCCCCTACATCAGCACGGCGAAGCTGCCCGTGCGCTACGAGATCGAGGCCGTTGGATCGGTGTCCACCAACGCCACGATGCTGGCATCCTGCGCCACGGTCAACCGTGAGGGCGGCGACGACGAGCCTTCAGTACAGCAGGAAGCTCGCACTGCGGGTTCCGTCACCGTGGGTGCAGCATGGGAGACGGTGCTGGGGGTGCGGGTCAAGGCGGCAAACCTCCGTGCCACCCTTCGCCTGCTCAATGTCAGCGTGTTCAACGGGGACGCCGACACCATCGAGTACGCCGTCATCTTGAACCCGTCCTACGCTGGCAGTCCGACGTGGAAGGATGCTTCGGCGTCGGGCGGAGTAGCGGAGCTATCCCGCTTCAACGCCGCAATCTCCGTGGACGGTGACGGTGACCCCGACGTGGGCCATGTCTACCCGCTAGGCGGGTTCATCGGTGCAACGAGCGGGCGCTCAATCCCGCAGTCCGGCAGCACAAAGCTAGGCGACACCGTGCCGGTCGCGGCCGACATCGCCGGTACGCCTGACGAGGTGTGGGTGGTTGCCCGTGGTGATGGGTCCAGCCCCGTCCGTGCCTTGATCTCTTGGGCGGAGGAACGCTGATGACCAACACGCCAAACTACACCCTGGGTGGGGCCGCGGGCGCCCCGACCTGACCGTCCAAGGCCAACAGCACGTAGGCCGTGCAGGACACCCGCCTCACCCGTTAGACTAGGGGAAGACCTGGAGCCCACATGACCGCACCTGCAACCGACCCCGCCATCCTCACCGCCGACCTCGAGGCCGCATACCGGTCCTCCCGTACCGCGCGGAACAACAAGGTCGCACAGGCGATGGACTCAAGCGCCGCCGTCATCTGGACCGCGGACCTCGATGGGACCATCACGATGTCGGAGGGAGGTGGGCTCCACCACCTCGACCTGCGGCCCGGAGAGCTGGTGGGCAGCAGTATCTACGACTACGAGGGCATCTCCTTCGATGAGGTGGTGGCCCGACTCCAGGCTGGAGAGGAGCGGGTCCGGTACATCACGGAGACACGCGCGCCAGCGGGCACGAGTGCGGACACAGAGGGGGCGTGGGTCGGCCCCTGGTTCGCATCCTTCACGCTCCTCCGCTCCCCCGGTGGGCGTCCCCTCGGGGTCGCGTGTGTGTGCGTGTCCCTCATGGGGGCGACAGCTTCGACATCACTGAGCGTGTGCCCCCTGGGAGCATGCCTCGTACAACAGGCAGGCTGATGAGAATGTCCGTGGCAAGAGTAGCCATCATGTTGGAGCGAGTGCGCCACGCTGGGATGGAGGAGGAGGCGGATGCGCTCCGTGCCCACTTGGACAGTAGCGCCTCTGACGACAAGATGGTCGACGCCATGATCCAGTCAGCCCGCGCACAGGAGGTGATGAACGTCACTCTGGCTGCGTGGAAGCCGACCATCGACGGGTCCAACATGGCACTCACGCGGATGGCGGACGTGGAGGCGCGGAGGCTCGAGATGGAGACGGAGGACCGGGAGGACCGGCGAGCGGGAAGGGCCCTCCGCTACCAGCACATCATCGTACCCATCGTCGCCGCACTCGGGGGCGCCTTCACGGCCTGGGCTGCAGGGGCCCTCGGCGGGTAGGCGCGAGGCGTGATAGACTGCAGGAGCAGGAGAGCCCTTGCAACCATCACTCTCGACCCTCGACCGCTACGACCCTGCCGACCCTGTATGGGCAGCGTGGGTTGACCGCACCTACAGCCTGCCTCCAGCCACCGGCCCGCGCTCTGATGTGCACATGCTGGGGCAGATCGCAGCCATCCCCTTCGCTTCCCTGGGGCCTGCGTGGCAGCTTGAAGAAGCAGAGGGGCTCACGTACCTGCACGAGCCCTCGGAAGCCGTCAGGGAGGAAGCCAGGGCACGCCTCGACGGGCTGCTTGCCCGGCTCCCCGACTGCGACCGCGAGGTGCTCACCCCGTCCTGGGATGGGGCGCTGCAGTCGGACATCGCGGAGGCTCTCGGCATCAGCCAACCAGCCGTGTGTCGTCGCATCGGCAACGCGCTGGAGAGACTGGCGCTCACGCCGAAGCTCCCCGACATCAAGCCCGAGAGCCTCATCGCTCGGCTGTTCGCGCATGGACTCGACCGCACGACAGCAGCCGTGGCCGCGACGTTCTACTACTGCCCATCTGGGGTGGGCGTCTCCCTGGCTACGGGCGTACCAGAGAGGTCGGTCACCAACCACTTGGCTGCAGCCGACGAGGTGCTCCAGCAGAAGTGGTGGACCACGCTCCGTACAGAGTGGCGGCCGACACGTAGGTCCCACGGAAGCTCAGGCACCTACGCATGGCGCGGGGGTGCTGCTCGTGAAGCAGAAGTGCTGCCTTGGATTCGCAAGGCATTGGAGGCGTGATGAAGGACGAGGAACTGTTTGGCGTTGGACTCTTCGACCCAACAGAGGAGCAGCCTGACGAGGACGGGCACTACCTCTCGACCTACGACGATGACGCTCACCTGATGATCTCGTGGGCAGACGGGGGCGGGACTGGACCAGAGTACCTCCGCGGCATGAACCCCACCGACCAGTTGCGACTCCTTCTCGCAGCTGCAGAGTCGTTCCCCGAAGAGATGGACGACCTGATTGGGGAAGCCAACCTCCATCACTGGCGCACGAAGGCGATGCTCGTCAGCCACATCATTGGACAGTGCTGATGACTGTGGCGTAGCGAGACAGCTTCACAGTCCCCGCACAGGGCTCACACACGCACAGTGGTGGAACAGGCCATTCTGACGGTACGTCCGTGGTTAATCAAGAAGCCAAGGTAACCCTAGAGAGGAGGAGAGAGAGGACGGGTAGAGGAGGAGGCGCAGCCTTCTCCGCCGCCCGTGCGCTCCCCTCCCTCCTCTCTAGCCATGGAAGGGAACGCTCACTGATGGATGCCTCGTCTTTGAACGCACTGTCTTTGAACGTGCTGTTCTTGGTGCGCATGTTTCTTGCACCGGGTGTTCCCTGGGCTGTGCTCCTCTACGCCCGCTACTGGTTGTGCACGACTCTGCGGCGCCTTGCTTCCCGTGTTACTCTAGGTTGGACGGGCACTACCAGCCCTGACCTGGAGTCACACATGCCACGTTCTCGGTCCACGACCTCCGCCTACGAGGTCGATCTCGACGCCGACACCTACGCACTCCTCCTCGACATGTCGGATGGAGGGGATGCTGCAGCCCCCAGGAGCTTCCAGGGCCGGTCCCCGCAGGAGAACCTGGCTGAACTGGTGGAGCTCGCACACGCCCACCCAGCGTACTTCGACGCCCTGCTCGCCAAGTCCTCCCGAGAGACCCTCTCTCGTAGGGCTCGAGCCGCGGCTTCCGTCAGCGCCCAGGCTCACGACGACTCCGTGCGGCAGATGCTTGAAGAGTCGAAGTGGTGAGGTAAGGAAATAAATCCTTGCCACGGTATTCCTACTTGAGTACAATGCAGATGTCCCCACCAACCAAGCCCGGCTGATGGGGACACACACAATGTTCTTCGGAGGAACACCATGTCCAGCAAGTCTAGCCACCGCCTCACCCATGATCAAGTCCGTGCCATTCGCAAGGACACCCGAGTGCAGACCGCCATCGCCAAGGAGTTCGGCGTCTCCCAGGCCTGCGTGTCGCACATCAAGACTGGCCGCATCCACGCGAGCGTCCCTGATGTCGCCCCTCCCTGGTCGCCGCCTGTCGTGCAGGAGCCCGTTCCCAGCAAGCCCCGCCCCATCAAGCTGACGGAGAAGGAGGTCATCGACATCTTCCGCTCCACCGACCGTCAGGTGGACATCGCCGCGCAGTACAACATCTCGCAGGCACAGGTCAGCCGCATCAAGCGTTGCGAGCAGCGCCGTGATGTCCTGGCCGATGTCCTCGACGAAGAGACCGAGTGGCGCACCGTGGACGACTTCCGCTACTACGACGTGTCCCGCGATGGCCGCGTCCGCTCGTGGAAGAACGGCAAGCACGGCACGGCACGTCACCCCCGCCTGCTCACGAAGACGTACGGGGCCAACGGCTACGCCAAGGTCTCCCTCTGCGAAGGTGGCGTAGCGTACACACGTTCCGTCCACCGCCTCGTCGCTCACGCCTTCCTCGGACCCTGCCCCGAGGGCTTGGAGGTCGCCCACAACAACGGGGTCAAGACCGACAACCGTGCCGCGAACCTCCGCTACACCACCCGTGCGGACAACCTCGCTGACCGGAAGGAGCACGGCACCGGGTACCACGGCGAAGACCACCACATGACCCACCTCACTCCGAACGACGTCCGCGCCATCCGTGCAGACACCAGGGTGCAGCGTGA
>Ga0102815_10002939_pt1 | contig 10286 bp, 9 predicted proteins | sample ColrivemetaGS759_FD_79113 | JGI IMG/M metagenome (GOLD analysis project Ga0102815, IMG submission 79113) | Estuarine microbial communities from the Columbia River estuary - Ebb tide ETM metaG S.759 | ecosystem: Environmental > Aquatic > Marine > Intertidal zone > Estuary | place: USA: Columbia...
CAGATCCATGATTCACTCCATAATCATTCAGTTTAGTTAACCGATTCTGCCGCTGCCGACAGACACGCCATCGCTGCCTGACAATGCACTCAGCAGGGTGTCAAAGGCGATACGGGGCCGGATCAGGATTCGGATCAAAGCTGACCAGAATCTGTAAATTGAATATTTTTATATGTTTTTCAGTGGCATAACACATATCAAGAACGACACACCGAGTTCTGTCCGGTTTTTGTCCAAATACCCGGGCGCATCCTGAATGACCGGGAGCCAACATAGCCACGCTGCCATCGGCACAGTACTATAGCGGCTGGGGGAATTATGGTGACGGGAACAATATAGGTGTTAAGTGATCAGCCATTGACCGGCGCGGCGACCGCCAGGTGAGTGCACCACCTGGCCCAGCCGGCAAAAGCCGACTGATCAACGACCTGGAGATCTTGCGGGGCTTCGGCCTGTGCGTCGTCATCTTTCACCATATGCAGGGTAGCCTGCTGTCCAAGACCCTGTTTACCGAGGGGCCATGGCCCTCCTATCGCGGCGGCGGTGCAGTGCTGGATCTGTTCTTTTGTATATCCGGCTTCATCATCACCCGCAACCTGCTACCGCAGCTGTGCGAAGTGGGCAGCAGGACGGTGTATTGGCGCAACGCCCGCTTTTTCTGGCTGAACCGCATTTTCCGCCTGATACCCGCCGCCTGGATGTGGTTGTTCATCATTCTTGTCCTGTGCATTTTTTATAACGACTCCGGGGTGTTCGCTTCCCTGGAAACCAATCTGCGTTGGACCCTCGCCGGTATCTTCAATTACGCCAACTGGATGTTCGTGCAGTATTTCGGCCATGCCCAGGCCGCCCCCAGCTTTGTTTACTGGACACTGTCACTGGAGGAGCAATTTTATATTTGCTTCCCGCTGCTGATAGGCCTGTTGGGCCGGCGACTGCAGTGGTTTTTGATCGCCCTGGTAGCGGTCCAGTTTGTCCAGACCCGGGGCGCCTACGGCATGCTGTTTCGGACCGATGCCATCGCGATGGGAGCGCTGGTTGGGGTCTGGACCCGCAACGGTAACTGGGAACGGATGCTGGCGAAAATTGATATTCGGCTGATACGCGGCACCCTGTTCGTACTGCTGGCTGTGCTGTGTTACATCGGTGACTTGCGCCAGTCTCAACTACCACTGCAGGTTGGCATTCTCGCCCTGTTATCCGGCGCCATTGTGGCCCTGGCCATCGGCGAGAAAGATGCCCTTACCGGTCAATGGTGGTTGCCGCGCAGCCTGTTGTGGGCCGGCAGGCGCTCCTATTCCATTTACCTGTGCCACATTCCGGTCATGTTTACCATGCGCGAAACCGCGTATCGCCTGAACTGGAATATGGATAACCAGGTGCTGCTCAGTGCAGCCTTGTGCGCCGGCCTGATCGCAGTTGTGGGCAACGCCAGTTCACAACTGGTGGAGTGGCCCCTGCGCCGCCGTGGGCTGGCTATCAGCCAGGGCTGGCTGGAACGACACAAGGCCGCCACTGCAGCAGCGTTACCTGGAACATAACAAGATTGGCACCAGCGCAGGCTCAGCCTGCGAAAGCCAGATAGATTGATCACCATCTGCAAGAGGATGCAACCATGAAAACCAGCCTGACCCTGGTACTGCTGGCAAGCCTGTCACTACTGGCGGCCTGCAGTGACGGCAACAACAACAATAAAAAGCAAGATCCGCAACCCACACCACCGCCACCCGAACTCACCCAGCAACTGAAGGCAGGGGCCGCAAGCCGCAGTATCCTGCCCACAGTCAATGGCGGGCGCGATTACCTTAACGACGCCCCGGGCTGGGCCACACCAGGCGCGGTCGACCCCAATGATCCGGGGGTTTTTATACCCAGCTGGGATCAGGGTGAAGTCGATGTCGGCAATGGCCGCTCCGATTCGGCCTGGGTACACGACGATTTACAAACCACAGTGTTGGCCCTGGAGCTGGACGAGCAGCGGGTACTGCTGGTGATGGCGGACGCCTACTCCTTCTTTGCACCGGATATCGCGGCGATGACCGAGCGGGTCCGCTCCCGCTTGCCTGCCAACTGGCAGGATGCCCCGGTACTGGTTTCAGCCACACATAACCACCACGGCCCGGACACCGCCTTCAGTATCAATCCGGACTGGTTTTCACTGATGGTCGACGAGGTGTCCTTCGCTGCGGAAGACGCGGTCGCTTCACTGCAAGCGGCGCAGATGGTTACCGCCACCGGCAACCATGCCTACGGAGCCAGTGACCAGCGCGACCCGGTTATAGAAAATACCCGCTTGAATATACTGGCAGTGAATGCCAGTGTGGATGACAGCCCCATTGCCACTCTGGTGCAGTGGACCAGCCACCCCGAATCGACCCTGGGCTGGCATCCACCAGCGCAAGCGGCGGGACTCAATGAAGCCTGCAACGTAAAAGGCTGGACCGGTGGCGACTGCACAGCGGAAGGCCGCTATCTCACCGCCGACTATCCCGGCGTTCTGCGTGACCGACTCGCAAGCAGCCGTGGCGGCCGGGTGTTATACCTGAATGGCCCCGTGGGCAACCAGATCGGACCGGGATCCGCGCCCACCTGGGTGGTGGATGACGAACACCCGGTGGGCGATGGCGTAACAGTGCCCGCCGGGGCGCAACCATTGTCCAGCTGCGATCGCAGCGATCCCTACCTGTGTCGCAGTTTTGCCAAGACCGAGTCTATAGGTACCGAACTGGCCAACGCGGTGACAGCCCTGCTGGCGTCAGCGCAGCCGGTTGATGTCTCTCAACTCACCGTGCACGTGGAGCCTTTCTTTACCCGCCTCACCAATATCGGTTTCCGGCTGCTGATTGCCGAGGGTGATATCGGCTGGCAGCAAACCGACCTTTACAACTGCCAGGCCAAACCATTCAACGAGGAAAACTGCACCTCAACCGGGCAGGAACTGGTTGATGACCCATGGATCACTCCTGTGCTGGGCAGCCAGATTACCCGTGGCGACGTGTTGCGCACCCAGCTTGCCCACCTCGACCTGGGCGACGTGGGTATATTATGGATGCCCGGCGAACTGCCCCCCGAACTGGTACACGGGCTACCGGCAGATTTCAACACCGCACCGCCGGAAAAATACTACACCGAACCGCATCTGCACGCGGTAGGTGCCGACTACAAGCTGCCCGGTTACCTGATGTCGCTGGTAGATGAGTCCGTTACCCTGACCGTTGGCCTGGGCGGCGACCAGGTCGGCTATTACGTACCGGTGGATGAATATCGCCTGAGCTGCCTGGACCTGGTGCTACCGGGAGGTGCCAGCTGCAGCGACCTGGCTGCGCGCGGCGTGATAGAAGACCCACTGTGGATAGGCGGACGCATCTGCAAAACTATCACCGATGACCCGGAAGCCCTCACCGCGTACGGTGATGACGCCGATGCGGTAGCCGCTGTGTGCCGCTATGGCCAGGGCCTGGGCCGCGAACTCGGTGAACCGCAGAACCACTACGAAGAAACCAATGCCGCGGGCTGGGATATGGTTGACGACATCTGGGCGGCGGCACAGCGCCTGTTCCAGTAGCACCAGGAGCAGCGGCAGGCTATGGATTTCGACCCGGCCATCCTGTCGCACACCCAGTTTGCGTTCGCCATCACCTTCCGTATTATTTTCCGGCCTTCACCATTGGCATCGCTGGCTGGCCTGGCTGCAGATTAATCCTCGAAGGCCTCCTCTTCCGGCAGCAGCGGCTTGGGCATAGCCCCCTCTGAATCCGTCGATTCCTGCAGCTCCTGCATTTCATCTGCCTCGCTGTTGCCAGACACCTGAATCACACTGGGAACAGGCAGATCGGGCAGTTTGCCCTTGGGGGCGTGAATGCCAATGTGGTAGAGGGCAAACCCGGGCATAACGAACTGATCCAGGGCCATACCCAGCACCCGCCCCTTATAGGGGGACACAATCTCTGTTTGTTCATTGCTGATGGGATTATTCACCTCGCCCAGCACCTGTCCCTTCTTCACTTCTTCACCCAGCTCAATGCTGGAGAACAATATGCCCGAGGCGTTGGCCCGCACCCAGGCAGAGCGGAAAAAGGCCGGCTTTGGTTTCAACCACGGGCCCCGCTTAGGGTACATTCCGTTCTTGGCCATCAGGGTGGTAATGGCGTTGACTCCCACCTGTACCATATCGCGCTGCATGCGCATGGGCTCACCCGCCTCTATTGTTACCGTGGGAATGCCTGCGCGCACCGCTGCTGCTCGCAAGGAGCTGCCGTTGCCGGAACTGTTAAGCACCGCAATATCACCAAACAGCTCAACAAAATCGGCGACCATAGGGTTGCTCATGTCGGCCCTGAGTTGGGGGATATTGGTCCGGTAAAAGGACCCCGTATGCAAGTCGATCAGGGCGTTGCAATGCCTGATCACATCCTTGAAAAACGCATTGGCAAGGCGCGAGGCCACACTGCCGGTGGCGTTTCCGGGAAAGTACCGGTTCAGATCGCGTCTATCGGGCAGGTAGCGGGAATTTCGGCTGAAGCCCAACAGGTTCACAATAGGTACACCCACCACCATCCCGCGCAGCCGGTCGGGATTGAGGTTGTACATCACCCGGCGGATCATTTCGATACCGTTGAGCTCATCGCCATGAATGGCCGCAGTAAGGCAAAGGGTCGGCCCGGCATTGGCACCGTTAACTACCAGCACCGGCGTATCGACCGCCATGCCGCTGAACGATCGTGAGGGCTTCCACACCAGGCGCGTAGAGGTTGCCGGCGGGATATCATAGCCCAGCAGGGTGCGCGTAGTGTTGAGTTGGTCGCCGATATCCTCTGCGCTGATCAGTGGCCGTGTCAGCGGGCTTGGGCGCTCGGGTTGCGAGGATGGCTCTTCCTCTGACTCCTCAGGCAATTGTGGAAAGATATTGATATCGGTCGGAGGTTCGAATACTTCCTTGAGGTTGACGCTGGCTGCCCGGTGGGTGCTTCCAGGTGCGGCGGTCTCAGCCTCTTTGGAACTGATCTGCAGTTTCGGGTTTTCCGGAAACGTTTCAACCTGGGCCTGAACTGCCGCGCAAACAAGCAAACTCGACAAGCACAGCAAAAGGCGGGGCGGGGTGGACTTGAATAGCATCTCTATCACGGGACTGCATGGCATCCTGCATTGTCATCAGCCACGAGCGAAAGTGCAAACACAATCGCCGCTGACAGTGCGAAAACCGCAGTGGCCTACTGGTATTAATCACACGGATTGTGTTGTTATTGCAGCTTGCTGACCTGCCTCAGTAGGTACACGGCCTGACGGTTTAGCATATCTGCCTGCGCCGCAGCGGGTAGCAGTCTGGCTTACAGGCCCAGGAACAGCATTGATGCCCCGCAAGCACTGATAGTCGCGCCCGCCAGGGCATGGCTGTAACGCAACATGCCCGGGAAATACAATTTGCGCAGCCCGTAGTAACTCAGGGTTACTACCGTCAGCATGGTCAGCACCGTCACTGCCCCGAATACGGCAGTGACCAGTAGCACCCCCATCAGGCTGGCCTTGGCGGCCGGATACATCAAAATGGGGATCAGCGGCTCGCAGGGACCCAGTACAAAGATAATGAAAATGACCCATTGGGGATGCGTTTCGCTGTGGCGATGGACCTCGTGCCGGCCGGCGTGGCGGATACCCCAGGCAAGGTAGAGCAGGCCAAAACTGAATAACAGCCATGCGGCCAGGTCGCCGCGCCAACCCTCTATGAATACGATATCGCCGATTTCCGCCTGCGCCCAGATGCCGAATACGCCTAGCAGGACCGAGCCCAGGATGTGACCGCAGCCGCATAGCAGGGTAATGCCCAGGATCTTGCGCCAGGGCCAGCGCCGGGCCACGGCCATCGAGACAAAGGGAAGATAGTGGTCCGGGCCCAGCAGGGTATGCAAGAAGCCGATGCTGGCGGCGCTGGCCAGCAACACAAGCATTTCAGGACTGAGTAAAGACATGGCCGCGCTTCCGATGAAGGGAGTAGAGCAACACCAAGAGGCGAACCAAACCACGCCCCTGCAGGGAGCATATCTGAGCTGCCCCGGGCGCGTTCTTGACCTGCATCAATGTTCCCTCGGTATTTCCAGCAGGCTCCAGAGACTGGTGTTATACATGAGCCTGATCGGCTGTATGTGGTCGGGTGGTGAGTGCCGCTCACTGTTCACAATACGGCAAAAATAATAAGCCATGCGGTCAGCGTTCAACACGTTGATTGACGCCTCCGCTGACTGATTCGTTCAAATGGCACGGAGAGTTGTTATGGCCTCAAATGCATCCTTCTACGACGTTTTTCGCCAGCAGGGTATCAGCCGGCGATCATTCAACAAATTCTGCTCCATCACTGCCGCCTCACTGGGCCTTGGCCCGGCTTTCGCACCCCGCATCGCCCATGCCATGGAAACCAAACGGCGTACCCCGGTGATCTGGCTGAATGGCCTTGAGTGCACCTGCTGCTCGGAGAGCTTTATCCGCTCCAGCCACCCGCTGGTCTCCGACATGGTGCTGTCGATGCTATCGCTGGACTATTCCGAGGTACTGATGGCCGCCGCCGGCCACCAGGCCGAGGCCGCCCTGCAGGAAACCCTGCGCGACAACTATGGCGAATACATCCTGGCGGTGGAGGGTAACCCGCCACTGAACGAGGACGGCATGTTCTGCATCGTCGGCGGGCGCCCCTTTATTGAGCAGCTGCAGGAAATGGCCGCGGGCGCCAAGGCAGTCATCGCCTGGGGTTCCTGCGCGTCCAACGGCTGTGTACAGGCCGCCAAGCCCAACCCCACCCAGGCCACTCCCATTCACAAAGTGATTCGCGACAAGCCCATCATTAAAATCCCAGGCTGCCCGCCCATCGCCGAGGTCATGACCGGCGTGGTCACCTATATGCTGACCTTCGGTGAAATCCCGCCGCTGGATCGGCTGGGCCGGCCAAAAATGTTCTATGGCCAGCGTATTCACGACAAGTGCTACCGGCGCCCCCATTTTGACGCGGGGCAATTTGCCGAGGCCTGGGACGATGAGGGTTCCCGCAAGGGCTACTGCCTGTACAAAATGGGTTGCCGGGGCCCCACTACCTATAACGCCTGCTCCACAGTGCGCTGGAATGATGGCGTGTCCTTCCCCATCCAGTCCGGGCATGGCTGTATAGGCTGCTCCGAGGAGAACTTCTGGGACAACGGCCCGTTCTATGAGCGGCTGGCAAAAATCAACACACCCTTCTTTGCGGAGAGCGATGCCGACCGCATCGGGTTGGGCGCAGTTGCGGTAGTAGGCACTGCCATCGCCGCCCACACTGCAGCATCGGCGCTGCAGCGGGCGCGCTCCATTTCCAATGCCGCCAAGTCCGAATAGAGGGATTGAGCAATGATCACTGAAACTCCCAACGGCTTTAGCCTGGACGACTCCGGCCAGCGTATCGTAGTCGACCCGGTCACCCGGATCGAGGGTCACCTGCGCATTGAAGTCAATATCGACGAGAACAACGTCATCCGCAATGCGGTTTCCACCGGCACCATGTGGCGCGGTCTTGAGGTTATTCTCAAGGGTCGCGATCCGCGCGATGCCTGGGCCTTCACCCAGCGCATTTGCGGGGTCTGCACCGGTACCCACGCCCTGACATCGGTGCGCACGGTGGAAGACGCGCTGAATATCCAGATTCCCGAAAATGCAAACACCATTCGCAATATCATGCAGCTGGCCCTGTACGTGCATGACCACCTGGTACACTTCTACCATCTTCACGCCCTGGACTGGGTGGATGTGGTGTCGGCGCTATCTGCCGACCCCAAGGCTACCAGCGAACTGGCCCAGTCAATCTCCGACTGGCCAAAGTCATCCCCGGGTTATTTTCGCGACCTGCAAACCCGCCTCAAGAAATTCGTGGAATCGGGACAACTGGGCCTGTTCCGCAACGGCTACTGGGGCAACCCCGCCTACAAACTGCCCCCCGAAGCCAATCTGATGGCGGTGGCCCACTACCTCGAGGCACTGGATTTCCAGAAAGAAATCGTCAAAATCCACACCGTGTTCGGCGGTAAAAATCCGCACCCGAACTGGCTGGTGGGCGGTGTCCCCTGCCCCATCAACATCGCCGATACCGGCGCCGTCGGGGCCATCAACATCGAGCGCCTCAACCTGGTGAAGCGGATTATCGACGAGAGCAAGCAGTTTGTTGAGCAGGTGTACCTGCCCGACCTGATGGCCATCGCCTCATTCTACAAGGACTGGACCTATGGCGGCGGCCTGTCCAGCAGCAATGTCCTGTCCTACGGTGACATTCCCGAATACGCCAACGACTACAGCGCCAGCAGCCTCCTGCTGCCACGCGGCGCCATCATCAACGGCAACCTCAACGAGGTGCACGACGTTGATCTGCGCAACCCGGAAGAAATTCAGGAATTTGTTACTCACTCCTGGTACAACTACCCGAATCAGGACGCCGGCCTGCACCCCTGGGACGGTGTAACTGACCCCCATTTCGAGTTGGGGCCGAACAGCAAGGGTACCAAAACCAATATTGAGTCCATCGATGAGGGCGCAAGGTATTCCTGGATCAAGAGCCCGCGCTGGAACGGCAACGCCATGGAAGTGGGCCCGTTGGCGCGCTACATCATCGGCTATGCCAGCAACAACCCCGAGTTCAAGGAACCGGTTGAGAAAGTCCTTACCGACCTGAATTTACCGGTATCAGCCCTGTTCTCCACCCTGGGACGCACGGCCGCACGCGGGCTGGAATGCGTCTGGGCCGCGGAAAAACTGCAATACTTTTATAACAAACTGATCACTAATATTCGCAATGGCGACCTTGTCACCGCGAATGTCGCGTTGTGGGAACCCCATACCTGGCCGCATGATACCAAGGGTGTGGGCTTCACTGAGGCGCCCCGTGGTGCGCTGGGACACTGGATCCACATCAAGGACAAGCGCATAGAAAATTACCAGGCGGTGGTGCCCACCACCTGGAATGCCGGCCCACGCGATGCAGCCGGTAACATAGGCGCTTACGAGGCCGCATTGCTCAATACGCCGATGGCCATCCCGGAACAGCCGCTGGAAATCCTGCGCACCATTCATTCCTTCGACCCCTGCCTGGCCTGCTCGACGCACATTATGAGCCCGGATGGCGAAGTACTCGCTGACGTCAAGGTGCGCTAAGGAGACAGCCATGGCCACTAGATCGGAGACAAAGAAAGCAAGCCCGGGATTCTTCACCAAGGTTATTCACCACTCCACCGAGGTTGAAAGCCCCGCGAGAAAGGTCTATGTGTATGAGGCGCCGCTGCGTTTCTGGCACTGGGCCAATGCAATCTGCATCGTGGCGCTGGTCGCGACGGGTTACCTGATAGGCAAACCGCTGCCCTCGATCGGTGGCGAGGCTTCCAATCACTTCCTGTTCGGCAATATCCGCCTGGTGCATTTTGCCGCCGGGCAGCTATTGATCGTGCTGCTGGCCTATCGCATTGTCTGGTCATTCTTTGGCAACGAACACTCCCACCAGTTGTTCATGCCGCCGTTTTGGAGTGGCAAGTGGTGGGGCGAGGTCTGGCACGAGGTGCGCTGGTATTGTTTCCTGGAGAAAACCCCAAAAAAATACATAGGCCACAACCCCCTCGCGCAGCTATCAATGTTCACTGTGTTCCTGCTGCCCCTGTTAAACCTGGTGGCAACCGGCGGCGCGCTGTATGCCGAAGGTGAGGGTATTGATGGCTACTGGTACAAGGCCTTCAGCTGGGTGTTCTGGGTGTACGGTGACAGTTTCAATGTACACACGGTGCACCGCCTCAGCATGTGGGTGATTGTCTGCTTCAGCATGATCCACACTTACCTTGCCATTCGCGAGGACATCATGAGCCGCCAGAGTCTGGTGTCCACCATGATTTCCGGCTGGCGTTACTTCAAGGACGACAAGGAATGAGCGAGCCCAATTCGGCCCTGCTGCTCGGGGTGGGCAACATCCTGTGGGCGGACGAGGGTTTTGGTGTGCGCTGCGTGGAGGCTTTCGCAGAGCGCTTCGATATTCCCGAGAACGTGGTGGTAGCCGACGGCGGCACCCAGGGCCTGTACCTGGTCGAACTGTTGCGTGCGCACAACCCGGTGATTATTTTTGATGCGGTAGACTTCGGCGATGCCCCGGCCACCATGCGGCTGGTGGAAAACGACGATATCCCTGCTTTTGTCGGCGCCCACAAAATGAGCCTGCACCAGGCCGGATTGCAGGACGTGATCGCCTGCGCCAAACTGCTGGGCGGCTGCGCTGACAATATGCTGTTGATCGGTGTGCA
>Ga0102815_10002940_pt1 | contig 10282 bp, 9 predicted proteins | sample ColrivemetaGS759_FD_79113 | JGI IMG/M metagenome (GOLD analysis project Ga0102815, IMG submission 79113) | Estuarine microbial communities from the Columbia River estuary - Ebb tide ETM metaG S.759 | ecosystem: Environmental > Aquatic > Marine > Intertidal zone > Estuary | place: USA: Columbia...
AGGCACCGCCATGGAAGTGAATATGGATGGGAGCGGCAACGTTATCACTTCTGTACCAATCCAGGGTTTCTATTTTCGAAGCGCCGTAGCTCTCTCGCTGGGGCTCGCCCAGCTCGACCATCACCTGTTGGTTAACGACTTCCAATCGATCGTATACCTCATCAATATTGTCTGCCCAGTTGCCTTGGTCGTAAGCTGCATCCAGCGCGGCCTCGTCGTAGTCCAGGAAGATCTTCTGGCTCTGCGCCGCCGAATTTATTGGGCAAGGCAGTAGCACAAGACCCAACGCAGCGGCCGCCATCGTTCGCGGGAAATTCACTATCGCCATATCAACTCCTTTGGTTAGACAATGGTCAAGCCAACAGCGCTGACTATCCCGTTGGCCTAGAAAATCGTTGAAGCGCAGGATGATGATTTTCAACACACCGACGAATTTTTGCCAGACATCGGCTTCAAGTGTGCACGCCTCGGCTAAGTTGTCATTGGGGTAACCGGTTCAATTGTACTCCGCATCAACCTCACTTGGGTATTGCCAACTTACGTCGCCATAATTGACGGCATCGGCGCATGAGCAGGAGCTACTAGTTGTCCCTTCCAAAAAATAGATCATCTACTCGATACCCCGGGTATGATGAATACTGTTTACGCCGCAATTCGCGTGTAGCGATGATGAAGCCCGCCAACGCAAGGCAAAGCCGCGATGTTTCCGGACGTTACCGATTCAACGGTCCGAAATTCAGGCGGATTCTTGTTCAATGACAGGTGTGTCCGAGAAATATGGTAGTAATCAAAGTAATCGCGAAGAATTCGTTTCAGATGTCGCTCATTCAAGACGATGACGTGATCCAAACATTCTCGGCGGATAGATCCGATAACGCGTTCGACATAGGCGTTCTGCCATGGCGAGCGAGGTGCCGTAACAACTTCCTCGATTCCCAGTGCTCTAATCCGCCGTTTCACCTTCTCGCCATAAATCGCATCGCGATCATGTAAAAGATATCTCGGGGCAGTATCAAACGGAAAAGCCTCGACCAGCTGTTGTGCAGTCCACTGGGCTGTTGGGTGGCGTTGAAGTGCAGGACTTTCCGGCGATCATGGCTGAGCACGATAAATACATAGAGCACTCGAAAGCTGGCAGTGGGGACGGTGAAGAAGTCCATGGCCGCCAGGCAATCTGCATGGTTGTCGAGAAATGTTCGCCAGGTTTGTGATGGTGGCTTCTTTGACTGCAGCATGTATTTCGAGACTGTTGCCTGGGATACTTCAATCCCCAGCTTGAGCAGTTCTCCGTGGATTCGGGGTGCACCCCAGCCGATATTGGATGCCTGCATTTCACGAATCAGCTTGCGAAGATTAGCATCAATAGCCGGCCTTCCAGGACCACGGCGTCGGCTTTTCCAACGCCAGTACAAGCGGAAGCCCTGACGATGCCAGCGTACAACAGTATCCGGATGCAGTCCGTGTAGCAAAGTGCGCCAGCCATCAACATGGCGAGAAAAGAATATCCAAAACAACTTGTCTGCGTGCTTGGCACGAGGCCGCTTCACTGACTGTCGGAGCATAGCTAACTGTTGCCTTAGCGCCAGGTTTTCAAGAGCCAGCTGACGCTGAGATTTGAACAGCGCGCCGAGAAACGTGAGTAAAAGCTGAAGAATGGACATGATGGCCATCCTTTATCGATCGCGGAAAATAGTCAATACAATCAACGCGATCGAATATTCAGGAGGGACAGGAGTGAACTTCCTCGGCCAGGCAGCCACAATACTCCCGACAGCGACTTATGGCTTTAATCCACAGCTGCAATCTGTGCATCGGGGTGCCTGACGCACAATCAAAGACTGGGCCAGCCCGATCAAACTAATGACTTTGCCAAGCAAACCCCAGCAGAGGAACTTCCATTAGTATTTTATTTTACGGAACCCGTATCATTACGATGCTCCCTTTTGAACCGGTAGCGGGCACCCTGAATCTCCCAGCTGCTGTGCCCCGATCACTGGAGAATTGGACGGGGAGTTCCACTGTCGTGCCTCCGATTACAACTACTCCCTCTGCGAAACAATGGGCATCAACTTTGATCGTGCCCGAATCTATACCGGCTGTGCCTCGATCAGGGTCATAACAAATACTCTTTTCAAGGTCGATGTTGCCGCCCAGAATCAACTTCAGTCTGCAGGAATTGCCATCAGAGAAAGCTGCCTCCCAAAAGCCGGTCATTTGCGCGGGAGTACAGCCTGCATAACTGACTGAACTCCATCCCAGAGTAGTGCTCACAATTAGTGAGAGCAGTATTTTGAACTGTATATTCATCGTAAAGTCTCCAGATAAGTGTCTATATGTTTTCCTCATATTTTTGTAGCACCTTACACCTAAGCCACTCGCAGCACTCCGGCGAGCATCTAAAGACTATAGTCCATGCCAAGAAAAGCGGGATAAATCGGGCCAGGATTATAATCAGCCGAAATACACGGGGATAAATTCGTTCTAAGTGCATAGTTGGCACCTTTCAGACAAGCGGGGAGGGTATCCAGGGCAGCCAGAATGGCGGCTTTCGGGTGAGGAGTAGACATCAGGCCCCGATATACCCCTTGGCAGCTAACGACGCATTGCCGCCATCCCCCATTCAGCGATCCTCGCGCCCAGCAGACCGCCTTATAAGTCAGATCAGTCATATTCCCTTTACTTATTACATGAAATAACCAAATCGCATTGGCTGATCTACAGGGCTTCACTAAACTCAAGATTGCTTGCCCATAATGTGTAGCAATTGCAATCTCGCTTAGGAAGTAGGCACATGTCACTGACTATGGAGGCATACGGCGTGGAGATGTATCTCCGTAAAAGTCGATGCCCATTGCACAGGGTGTGCGCACTAATGGCTCTAGGGTTGGTATATGCCAGCGTGGTGGGCCTTACAGGTTGCGCTACATCTGCGGAGCTCGAGTCCTTGCGCGCCGAGGTCGCAAAGGCTAATGCAACGGCGGTTCATGCTGAGGCCGAGGTTTCCAGGACACAGCGCGAACTCGCCGCACTGAAAGCAGCTGCCAAGCCGCCCGAGACATTCTATAAGTCGGAAACTCCCCCTACCGCACCTTTGGCCAAACCAGGCGGATATAAATGGGGCATACTTAAGTAATATTAGAATAGTCGCTCACAAGCCATCCCCCGGGTTGACGTCCGATGCAGCCACAAAAGCAGACAAGATCGGGCGGCTGGCATGCTCCGGGCCGATGACTGCTTTCGACGCAAGAGAGGCATGAGCCCATCGTGGAAATGTTGCGAACATCCTGTCCATGGCGAATTTGCGTTTCAAGCTGCTTCCGGCAATTGGAACAGACCGCGACAATGCTTCTTCCATCGATATCGATTGATGTCTACGACATTGTCGCAACCTGAATCCACCGGAGTAAGGCCATTTCTGCCAGAATGTGTCCGGTACTCGTTGTAATAACGCTGGTAGTTCGTGAGCTTGTTCTCCAGGTCAGTCGCAGTCCAGAACAAGGTCTGATCCAACAGCTCTCGCCGGATACTTCCAATCAATCGTTCAACAAAAGTATGGGACATCGGTACGTGTGGCAACGATTTGATTTCCTCTATTTCAAGTACTCGGAGGTTGGCTTTCCATCGGTGATACTGAAACAAAGGATCATTATCTGAGCTGATATATTTCGGCCAGCCCTGCCTCGATGTAGCGTCGTTGAACATGCGGCAGAGCGCTGGCCCATCGATATGACCGGCATGAACAGCGAAGCCGATAATCGTGCGGGTGTATTGATCCATCACGACCATTACCCAGTGACTCTTCAGAATAATGGATTCGCAGCGAAATAGGTCTACGCTCCAGAGACTGTCTTTGGCGTGCCCAATAGTTGTCAGCCACGATGGTCCACGGTTTCCAGGATCTGGTTTGTAATGAACCGCGAGTACCCGGCGAACAGTGTCCTTATCCAGGGCCAGTCCGAACGCCAGGTTGATCTGCTGGGCAATGCGGGGACAACCGTATCGTGGATTGCGTTCCTTCATCTCTACGATGGCATCGATGACTTCTTTACTGGGTCCTTTGGGACCGGGCTTCCTGCCATCACGGGGCGAATACAACAGCCGGTATTTCCGCTTCTTCATTGCGTCATGAAATGAAAGCAGGGTGGATGGCCTGATGAGAATTGCTGATCTGACGATACGCCTGGGATTCAAAAATAGTTAAAAGAAGCCGAGGAGGGCGCGATCCTGGGTGGTCAGATTGGGCGCTCTTTGTCGTGATCTGCTATGAATGATCAGTTGTTGTTTTAGAAGTAGGTTTTCGGCGATCACTGTACGGCTTCCACGGGGTCGTAGCAGCTTTGCCAGGGTGGTGAGCAAGTCGAAAAGCAAGTAAATGACGTTTTTCATACTTGCCGAGAGTAATATCGCCGCGAGAAAGCGGCAATAGCTAAGCTTCTGATATCATTGATGAAATAACAATTCGCCAGGCACAGGCTTGCGCGGGCGCTGGTCAGCAGTTTTTTAATGGGCCAAAATTACATCCAAACTTGGTCAGTCATCCCCAGCATCTGCGATGCCGGCACTGTGCCCAGAGTATAAATATAGTCATGGATAGAGTTTTTGGTAGGGACAGCCACTTTTCGGAGAGTTAAAGAGCAAGCAATTCATGGATTGGGTTTTTGGTAGGGACACGGTTCCTGAATCGATTACCGATAAGCCGAAGAATCGTAAGCCGTTGTCAAAACCGAACTCCGAACCAGTACCGAAACCTCTCTTCCGAAAAGAAAACCTTTCTGCATCCTCACTCATAACTGCTTTTTTGGGTCCTGGTTTTTCAATATCCTGACGATTTCCACGACCTTTCCATCGATGCGAAAGAAGATCGAATGCACCCCACACACGCTGCGTCGGTATCCTTCGCGGAGATGGTCCACGGCGGGGTACTGTAATGGCTGTTCGGCCAACGCTGTAAACCTTCGCTTAAGCTGATCGCGGTATCGATTTGATTGAACTATACCAAAGTGTTCGTCGCCAAAAAGGGCTATACCTACCAGATCCTCTTCGGCAGTTTTTGAAAGCCGATACCTACCCACGGCGTCGGGCGTCTTCCCAAATTTCATCAACACTACGATCGGAAAAGCCGCTCTGCTCGCCTTCAATCAATGCAGCGCGAATTGCTTTGATTTGGGTGGGGGATTCCTGCTCACGCAATTGTCGCTCGCGAATTAACTCGCGGATTATCTCGCTCTCGTTCCCAAAATGTCCGGTTTTTATTTGGGCCTTAATCCAGCTGTCTTGCTGTGCCGTTACCGATATGCTCTTTTTGACCATTCCCATGTCTGACCCTCCTGAGGCTAAACCCTTGCATACTACTCAGTAGGATATACTACGCACAAATTCTATCTAAGACCAATACCCAAGGGTGAGATATACAACAGCTAATATGTTGATATTACGGGGAAATTACGAATTCGCCAGGGGCAGCCAATAGCTAACTACCTGATAGTATTAGAAAATTACTAATTCGCCATGCACAGGTTTGAAGCCGAGAGTGACTAATAGTAACGCTTGACGATAATAATGCATGGCGTTACTATTCGGCCATGATATTGAGCTATGGCTGCAAAGAAACAGAGAAAGTCGCCCTAGGCCGCTTCTCCCGGAAACTGCCCACAGAAATCCAACGCATTGCAGCTAGAAAGCTCAAACTACTGAATGATTCTGTAGAACTAAATGACCTGCGGGTACCACCTGCGAATCGACTCGAGGCGCTAAAAGGGAGTAGAAAGGGCCAACACAGCATTCGAATTAATGATCAGTGGAGGATCTGCTTTCGTTGGGATAAAGGTAATGCATCAGACGTAGAGATCGTCGATTACCATTAGGAGATATAGATATGAGCAATCGTGATTTTCCGCCCGTAACTCCGGGTGAGATTTTGGAGGAAGAATTTCTCAAACCCATGGGATTGAGTCAGTATCGCCTGGCCAAGGAAATCCACGTACCCGCGCGTCGAATCAATGAAATTGTCAAAGGAAAGCGAGCGATTACTGCGGACACCGCACTCCGGCTGGGGCGGTATTTCGGAACCACGGCGCAACTATGGATTAATTTGCAGAGTACTTACGAGTTGGAATGCGCTGAGGAAACACTCGAACCTGAATTAGTAAAGATTGAACCCCACGCTGCATAGGGAACGGTTTTGCCAACTTAACGAGCCGAAATTGATAAACCCGGCCCATGAATACCTATAAACGTCATCGTTTCCAGCTAGGCGTCAGGCGACAACAGCTAACCTTCTGATATCATTGGTGAATTTCTAATTCGCCATGCACACGAGTGTCATCAGCGGATGCGATGCTCTGCCCGTGTTCGCCGACTACTATTAGAATTACGGGAATTTACATTGCCAGGTTGATTAATGCGTCCACAGAAATACCGGACGCCTGTCGCGGGCCATTTTTTGGTGAGATGAAGAAGAAAGCTATTCATGGATGGGGTTTTTGGTAGGGACAACTACGACGACTACACCTATGATGTAGAAAATGTTTCTGGGCATATGTATCTCCTGAGGCAATTATTCGCGTAGCGAGGAATCCAACTGAGGCGACTCGCCAAGTGCTAAGAAAACGAGTGAATACCCTGCGAAATGCAAAATAATATCCGCTGTACATGGACCTGCCATTTTATTCTTTAAGCACATACTCTCTGAGCATAGTTGCTTTTTTACAGATGTAAAGATTTGGGCTGGGGTGCGAGTTGACTCACAGATAATGTAACCCTGGGCAGGGTTGAGACCGCTAATCAGCTATCCACAGCTGCGTTGCTTCACACCTGGGTAGATTTTTCGGGAGCGTCCTCCCTGGGTATCACGTCAGGCACCGTTGACTCTTTGGCATCGCGGACCGCCCTGAAGGCCGGCGAAGTAATTTCCACCTTGTGGGCATGAAATATGTCGAGGATATTCGCATGCAGCTCGGAATATGTTTTGGGCAGCTCCTCGGTGTTTCTCGTCCACCCATTGATCTCGTAGCTGACATAGTTGTCATCCAGCGAAGTCTGGAGCACAAACGGCTCGGGGTGATCGACTATATTTTCGGTCATGGCCGCCGCCTCTATCAACAGCTCGTTCACAGTTTGCCAGGGTACGTCGTAGCCTATTGTTATGGTCGTATGAACAAGCAATCCGGATTGCCCCATGTTCGCGCTGTAATTGATTATATTGTTGCTGAGAACCATCGAATTCGGAATTGAGACAATCACATTCTTCAGAGTCTGGATCCTGGTGACAAAGGTGCTGCGCTCTACGACTCTTCCACGAGTACCTCCCACTTCCACCTGGTCGGTTACTTTGAATGCCCGGGTGTAGGTCAGGACCACACCTGCAACAACATTGGCCACTGCAGTGGTCGACCCAAGGGAGACCAGCACGCCGACAAAAATCGAAATGCCCTGGAATGCGGGCGAACTGGAACCGGGCAGATAGGGAAAGATGATGACGGCCGTGAGCGCGTAGATCATCAATTTGATAAGGCTGAAACTGGTTTCAGCCCACTCCGGGTAAAAGTTCTTGAGATAGATGCGCCGGTTTCTTATGCCATCAAAAATCAGCCTGATGAGCCGAATCAAATAGCGGGTAAAGACCACGATAACAATGATAGTTACAAGATTGGGCAAATACCCCACAAAGCCCGACCAAACGTATTCAAGTGCGGCAATAAACACGGTTATGATCCGCGCTGCCAGCTGCAGGGTCCAGCTGTTGGTCATGAGCATACCGGTCACGGCTACCAGGCCAAATGCCAGTGACAGGGCCCAATCCAGTCCGCGCCAAAGGCGCAGCCAGAATTTCTGCATGTCCTCTGCCGATACCAGGTCCTGCGCCTGCCAACGCAACGGCCTGAATTTACTTTCCGGTATCGCTTCAACCTGAAGGATGCGGCGCCTGATAACTATCCTGCTAATCATCAGCAGCAGCAGAGAGACCCCTACGATAGAGGCGGCGATTATCAGGCGCATCAGGGGCGCAGTGGCGTCCATCTGCTCGAAAAGATTGAGAATCGCCAGGGTTTCCGGCGCAGCTTCCAGCAATTCTGAAGCGTCCTCAATCGGCGCTGGTATGATCTGGGCAGAAATGTCTTTTTCAGGCATGGCTAGTCAGAAAAATATCAGGCGTGACGCATCGGCAACAAGTGCAAGCGCAGTATTGCAGCCATCGCGGGTATGGCGGAGCATTCATCGAAGATCTTCTGGTGGAACGCGACAACACCGCTTTCTCCGCTGTCTGCTCAGCACGCTTTACAGTATTATCCATGGTCTTGCCCATTTTTTCCATCGGGCCTTCGCCTCGTCAATCCGACTCCGGCAAACTTTGACCATACAGCGCTTTCTCCAGCAGGGCGTCCCGGCCATATATATCGGGGGCCAGGCGAAACTCTCCATCGCCGTCAATCCAAGCAGTCTCGTAGGTAAGGTGCACAGGCAACGGCGTTTCCAGCGTCTTCACCGTGCGCTCCTGGCTGTCCAGCACTTCCTGTATCCGGGTTGCATCCCAGTCTGAGCTATCGACCTGTAGAACCCACTCCGCCAGTTGCGTCGGCTCGGACAGGCGGATACAGCCGTGGCTGAAATCCCGTTCCGCCCTGGAGAACAGGTCATGGTTGGGCGTATCGTGCAGGTAAACGCTGTACTTGTTCGGGAAGATAAACTTCACCCTGCCCAGGGCGTTCCAGGGGCCGGGATCCTGCCGGAACTTGAACTTGCCGGGGTTGGTAACAGCGTTCCAGTTCACCGACTGGGGATCAAGCTCTTTGGCATCGGGGCCCCAGCCGTCGAATACCCGGATATGCTTGCTGGCCAGGTAATTTTTGTCCTGGCGCGCCTTGGGCACGGTTTCATGGCGGGCGATGCTGGGGGTGAGGTTCCAGTAGGGGTTGAATTCCATGTATTTGATGCTATCGCTGAACACCGGCGTTTCATGGTGCAGTTTGCCGACGATAGCACGCATTTCTACCTCGGCGCGGTCATCAACCACCCCCTGCACATCGTAACCGGCGATATCCACCAGGATGTAACGCTCTCCGAGGTCATGATCCAGCCAGCGCCAGCGCTCCATGTTCATTTCGATCTGGCGAATACGATAGGTGGCGGTCTGGTTCATGGCGGCCACTGTCTGCCTGCCAATCACGCCATCGGGGGCCAGCCCGTGGTAGAGCTGAAACTTTTTTACCGCCTGCACCAGGAGCGGGTCGTAAATATCCGCGGCGCTACCGCCCACGGTATCTGTGCCTATCACTGCGAGACGCTTCCTCAAGGCCGGCACCATGGCAGAGCGTTCACCCGGGTGAAGGGTCGGCTGTTCCTCGGGAACCTGGCCCCAGACGTTGGTACTCGCCAGGTCCCGATAACGTTCCAGGGCGGTTTTCAGCCCTTTATAGTAACGGTGTTGAGGAAAAAGCCCGGAGAGATAGGCCTGCGGATCGGCACTGGCCTGGTAGGCTGCGACAACCTGTGGCGCCGGCGTACGTATGTCCCGGGAACTCACGTAGCGTTCCGGGTGCTCAGGATCTGTGTGGACTCGGCCGTGGCTGATATCGTTCACCCACTTAACCAGTGCCCGGGTAATCAGCAGGTCAAGCAACGCGAGTTCGCTGGCCTTGGTGGACTGCCAGTGCTGTTCCAGGGCGCTGTACTGGTAGTCGTTTGCATTGATGCCATCGGCGGCAGCGCTGGCCAGCGTATCGAGCAGGGCGTTTGCATGCGCATTCGGGCCGTCCTCGGTCACCCACAGGGCAACCAGGCCATTTTCATGGTAAGTGTTGTATGTATCCTGCAAAGTGGCGCTGATCCCCGTGTCATCTGCGCCGTAGCCTGCAGTCTCCGCCGGCGCATTGAGCAATAGGGCCGCCACCTCCGCGTCAACCCGCTCCTGATTGGACGCGAATACGTTGCCTGCCAGCGAGGCGCTGAGAAATAACGGGGTACAATAAAGTAGTACTCTGCTCATTTTAGAGCTCCATAGACCGTAGTTTTGGAATCTGTGACAGGTTAACTGATAGCAGGTATCGGTACCAATGTAATGAACCATCCCCACCGTCGCCGCTAGCGCAGTGGGGTGTCCCTACCAAAAACACAGTACTCATTGATTTTGTTGACTTTTCTGTCGCCGCCCACGTAGCGTTGCCAGTATGAAAACAATACTCGTTCCTCTGCTCACCACCCTGGCCGACCTCCTGCGTAGCCGGGTCTCGCTCCATCTCGAGATGCTTGCCTTGCGCCAACAACTGGCAATGGTGGCCAGCCG
>Ga0102815_10002944_pt1 | contig 10276 bp, 8 predicted proteins | sample ColrivemetaGS759_FD_79113 | JGI IMG/M metagenome (GOLD analysis project Ga0102815, IMG submission 79113) | Estuarine microbial communities from the Columbia River estuary - Ebb tide ETM metaG S.759 | ecosystem: Environmental > Aquatic > Marine > Intertidal zone > Estuary | place: USA: Columbia...
CACGGCGGGCCGTTCTCCGCTTACGGCCCGGCGTTCACCTTCGAGCTGCAGCTCATGGCCGCCAAGGGCTACGTGGTCGTCTACGGCAACCCCCGCGGCAGCACGAGCTATGGGGAGAGCTTCGCCAACCGTATCCACCACGCCTACCCGAGCCAGGACTACGACGACCTGATGAGCATGGTCGACGCTGTGATCGAGCGCGGGATCATCGACCGGACGCGGCTCTTCGTCACCGGCGGCAGCGGCGGCGGCGTGCTCACCGCCTGGATCGTGGGCATGACGGATCGCTTCAAGGCGGCGGTGGTCGCCAAGCCCGTCATCAACTGGATCTCGTTCGCCCTCACCGCGGACGCCTATGACTTCTTCTGGCAGTACTGGTTCCCCGGCCCGCCCTGGGATCACTTCGAGCACTACTGGGCGCGCTCCCCGCTCTCGCTCGTCGGGAACGTGAGCACGCCGACCATGCTGCTCACCGGTGAGCAGGACTTCCGGACCCCCATCTCCGAGTCCGAGCAGTACTACCAGGCGCTCAAGATCCAGGGCGTGGAGACCGCCATGGTCCGCATCCCAGAGGCGGGGCATGGCATCGCGCGGCGCCCTAGCCACCTCATCGGCAAGGTGCTCCACATCCTCGCCTGGTTCGAACGGGAACGCTAGCGGGGGCCCAGCTCGATCAGCCGGGCGTCGAGGCGCCCCAGCAACAGGGGCGCGGCGTCCGCGACGCCCGCCTCGAGGAGCTTGCGGCGCGCGCTCTGCAGCAGAGCAAGCGCGTTCTCATCGCGGCCCTCCGCCAGCTCCAGCTCGGCGAGCTCCCACCAGGCGCGCCCGAGCCACTCGGCCTGACGCGCCGTGGGGTTGGCGGCGTAGAGCTCCCGCCCGCGAACGTCGGCCTGCTCGAGGAGCGCCCGAGCCTCGCTGGGCCGCCCCGCGAGGCGCAGGGCCCTGCCCAGGGCCCAGTCCGCCTGGAGGAGGTCCATCGGCGAGGCCGCTCCCTCGGCGAGGAGCTGACGGGCTCGCTCGAAGCACCTGGAGGCGTCCTCGAAGTCGCCGCGTGCCTCAAGGAGCCAGCCATGATTCGTCCAGAGCGCCCCCTCCCAGCGGGGCTGCTCGAGCCCCTGACAGATGTCGATGGCCTTCAGGTTCCAGTCCAGCTGCGCTTCGCCTTCAGCCACGAGGGCTCCAAGGCTCGCGCCCTGCATGGCGCGCACGTCGAGGCCGGTCTCTTTGCTAAGGCGGACGAGGGCCTCGAAGGTCCCGAGGGCCGCGCTGCTGTCCCCCAGCTTCCACTGGCGGATTCCGCGGGCCAGCATCACGCGGCTTCGGGGGCCGGCCCCTTCACCCTCCGCGTAGCGCTCGGCGAAGGACATCCAACGATCGCTCTCCTCCTCCGCGTCCTTGAGCGCGTTGATCGTCGACGCCTGCGCGGCCCCCTCCGCCGCCAGGTCGTCGTAGCCGCCGGAGAGCGCTGCCATGTACAGCGCGGAGTACATGTCGAGCGCCTGCCGAAAGGACCGCCCGTTGAAGGCGTCGTCCGCGCGCCTGAGCTGCCGCTCGAGGGCCGCCCTCGAGCTGCGCCCCTCCGACTCCACCTCGGCACTCACGCAGCCGAGCGCGAGCCCGAGCCCGAGCAGCGCGGCGGCGAACCGAGACCAGGTTCGGGGGACCGAGCCCTGCCGTGGGCGGCCCGCCGCCGCACCCCGCGAGCCACTCAACGGTCGTCCCCCGCGGGACGCTCGAGGTTCTTCTGCTCGACCTCTCCCCCGTAGCCCAGGGAGCGAAGCGTGTTGATGGTGGCCTGGTCGAGGGCTCCGCCGAGGGAGACGGGCGCGTGGGCTTGCTCCCACTCCCGGATCAGGCGGGTCATCTCCTCGACTCGAGCGGGGTCGTCGATCGGCCGGCGCTCATCGGGGTCAGCCTCGAGGTCATAGAGCTCCGGCTTGGCCCCGAACCGCTTGCGTCGAAACTCCTTCGGCAGGTGCAGCCGCCACCGCTCATCCACCGTCACCGAATGGGAGCGTGAGCAGACCGCAAAGAGGACGTCTCGCGCGCCGCCAGCGACCTCGAACATGGCCTGGCCAGGCTGGGGCCGCTTCACGGGCAGGTCACACAGGCCGTGGAGCGTGGGCACCACGTCGATGTGCTGGACCCAGTCCGGCCGGCGAACACCCCTCGGCACCCCGGGCCCCGCGAAGACCAGCGGGATCGACACCTGCTCGTCGTGGAGCATGAGCCCGTGGCGACGGTAGAGGTCGGGGACCTCATCCTCGACGTGCTTGAGGTCCGAGAGGGACGGGCGCTCCATCAGGCCCTCACCATGATCCGACGTGACGACGATGATGGTCGACTCCAGCAGACCACGCTGCCTGAGCGAATCCACCAGCTGCCCGAGGGCGAGGTCGAATTGGAAGACCTCGGAGTCATAGAGGCTTCGGATGGCCGCGACCTCGTCCCAGTCTGCGTCCAACAGCTCCTCTGCCAGCATGGACTCGGGATGCTCCTCGCGTTGGGCCTGGAGGGCAGCGCGGGCGGCGTCACGGGTCTCCTCCTCAGCGCCCGCATCGGAGTCCACCCCGGGGCCAGCAGCGAAGCTCTGCGGCTCGAGCGGCTCGTAGGGATGGTGCGGATCCACGGGGTGAAGCCAGAGGAAGAAGGGGCGCTCACCCTCAGGGCGACCGTCGATCCAGTCGAGCCCCTTGTCGAAGACCTCGTCGGCCCTCCATGACATCTGCTCGGCCCGGTCGACCACGAAGGACTCGATCCCCCGGTCGTACCCCAGCCGGTCATTGAGGATCGGGTTCGCCACCACGGCGGCCGTGTCATAGCCCGCGTCGAGGAAGCTCTCGGCCACGTGGATGTGGTCTCTGAGAATGGAAGGGTCCGCGAGGCTCTTCACCTCCCCGGTCATGAGCATGCTCATGGACGGGAGGGTCCATGATGACATGGCGAAGGCGCGCTCAAAGACCGTGCCCCGGCCCCCGAGGGCGTCGAGGTTGGGCGTGGTCGTGCGGAAGTGACCGTAGGTCGACGTCCGATCGGCTCTCAGGGTGTCGCAGACGATGAAGACCACGTTCGGACGCTCCACCTCGGGCTCAGCGCAGCCGCCAAGGGCGGCCACGATGGTGAGGAAGAGGGAGGACCGGCGCATCGCGGGCTTGGCGTTCAGGCCGTCGCCTGCTGCCGCTGGACGAGCTCGCGGAAGCGAACGAACAAGTGCGCGGAGTCGCCGGGGCCGGGCGCGGCCTCGGGGTGGTACTGGACGCTGAAGACCGGCAGCGTCCGATGCTTCATTCCCGCGAGGGACATGTCGTTCAGGTTCCAGTGAGTCGGCACCAGCTCCTCGGGGAGCTCGGCGTCGTCGACGACGTAGCTGTGGTTCTGGGAGGTGATCTCGATGCGGCCCGTCTCCTCGTCGCGCACCGGATGGTTCGCGCCGTGGTGACCGAAGGGCATCTTCTTCGTCTTGGCGCCCAGAGCCAGGGAGAGGATCTGGTGACCGAGGCAGATCCCAAAGACGGGCAGCGCCTGGACCAGCTCGCGGGCGCTCTCCACCGCGTAGTCCACCGCGGCCGGATCACCGGGGCCGTTGGAGAGGAACACGCAGTCCGGCTCCATGGCGAGGACCTCGCTGGCGGGGGTCGAAGCGGGGACAACGGTGACGTCGAAGCCCGAGTGCACGAGGCTGCGCAGGATATTGCGCTTGGCGCCGAAGTCGTAGGCCACGCAGGAGAGGCGGTCGCCCGTCCACGGTGCCTCGAGCTCGGGGAACGACTCGTCGAAGGCCGAGGACCACTGATAGGTCGCGGCGCAGGTGACGAGGCTCGCGAGATCCCGGCCGTCGGTGGAGGTCGCACCCTTGGCCTTGGCCACCAGGGACTCGGGGTCGCGGTCCTCGGTGCTGAGCACGAAGCGCAGCGAGCCGTGCTCGCGGATCGCCTTGGTCAGCTGACGTGTATCCACGCCGTCGATGGCGACCACACCGTGGCGGTCGAGCCAGTGCTCGAGCGTCTCCGTGCAGCGGTGGCTTGAGGCGATGGTGGAGAGTTCCTTCATGACGAAGGCCTCGGCCCAGCACTTCGAGGACTCCATGTCCTCGTCGGCGATCCCGTAGTTTCCGATGAGCGGATAGGTCATCACGACCCCCTGCCCCGCATAGGACGGGTCCGTGAGGATCTCCTGATAGCCGGTCATGGCCGTGTTGAAGACGAGGTCACCGCTGACCTCACCGCTCGCACCGACCGAGCGTCCCTCGACCACCAATCCGTTCTCCAGCGCAAGCCAGGCCCGCGCACCGTTCTCTTCCATGCTCATGACGTTCTGGAGCGGCCGTTCTGGGCGGCGCGCACGATCTGACGGTTGATCTGGGCCGCGGCGAAACCAGCGCCGAACCCGTTGTCGATGTTGACGACGGTGATGCCCGACGCACAGGAGTTGAGCATGCCCAGGAGCGCCGCGACACCCCCGAGGCTGGCTCCGTAGCCCACGGAGGTAGGGACCGCGATCACCGGCCGGCCCACGATCCCCCCCACCACGCCGGGCAGCGCCCCCTCCATGCTTGCGACCACGATGATCACGTTGGCCTCCCGGATCCGGGGCGCGACGGAGAGGATCCGGTGGATGCCCGCGACGCCAACGTCCGGGATCTGCTCCACCGCGGCGCCCAGGAAGCGAGCCGTCGTCGCCGCCTCTCTGGCCACCGGAGCGTCGCTCGTCCCCGCGCTGATGATGGCGACGTCGCCCGTCGCCTCCGGCAGCGCGCCACCCGTGACCGTCGCGGCTCGGTCGTCGACCTGGACCTCCATCGCCCTCGAGAGTGCGGCGCGGCCAGCGGGTTGTACCCGCGTCGCGAGGAAGCGCCCGTGAGCCTCCAGCAACGCGCCGCAGATCTCCACGAGCTCGTCAGGTGACTTGCCTTCGCCGTACACCACCTCGGCGTGCCCGCAGCGATCCGCGCGGTCTGTATCCAGCCGGGTGTGTCCGAGGTCGAGCTGCCCTGCGCGGCCGATGGCGTCGAGAACGGAGCCAACGCCTTCCTCCGCAGAGAGCGATCCGTCCTGAATGGATCGAAGGAGAACTTCTAGAGCGTTCTTATCCACGTCAAGCGCCGATTCTACGGGGACCGGACCGCCGAGGGGGTGCTCCCTGATGTGGATCCCTCCGCGGGAGGACACGGGCGGCCCCCGGCATGGCGGCGCCGACCACCCGGGGCGTGGGGAGGAGCGTCACCGGTCAAGCGACCGGGGCGAGGCGTCCACGTCCAGCCCAGCCACCAGCCCGGCCTCAAGCCGTCTCCAGCCGAGCCCGGCGATCATCACCGCGTTGTCGGTGCAGTAGGCCGGCGAGGGGAAGAAGGCCCTCACGCTTCGCTCGGCTCCGCGCGCGTGCATTACCTCCCGGAGCCGACGGTTGCAGGCGACCCCGCCCGCCACGAGGACCTGCCCCACCCCGCGCTGCTCCGCGGCGCGCAGGGTCTGGGTGACGAGCGTATCCACGACCGCCTCCTCGAAGGAGGCGGCAACGTCCGCCCGGTCCAGGATCTGGTCAGGGGGCGGCGTCGGTTGGAGCGCGTCGCCCCCTCGGAGGTGGTACAGAACGGAGGTCTTGAGGCCGCTGAATGAGAAGCCGATCGCTCGCTGCTCGGCGCCGGGCTTGCGCTTGGGGAAGTAGCGCGGGAAGGCGATGGCGTCCCGCCGCCCCTCAAGGGCGAGACGCGCCACGGACGGGCCGCCGGGATACTCAAGGCCCAGGAGCCAAGCCACCTTGTCAAAGGCCTCCCCTGCGGCGTCGTCCAGCGTCGTCGCGATCCTCGTCATTTCGAGCGGCGAGCGCACCTCGTAGAGGGCCGTATGCCCGCCCGACACGACAAGCGCGAGGCACGGGAAGTGCACCGCGTCCGGCTCCTCCATCGTGGCCGCATAGACGTGGGCCTCGATGTGGTCCACGTCCACCAGGGGGAGGCCCGTGGACCAGCAGAGGGCCTTGGCCGCGGACAGACCCACGAGGAGGGAACCGATGAGGCCTGGGCGGGCGGTCACCGCAATCCCCGCGAGGTCACCGAGCCCGACGCCAGCATCCGCGAGCGCCTGATCAATAGCAGGCAGGATCGCCTCGAGGTGGGAGCGCCCGGCCACCTCGGGGACGACGCCGCCAAACTGAGCGTGCTCGGCGGCCTGGCTGAAGACCACGTTCGAGTGGACCTCGACGCCGCCCTCGACGACCGCAGCCGCGGTCTCGTCGCACGAGGACTCGATCCCGAGAATCAGCTCTCTACCCATGTGGACTCCTATGGCTCAGTCTCCTCGCCCGCGCCGCCGCGCGGGCGCAGGGTGCTCTCCTCTCAGGAGCGCACACGCAGCGTCGAGCTGCGGGTCCCCTGGGGCGTCGGGCAAGACCACGCCGTCCTCCGTCGCCGCCCAGTCCGCCAGCTGAACGAGCATCGACTCCGGAGGGTCGTAGCGGGCGATCCAGCCGTGGATCCGTGCGCGTTGCTCCCCATCGATCTCCACGATCAGGTCCGGGAGAATCCCGCTGGTCCGGTCAGGGTCCGCGCTCTTCTCAAAGTTCCGGCGGCTCGGCGAGTAGTAGTAGCCGCTGGTCACCTTCGCCCGGCTACCGAAGCGCGGGAAGGACTGGGTCATCTGGATCATCCCCTTGCCGTACGTCGGTGCCCCCACGACGACCCCGCGCCGATAGTCCTGCAGCGCGCCGGCGAAGACCTCGCTCGCGCTCGCCGTGTCCCCGTCCACCAGAACGATGAGGCCCATTCCCTCGAACAGCGCCACGACCTCGCCGGCCTCGTAGGACGCGCTTCGGGTGCGCCCCTCCGAGGTGACAACCACCCCCTCCCCGATGAAGCGAGAGGCCATGTGGACCGCCGCGTCGAGGACGCCGCCGAGGTTGAAGCGCAGGTCCACCACGAGCGACTCGGCGCCCTGCTCCCTGAGCGCGAGGACCGCTGCATCGAACTCCTCGGCCGTCCGGTGGCTGAAGGACCGCACCGCGAGGTAGCCCGTGGCCGGAGCGTTGCTGAGGATCCCGGCGTGGCGGACCGTGGGGTCCAGCAGCATCGCCGGCTCGATCACCAGGTCCCTAAGGCCTCCGTCCAAGCCCTCCACAAGCAACCCGATCTCGCTCCGCCCCCGGGCGGAGAGCAGCCCGCGAACCTCAGGACCGGTGAGTCCTTCGACCGCCGTGCCATCCACCTCGACGAAGCGGTCCCCCACCCTGACGCCAGCCCTCGAGGCCGGCGACCCGGCGAGCGGAAACAGCACCTGCCCCCGGGAGATCGGAGACCTGAAGACGACCCCTATGCCCCGGAAGTCCCCGTCAATCTCCCTCCTGGCCTGCTCCGAGCTCTCGGCGTCGTAGTAGCGGGAATAGGGGTCGAGGCCGTCGAGCATGCCGGACAGCGCACGAGTGACCAGCTCGTCGGAGGCCATCTCCTGGACGAAGTGCCGGCGCGCGAAGTCTTGCACCGCCTCGAACTCGGCGGTCGCGGGGTCCTCGGGCTCCGGGAACAGCAGGAACGCGATCATCAAGACCAGCATTCCCGACATCATCCCGAGCGCGAAGATCGCGATCGCCGCCTGGCCCGAGCCCCGGGCTCGGGCAGGGCCGCCGTCATTGTGGGTACCGCTCACCGAGGAACCCGCTCAGGCCATCATGGCCTCGAGCTCGGCACCCTCGATGCCCAGCTCAGCGAGCGCCTTGCGGGCGTCCTCATCCCCCGGCGCCACGCCGTGCCAACCCGGCTGATCCTCCATGAAGGAGACCCCCTTGCCGATCAAGGTGTGGCAGATGAGGGCGCTGGGGCGCGTGGTCTCCTCGCGGGCTGCGACGAGCGCTGCGTCGATGGCGTCGATGTCGTGGCCGTCCACGTCCAGCGCGTGCCAGCCGAAGGCCTCGTACTTCGCGCGGAGGTCACGCACGTCCATGACGTCGCGCATGTGACCGTCGATCTGAACGTTGTTGAAGTCGACCAGCACCGTCAGGTTCGAGGCGCCGTAATGAGCCGCCGCCGTGGCGGCCTCCCAGATCTGACCCTCCTGGCTCTCGCCGTCCGAGGACGCGCTGTAGACCCGGGTGTCCCAGCCGTTGGACTTGGCGGCGAGCGCCATGCCGAGGGAGACCGAGAGGCTGTTGCCCAGCGACCCAGTGGAGAAGTCGATCCCCATGTCGGGCGTCCGGTGCGGGTGCCCCTGGAGGCGGGAGCCCATCTTCCTGAAGGTGAGCAGCTCCTCTCTCGGGAACAGACCCTTCTGGGAGAGGATTGAGTAGTAGCCCGCGCATGTGTGCCCGTTGCCGAGCACGAAGCGGTCACGGTCCGGCTGGTGCAGGGTCTCCGGCGAGAGATTCATGTGACGCAGGAAGAGCGTCGCCATGAAGTCGGCCATGCCGATGGGGCCACCGGGGTGTCCACACGCCGCGGCGTGCACCATCCGGACGGTGTCGATGCGGATCTGGCGGGCGGCGGATTCGACGGCGGCCCGGTCTTCTTGGGAGAGCGTCATGGGATCAGGCCTGCTTGCGCTTGAGGAGTTGCTGGGCGCGCGCCACGAGGCCCGCGGCGTCGAGACCGTAGTGGGCCAGGAGTTCGTCCCCTGTGCCGCTCTGCCCGAAGGAGCCGTTCATGCCGCACATCTCCATGGGCACAGGGTGGGTCCGGACGACCGCCTGGGCGACCGCGTCACCGAGACCGCCGTTCTCCTGGTGCTCCTCGGCGGTGAGGATCGCGCCGCAGTCGCGCGCTGCGCTCTCGATGGCGTCGCTGTCCATGGGCGAGATCGTCGACATGTTCAGCACGCGCGCTTCGATCCCCATACCAGAGAGCATGTCCGCGGCCTCGATGGCCGCTGCAACCGTCACGCCCATGGCGACGATCGCAAGGTCCCCGCCGTCGCGCAGCATCGCCGCCTTGCCGAACTCGAAGCGGTAGTCCTCGGAGAAGACGATCGGAGTGGAGGCCCGCGAAAGGCGGACGTAGACCGGACCGGGGATCTCGGCCGCCGCGAGGACCGCTTGCCGCGCCTCGACCGCGTCCGCGGGAACGATGACCTGCATGCCAGGGATCACGCGCATGATCGTGACGTCCTCGAGCATCTGGTGGGACTTGCCGTCCTCGCCGACCGTGAGGCCCGCGTGGGTCGCGCAGATCTTGACGTTGAGCTCGGGGACGCAGACGCTCTGGCGGATCTGCTCGAACGCCTTGCCGGTCGCGAACATCGCGAAGGAGCTGGCGAAGGCGACCTTCCCCTGGGAGGCGAGGCCCGCCGCGACGCCGATCATGTTGGCCTCGGCGACGCCCATGTTGAAGAAGCGGTCCGGGTGCGCCTTGCCGAAGGCCTTGGTCTTCGTCGAACCAGAGAGGTCCGCGTCGAGGACGACGACGTCCGGGTTGGAGGCGCCCAGCTCGAGGAGCGCCTCGCCGTACGCGTTCCGCGTGGCGGCTTTGCGGGCCTCCACACCGTCGAAGAGCGGCGCGAGTTCGGGGGTTGCGATCATGGGCGGGGGGCCTTCCCGGGGGGTTTGGGGGTGCTCGCCGGGACCGCGCCCCGGCTGCTTATGGCCGTTGTACCGCGAGACCAGAAGCCCCGTCCACGCGCTCTCGGTGGAAGTCTGCGCGGATCCCTCCCTCCGGGAGTGACCTCAGGGGAGGTCTCACAGACCTCACCCTCGGACACCCGCTGGAAGCCTCCGAGCGGAGCCGCCCATCCCGTAACCTGTGGTGCGGCCCCAAGGCTGGCACGCTTCCTGCCGATGAGCAGGACGTCCTCGGACTCCACACCCGATCGCCATGATGAAAAGCATCCGGAACGCACCGATCCTCGCAACGGCCCTGGCTGGCGCCCTCCTTGGCGCAGCGCCCGCGGCCTCTGCCCAGGACTCCCCCCCGGCCACCCTTGAACTCGCCCAGAGGACCTTCAAGAAGCTGGACGCCAACAAGGACGGGAAGATCTCCCTCGCGGAGGCTCGGCGTGGAGGCCTGACGGCCTCGTCGGTCAACGGCGAGGACGCCGACGCCGACCAGCACCTCTCCGAGGCGGAGTTCACCCTCCTGTACCGGGGGCTCCTCTCCAGCCGGGGCTACCCCATCGCGAAGGACCTCGACCGCGCGGTGGATGGCATCCAGGCCGCTCGCAAGCAGGCCGCAGATGCCCAGCGCACCGAGGAGGCCCGCAAGAAGCAGTCCCAGCAGACCGCCGAGGCACGCACCACCGCCGCCCGCAAGAAGCAGGCGGAGCTCGACGCACAGCGCACCCAGGACGCCCGCAAGAAGCAG
>Ga0102815_10002946_pt1 | contig 10275 bp, 11 predicted proteins | sample ColrivemetaGS759_FD_79113 | JGI IMG/M metagenome (GOLD analysis project Ga0102815, IMG submission 79113) | Estuarine microbial communities from the Columbia River estuary - Ebb tide ETM metaG S.759 | ecosystem: Environmental > Aquatic > Marine > Intertidal zone > Estuary | place: USA: Columbia...
ATTATTTTAATAGCATTATTTTTAGTTTGGTTTTCAAAAGATGCCATTAAAAAAAATATATTATATTGATTGTCAATTTAAATTGATATTGAAAACCTGAATTTGATAATTCAGGTTTTTTTATCCATTTATTTCACAAATAAACCTCTAGTATTAAGTTACTTTTAATTGGATGAAAAAAATATTAATTATTGGATTTGTTTGGCCTGAACCAAACTCAACTGCCGCAGGAAGCAGGATGATGCAACTTATTGAATTGTTTCAAAAGGAAGGTTATCTTATCATTTTTGCTTCTACAGCTACCAAAACCGAAAATGCTTTTGATCTAAAAAAAATTGGTGTTGAAACATCTGAAATCAAATTAAACTGCGTATCTTTTGATCAGTTCGTTCAAAATATAAATCCAGAAATTGTGCTTTTTGATAGGTATTTAACCGAAGAACAATTTGGCTGGAGAGTTTCTGAAAATTGCCCAAATGCGCTAAAAATTTTAGATACCGAAGATTTACATTTTTTAAGAAATGCAAGGCAAACAGCTCATTTAAAAAATATGGAGGTAACATTTGAATTGTTGAAAAATGAAATTGCAAAGCGTGAAATCGCAAGTATATACCGTTGTGATTTGACTTTAATTATTTCAAAATATGAACTTAAAATATTAAAGAAAGTATTTAATATTGACAAAACGCTTTTGCAATATGTTCCTTTTTTATTAGATGCTATTGATTTGAAGAAAATTCAAAACTATCCCTTATTTAAGAGTCGTCAGCATTTTATAACCATGGGGAATTTTAAACATGCACCAAATTGGGATTCCGTACAATATCTAAAATCTACTATTTGGCCTTTGATTAGAGAGCAGTTACCCAAAGCAGAGATGCATATTTATGGGGCTTATGCAACCGATAAAGTTCAGCAATTGAATGATAAAAAAAAGGGTTTTTTAATTAAAGGCTGGGCTGAAAACAAAGAAGAAATTTTTAAAACAGCAAAAATTTGTTTGGCTCCCCTTCAATTTGGAGCGGGTTTAAAAGGCAAACTTATTGATGCTATGAACTATGGAACGCCAAGTGTTACTTCTACAATCGGGGCTGAAGCCATGCATGGAAAATTAAAATGGAACGGATTCATATGCAACAATCCAGAAGAATTTGCATTAAAATCTGTAGCATTGTACACAAACCAGGAATGTTGGGAAGAAGCACAAATAAATGGTGTAGAAATTATAAATAAGTGCTATTCAAAAGAAAAATACGGACAAAAATTAATTAAAAAAGTTCATTTTTTAACTGAAAACTTAAAAAAACATAGAATGACAAATTTCATAGGTTTAATGCTTGAGCATCATACTTTAAAAAGCACAAAATACCTATCTAAATGGATTGAGGAAAAGAATAAGAAATAATTGAATTATTTCAGAAGAAATTCTAATATATTTCATATTTCGAATAAATATTATTTTAAATTCTCCTTGTTTTTTCTATAATTTTCTTTATTATTTATTACATTTATAAGAAATTGTAAAATATTAATATTAATCCCAATGTCAAAAGTTCATTATTAATAATGAATCATTTGCTTGTTGCCCACTTTTAACTAAAAATTTCCCCACAAACTATGAAAAAAAGGATTTTATTTATTACTGATTGGCCTGAGCATCTTGAAAATGGCAGAGCACTTCAAGAATTATTGAATAATAACTATTCAGAAAATTTTGAGTGGAAAGTATGGACTTGTAAGAAAAAGGACATCAATACTTTTTCTTATAGATGGTATAGCTATACTAAAGGAGCTCTTTATGTATTAAAAAACAGAAAAAAATATGCTACCATTATCCTTTGGCAACAAATGATTGGCTATTTATTTTTTGAATTAACGCGTATTGCCCCCATAAAAACACCAGATGTAATTTTGTATACTTATTTGAACTTCAATTCAAATTCAATTTTAAATAGTTACAAAAAATTTGTGTTAAAAAATGCGCTCATCAAATCGAAAGTATTGCTTTGGCCATCTTTAGAAATGGCAAATAATGTAAAAATGAATTACCCTAAATTCGAAAACAAGAATCATTCCACCGTAAATCCGATTATGGATGTAAGAGACTTGAGTATTCCTGTTATTGAAGAATTAGACCACCCTTATTTTAGAAATGGCGTCTATGCCGCTGGAAGGAGTGATAGAGATTTTAATATTGTAATTAGAGCTTTTAGAAACACCAATATTCCAGTAACCATTGTTTGTACCGATAATTATGCCATTACCGAAACCAATATTACTTCAAATATAAGAATTCTAAGGTTTTCTCAAGTTTCTCCTGAACAATATTATGCATTAGCACTGCAAGCATTTTGTATACTAAATTCTGTAATAAACAGCACCTCTCCTTGTGGTCAATTGTTGGTACACTTTGCTATGGAAAATTCTATTCCTACAATTTCAACAGATGGCTATTCAGTAAAAGATTATATTGTAAACAATGAAAACGGTTTAGTGTTTAATGTTGGACAAAGCAAAGAGATACTTGAATGTTACCAAACATTAAAAAATGATGAAGTACTTACAAATAAAATAAAAACCAATGCTAAAATCACTATTAAAGCAATGAGTGCAAATAATTTTATTGAAAAACTTATCAATATTGTTGAAAGTTAATCAATAATAATTCATTATTTTTCACAAAAAAATTTTATTAATCTATAATTAAAAATCTATGAAAGTTGTAATTTTTGCTGGAGGCTTAGGTACTAGAATAAGTGAAGAAACAGATAAGATTCCTAAACCAATGGTAAACATAGGTGAAAAACCAATCTTATGGCACATTATGAAAACATATAGTCATTATGGTTTTAATGAGTTTATTATTTGTTTAGGTTACAAAGGATATGTGATAAAGGAATATTTTAAAAATTATTTTTTACACAATTCTGATATGACAATTGATATTAAAAATAATAATGTTGAAATACATAATACAGATTCAGAGTCTTTTAAAGTTACTTTGATTAATACCGGACTTAATACTGCAACCGCAGGAAGATTAAAACAGGTTCAAAAATATATTGGTAATGAAGATTTTATGCTTACATATGGCGATGGTGTTTGTAATGTTGATATTAACGAACTTGTGAAATTTCATAAAAATCATAATAAAATTGCTACCGTTACCTCAATTCAACAAGATGCAAGATTTGGAGGCATGGATGTTGCGCCTAACGGAGAGGTTTTGTCTTTTAGAGAAAAAACGAAAGATGAAGGTAAATGGATAAATGGCGGTTATTTTGTTTTAAAACCAGAAGTATTTAAGTATTTAGATTATGATGTTTCTGAAGTGATGTGGGAAGATGAGCCTATGGAACAACTTACACGAGATAAACAACTTACTTCTTTTCAACATAAAGGTTTTTGGAAATGTATGGATGCCCTTAGAGATAAAAATGAATTGGAAAAATTATGGAATACAAATCGTGCAAAATGGAAAGTTTGGTAAATGAAAAATAGCTTTTTAAATTACAAAGACAAAAAAGTTTTTGTAACTGGACATACAGGTTTTAAAGGCGCTTGGCTTATTAACTGGCTTCATTTATTAGGAGCCAATATAAAAGGTTATGCCCTTGAACCAAAAGATGAAAAAGGGCTGTTTTCAATTATCGCTCCTAAAATTGAGTTTGAAAATATTATTGCAGACATACGGGACAAAAAAAAATTGCAAAAAGAGATTTTAAATTTTAAGCCCGATTTTATTTTTCATTTGGCAGCTCAGGCACTGGTTAGAGAATCATATGAAATTCCTTCTGAAACATTCGAAATAAATGCCATAGGAACTGCCAATGTTTTAGAAGTAGTTAATATGTTAAACAATAAATGTACTGTTATTGTTGTAACAACAGATAAGGTTTATGAAAATAAAGAAATCGATTATCACTACAATGAAACTGATGAATTAGGAGGTTACGATCCATACAGTGCTAGCAAGGCCGCTACTGAAATAGTTGTAAGTTCGTTTAGACATTCTTTTTTCAATCCTAAAAAATACGCCGAACACCAAAAAGGGATAGCAAGTGTTAGGGCTGGTAACGTTATTGGTGGTGGTGATTGGAGCAAAGACAGACTTATACCCGATATTGTACGTTCTTTAATTGCCTCAGAACCTGTAAATGTTAGAAACCCATTATCCGTAAGACCTTGGCAACATGTTTTAGAACCTCTAGGTGGTTACTTATTATTAGGATTGCTTTTAAATGAAGAACCTTTAAAGTATTCTGGTCCTTATAATTTTGGACCTTTACCTACTGACCATTTACCGGTTAAAGAATTGGTTAATTTATCTCTTGAATGTTGGGGAAATGGCAGTTGGATAGACACTTCTGATGCAACACAACCACATGAAGCTGGCTTGTTAAAACTAGATATTAGCAAAGCAAAAAATGTATTGAACTGGCTGCCAAAATTAACAAGCAAAGATGCGGTAGAATGGACAATTGACTGGTACAAAAAAAATGCTGATGTAGTTTTTGATTATACAGTTGAACAAATTAAAAATTACCAATCTCGATGATTTTTACCGAAACACCATTAAAAGGAAGTTATGTTATTGATCTTGAGCCAAGAGGTGATGATAGAGGATGGTTTTCGAGAACATTTTGCGAAAAAGAATTTAATAAAATTGGGCATAATGTGCATTGGGTTCAGTTAAACCACTCATTTACAAAAGAAAAAGGAACAATAAGAGGCATGCACTTTCAAACACCTCCTAATGGTGAAATTAAATTAGTTAGGTGTATTTCGGGGACTGTTTTTGATGTTATTATTGATTTAAGAAAAGATTCGCCAACTTTTTTAAATTATTTTGGAACTGAACTATCAAGTGTAAATAAAAAAATGATATACATTCCAAAAGGTTTTGCCCATGGATTTCAAACGCTTACTATTGATTGTGAATTAATTTACCATCACTCCGAATTTTACACCCCAAATTCAGAAGGAGGAATTAAATATAACGACCCAACTATAGCCATTAAATGGCCAATACGAATGCAATCTATTTCAGAAAGAGATAATTTGCACCCATTAATCAACCAAAATTTTAAAGGACTCTAATTATGCTATGTAGATTTTGTAAAACCGAGCTTGAAAATGTTTTTATTGACCTGGTAAATTCACCTGCTTCAAACTCATTTTTGACTGTTGGACAATTAAATGAACCAGAAACTTTTTATCCGTTAAAAGTATATACTTGCCATAAGTGTTTTTTAGTACAAGTTGATGAATATAAAAAATCTGACGCTATATTCGATAGTAATTATGCATACTTTTCTTCATTTAGTTCTAGCTGGCTAAAACATTCCAAGGAATATACTGATATGATGACTAGTCGTTTTGGTTATAATGAAAATTCATTGGTTATTGAGGTAGCATCAAATGATGGGTATCTATTGCAATATTTTAAACAGAAAAACATTCCTGTTCTTGGTATAGAGCCAACTGCAAATACAGCAAAAGCAGCAAAAGAAAAAGGCATAGATTCCATAATTGAATTTTTTGGTGCTAGATTAGCTAAAGAATTGTCAGAAAAAAATATCAAGGCTGATTTGTTATTGGGTAATAATGTACTTGCTCACGTACCTGATATTTTAGATTTTGTTGGGGGTCTTAAAATAATTTTAAAGGATACTGGGGTTATTACAATGGAGTTTCCTCACCTTATGCAATTGGTCGATAACAACCAATTTGATACCATCTACCATGAACATTTTTCTTATTTATCATTTCATACAGTAAAACAAATATTTGCTTCTCAGGAATTAGAAATGTTTGATGTTGAAGAAATTCCTACTCATGGAGGTTCGTTAAGGATTTTTGCCAAGCACAAAAAAGACGCTACCAAATCTGTTTCTAAAAATGTAACCAATCTATTAGAAAAAGAAACTAAAAAAGGGTTAACTACCCTTCATTATTATGCTCATTTTCAGCAGCAAGCTTTAAAAGTTAAGCTTGATTTAACTGAATTTTTAATTAATCAAAAGAGGGCTGGTAAAAAAGTTGCTGCATACGGAGCAGCAGCAAAAGGCAATACTATGCTTAATTATTGTGGAATAAAAAATGATCTTATTGAATTTGTTGTTGATGCAAATCCACATAAACAAAATAAGTTTTTACCAGCCAGTCATATTCCAGTTGTAAAAGAGCAACATTTAAAAGATGTTAAACCTGATTTTGTAATTATTTTTCCATGGAATTTAAAATATGAAATTACAAATCAGCTTTCTTATATAAGCGAATGGGGAGGGAAATTTGTGGTAGCTGTACCTCATCTACAAATAATATAAAAAACATGAAAGTTTAAATAAGTAAGTACATTATTGATATTCAGGAAAACAATTCAATAATTTCAGCTGGAATTCTAAGAGGTTTCATCGTTTGCTTATCTAATAAGCACCAAGTAGTTTTTGATTTTACAAGCAATTTTTCACCTTTAAAGATTTCAACAGTTCGTATAGATTTTGCACCAATGGTTTTTTCAACCCAGGTATTAATTTGAATTTTATCATTAAATTTAGCTGGAGCTAAATAGTCAATTTCATGCCTCAATACGACCCAAACATATTTAGAATTCATTATTTCTGAACTTAAATACGTCCAATGTTTTTGAGCAGCGTCTAATATCCAATGGACATAAACAACATTATTCACATGATTTAAAAAATCTATTTGATTTTTAGTTACATTAAAGGTAAATGTGTACTGATTTTTCATTTAAATTTTTAAAATTTCACTTTAATAGCATTAAGTGTATTATAACTGAATTTAAAATTAAAAAAAAATTGGTTTTATAAATGTTAAATTATAAATTTACAAAACCTAAATTAAGTTCAAGAATATTAAATTTTTTAAGAATATATATAAATATCCTTAAAAAATTACAGTCGTGATGACTTGAGTATTAAAGAAATTATCGTGGGGACGACAGTTTTTTTCAAGCTTGTTGCGGCTGTTTTTAAAATAGACACGTGTTGATAAAACAGTTGTAAATATAAGGTCTTTAAAAATACTACCGTTGTGGGGACGACACTTATTAAAGATTATTACAACTGTTTTTTTTATTGTGGGGACAATAGTTTCTCAGTATTTATAATTTAATGCAAATTTCGCATGGTGATACAACTTTTCCTTTTTTGTTTTTAAATTGAAATTGAGGTACAAGTGTATTCACGTATATTTTTTTTGATTCCATTCTTGTTTTTTTATTTAAGATTATAATAGCTACCGTTGTGGGGACGACACTTATTAAAGATTATTACAACTGTTTTTTTTATTGTGGGGACAACAAATTTCTCAACGTTATAAGCTAATGCAAATATCTTCAGGCTTTACAATCTCTCCTTTTTTATTTCTAAATTGAAATTGCGGTACAAGTGTATTTATGTAAATTCGGTTTATTTTTCTTATAAATCCGTTTTTCTGTATTTTTTCTTTAACTAAAATCATAATATTAATGTTAGCGTTTAGCGTTTAATAAAAATTTGTGTGAAGTAATTTCTACCTTGTATGTTTTTTTCGGTTGAAATTCCAAAATGTGTGAATTCAGGTTTTTCAATAATTAATCTATGAGCTTCACTATTAATCCAGGCGTTAACAATACCTTCAGCTGAATTAAAACCAAATCCAACATTTTCACCAACAATTTTAGCATTGGCATTTACGACTAATTTTTCATGTCTTTCAGAAAAATTATCATGATTTACTTTTCCTGTTTCAGCCATATAATAAGTATGGCCTTCCGCAACTGAAGAAATAAAATTCATTTTTTCTAATGATTCTAATCCCTTTGAAACCCTATAATCATTAACAAGATCTAATATTTCTAATTCAATTTCTGAATATTCTACTTTTGTTTCATTTAATTTTTCAAAATAAATTCCATCATCATCTGATGCACAAGAAGTAAATAAAATGCATACAAAAACAAGTAGGGCGAGGTTAAACTTTAAGGCTTTCATGCTAGTTTGGGGTTTTGGGGTTTTGAATATTGTGATTTTATACTTTTTTAAATTAAAAGACAGTCGCAAATACTATCTTCTTACTAACCGTTGTGGGGATTTGTAGGTCTTGATAAATATATTGCGACTGCTTTTAAATATATTCAATAATTTAGCCACTTTCATCTCAGATATATGAGATGAATTGTTTAAAATAATTAAATCTATTGAATATGATTGTCTCAAAAGTAGGGGTTGATTTAGTTTACTTTGAAACAAACTGCTACAGAATATAGCCGTTAGGGCAACTATTAAGTATATGAATATTGCATTCATGTCTTTTGGGGTTTTGGGGTTTTGGCTTGTTTGGGTTGATTATTTATTCCTTAATTTTCAATTTTAAATAAGAGGTAGAAACAAAGTTCTTACTAACCATCTAACTGTATTAAAGCATTTTCGGATTGCTTTATTAAGTCTGTGACTACAGTGAAACTACCTCTTTAATTTAGGGTTGATTTAATTCATCTTTTTCATTAATTCTTACTTTTTAATTCTTACTAATTTAACTCTTACTAATTTTATTTATTTGTCATTTAAAATCATTTAATTACGGGGGACATAACTATTTGATTTATAAACAACCGTTTTGCTTTGGGGTCATTATTGTTTATTTCTAATTTTTTCTAATAACTGATTTAGAGCAATAATTTCTGTTGTACTCAAATTACCAACAATATCCTTTTCAAAATCAGTTTTAACACTTTCGATGTCTTCCAACAATTTTAAACCATCATTTGTAATTCTTATATCAACTTTCCTCCTATTTTCTTCATTTTGAATTCTGGTAATTAATCCTTTCAATCGTAATTTTTCAACCAAACGAGTTGTATTACTATTTTTACTTACCATTTCCGCTTGAAGCGTTTGAAGATCAGCTGGTGCTCCTTTCAATTCTTTTAATGAACGTAAAACTTGAAATTGTTGAATCGATATTGCGTATTGTTTTAGATGATCTGAAAACTTTTCATTCATCCAGTTACCCGTCTGCAAGATGTTTGCAATTGTATAATCAGGTAAATTTAACTCATACTGTTTATCATTTTTTTTCAACTTCGGGGGGACGACAATTGTTTATACTACTGTTGTGTATACATCAAATGTATATACAATTGTTATAACTACCAAATTTTTTGTTAAAAACTTTTGTTTTTTTGTGAATTATTGGCGTTTTACGACTGATTTTATTGATAATTTGTTGATTGTAATTTACGAGATGATCTTTTGAATAAATCTTTTATAGTGCTGATTAAGAACCAGTTGTGTTCTGTTTTATTGAATTTCAAAAAGAGATTTACTGTAAAACTGTAGTAAATTAAAAAAGTTTAAAATATTTTTAAATAAAATAAATTTACCTCCAAAATTGTTAATAACTCTATAATATTGTTGATACTTACTACCTATTTAATGTCTAAAATGAGTGAAAATCGGGAAAAATAAACTGAAATCAGCTATTATCTAGTTCATTTATTAAAATCTAACTTGAAAGCATCATCAAAAATGGATAATTTATTTATATAAACCGTTGAAATTGTCACATCCCTTTTCCATTTCCCATACCATTTGGATTTTTTTCATTAAAATGTGTTTCAAATTCATTGTTATAAATATATTCTGCAATATTAATAATACTATCTTTCTTAAATAGCTGTTTGAGCATCACATTAAATTGTGAAATAGTTCCTCGTATAAAGGTTATACTTCTGTTGGGTTTAAAACCCAGTTTGTATCTCCTTCAACAAATGCTTCTTTAGTTTCATAAAACATTTTACATCTTATTACTGTTGCAAAATTATTGGAGGTAGAATAATTTCATCTAGAGACTTTGAGCTTACCCAATGACAAGCATTATAGTTTTGTTTTAAAAACAAAAGGCCTTCATGTGATAATTCTTCTTCTAATTTATTTAGTGTAATTGGATTTTCTATTTTTTTATGTCTTTTTTTGAAGTACTACAACTTGCAACTATTAAAAAAAACCACGGCTAATAAAATTAAATTTTTCATTTTTAGACTTATTCATTTATAATATAGTTTATACCTTATATATTAATGTAGGTTTATATTAAAGCTGTATAAAAAGTTACGATATATTAAATATTGGTTGTATTGGTGTATTCATAAAATAAAAAACGCTTTCAAATTAATGAAAGCGTTCCAATTATGTATTGAATAACTAATTATCTAAAATTAATCTTACGCATACGTAAACTTAAAGGAGTTACTTCCAAATATTCATC
>Ga0102815_10002950_pt1 | contig 10263 bp, 7 predicted proteins | sample ColrivemetaGS759_FD_79113 | JGI IMG/M metagenome (GOLD analysis project Ga0102815, IMG submission 79113) | Estuarine microbial communities from the Columbia River estuary - Ebb tide ETM metaG S.759 | ecosystem: Environmental > Aquatic > Marine > Intertidal zone > Estuary | place: USA: Columbia...
TGAAGCATTAACAGATTCATTCCAAAAATTATCAACTGAAGAAATTCAAGTTAATATTATACATAAAGGCGTTGGAGCCATTACAGAAAGTGATGTTTTATTAGCAACTGCTTCAGATGCTATTATTATAGGATTTAATGTGAGACCAATGGGTAATGCACGTCAAATTGCTGATAAGGAAGAAATTGATATCAGAATGTATTCAATTATTTATGATGCAATTAACGATCTTAAAGATGCAATGGAAGGTATGTTGTCTCCTGAACTTAAAGAAGAAGTTACAGGTACTGCCGAAATTAGAGAAATATTTAAAGTGTCTAAAATTGGAAGCATTGCAGGTTGTATGGTAACCAATGGTAAAATCTTTAGAAACTCTAATATTCGTTTAATTAGAGATGGTGTTGTAGTTTACACTGGTGTATTAGCTTCGCTTAAACGATTTAAAGATGATGCTAAAGAGGTGTCTAAAGGATATGATTGTGGAATGCAAGTGAAAAATTATAATGATATTAGAGAATTAGATGTTATTGAAGCATTCCAAGAAGTAGAAGTTAAAAAGAAATTAAAATAATCTCAATTATAAATAGTAAAAAAGGCAGCCAATTGGCTGCCTTTTTTTGTACTTAAAATGTACTGATTACTTTTTCTTAGGTTTAAAAATAAAAGCGTTGCCAAATTTCTTTTTTACTCTTAAAAGGGCGCGATCTGCTTCCAATCTTGTTTTAAAATTCCCAACCCATATTTTATAGTTTGGAGTTTCAAATTTCATTTCTAATGGCCATTCATTATAAGACTCTCTAAACTCAGATTTTGCATCTAAAGCGCCACTTCTACTACCATTATAAATTTGAATTTTATAAAATTGATCTTCTTTATTAATCTCTTTCTTAAGATTTAGGAGCTGATTAATCTCATTGCTTTGATTGACTTCAACTTTTCCCTTTTGAGCACTACTAACATAGGCAAACAAGGTAAATACTAAAGTGAAGATTTTGAAATATTTATAGCTTTTTAATACCATTTTGATTATTATTTTGAACAAATGTAAAATATATAAACTTAAACATATGTTATTTTATTATTTAGAATGATTATAAATTAGTTCCTATCAATATATTAAGATTTTCAAAATCCACTTTAAATGTTACATTTGCGATTGATTTTTATAACCGGATATTTTTCTTTTATGAAAAAATCGTACCAAAGATTAGAGGATAATTTCAATAACAATATGAAACAGGTGAAATACCGCAAAAAAAGCTTAAGATTTTTATTATCAGGCTTACTGTTTTTCCTAATTACATCAGCGTCATTAACAGCTCAGGATGGTGATCCAGCAGCAGGGAAAGCATTGTTTAATACAAATTGTGCTGCTTGTCACAGCCTTGACAAAAAAATGGTTGGACCTGCTTTACGTCAAGTAGAGACAAGACTTAGTGAAGAAAAAGGATTAGATCGTGAGTGGTTAAACTCATGGATTAGAAATAGTTCAGGATTAATTAAGTCAGGTGATGCTTATGCAAACGAAGTGTATAATGCCTATAGTGGAGCCGCAATGACTGCATTTCCCCAATTGTCTGATGATGATATAAATAATATTCTTGCCTATACAGCTCAAGAAAAAGCAACGCCACCACCAGCTGCTGCAGGAGAAGTTACAACTAGTGATGCTTCACAAGGAGGCATATCTAACGATTTAATTCTTGGAGCATTAGGTATTTTATTTGCTTTACTAGCCATTGGTTTATATATGGTTAATAGAACCTTGCATCGATTTGCAAAGGCAAGCAATGTCGATTTTGGTGATGAAATTGAAAAGAAATCACTTTGGAAGGCTTTTGTTAAAAACCAATTCTTACTATTAGTTACCGCTATAATATTTTTATTAGCAAGTGCTTATTTTGCATTTGGGTATTTTATGCAAATTGGTATAGATCAAGGGTATCAACCTATACAACCAATTCACTTTTCACATAAAATTCATGCTGGAGATAATAAAATAGATTGTAAATATTGTCATTCATCAGCAAGAGTAAGTAAAACTTCAGGTATACCGTCTTTAAACGTATGTATGAATTGTCATAAGTCAATTTATGAATACAACGGTGAAACAACTGCAGAATACTCTAAGGAATTTTATGATGGGGAAATTAAAAAACTATATGAAGCCGTAGGTTGGAATGATGCAGATCAGAAATACACTGGGGAAACAACACCAGTTAAATGGGTTAGAATACATAACTTACCAGACTTTGCATATTTCAATCATTCTCAACATATTTCAGTAGCTGGTATAGAATGCCAAACATGTCATGGTCCAGTTGAAGAAATGGAAATATTATACCAACACGCACCATTAACAATGGGTTGGTGTATAAACTGTCACAGAGAAACAAATGTGAAAGTTAAAGATAATGGATACTATGAGAAAATCCATGAAGAGTTATCAAAAAAATATGGTGTAGACCAACTTACTGCTGCTCAAATGGGTGGACTAGAATGTGGTAAATGTCATTACTAATTATTAAAGAAGTTAATTCAATTATATAATATGTCATCAAACAAGAAATACTGGAAAAGTGTTGGAGAGCTACAAAAAGACAATAGCTCTGTTGTTGAGGCGCTAAAGCATAAAGAGTTTGTACAAGAAATACCTGTGGATGAATTTTTAGGTGATAAAAAGACACTTGAAGCATCATCAACTACTAGACGTGATTTCTTGAAATATGTAGGATTTAGTACTGCTGCTGCTACATTAGCAGCATGTGAAGGCCCTGTTATTAAATCTATTCCTTATGTAGTGCAACCAGATCAAATAATTCCTGGTATTGCAAATTATTATGCTACTGCAATAGCTAACGGTTTTGATTTTGCATCAATCTTAGTTAAAACGCGTGAAGGACGTCCAATTAAAATTGAAAATAATGACTTAGCATCAACAAATAGAGGTGCTAATGCACGAGTTCAAGCATCTGTTTTAGACCTGTATGATAGTCTTAGAGTAGCAGGTCCTAAAAAGGATGGAGAAGATATTTCCTGGGAAGATTTCGAAGCAGAGATTGCTCAAAAACTTAGTTTGTTAAAGGCTAATGGAAAAGATATAGTATTACTTACACAAACATTTGCTAGTCCTTCAACATCTAAATTAATATCAGAATTTAAAGAGAATTATGGTAATGTTAGACATGTAGTTTACGATTCTGTTTCAGAATCTGCAGCTATTGAAGCTTACCAGAGTTTATATGGAGAACGAGGTCTTGCAAATTACGATTTCTCAAAAGTGTCAACAATTGTTTCTGTTGGAGCAGATTTCTTAGGAGATTGGCAAGGAGGTGGTTTTGATTCTGGATATGCAAAAGGAAGAGTGCCAAAAAATGGTAAAATGTCACGTCATATTCAGTTCGAATCTAACATGACTCTTTCTGGTGCAAATGCAGATAAACGAGTGCCTTTAACTCCAAGTCAACAAAAAGTTGCCTTAGCAAAACTATATGGTAAAATAACAGGACAATCTGTTTCAGGAACATTACCAGCTCACCTTGAGGAAGCAGTAGATAAAGCAGCTTCAGAAATTTCAAAAGCAGGTAGTAATGCTGTTGTTGTAACTGGAATTAAAGATGTTAATGCACAAACAGTTGTTCTTGCAATTAATAAAACAATAGGAAGTAAAGCTTTTAATGTTAAAACTCCAATTAAGGTAAGACAAGGTGATGATAAAGCTGTTGCAAAGCTAATTGCTGATATGCAATCTGGTAAAGTTGGAGCTTTAATAATGAGTGGAGTTAATCCATTATATACATTGCCAAATGCTTCAGATTTTTCTGAAGGATTAGAAAAAACGGATTTAACTGTTGCATTTTCAATGAAAGAAGACGAGACTGCAAGTCAAGTTCAATTTATTGCTGCAGCACCTCATTATTTAGAATCTTGGGGAGATCTAGAAATTAAGAAAGGTCATTTTGCTTTAACGCAACCAGCAATTCGTCCTTTATTTGATACAAAACAATTTCAAGAAGTTTTATTGTCTTTAATTGGCAGTGAAGTTTCTTATCATGACTATATAAAAGACAACTGGAGTACTAACATTCTTAATGGAACAGCATGGAGTAAAGCACTTCATGATGGTGTTTTTGTTGTGACATCGTCTTCAGAAGAAACAGTTGAATCTCTAGAAAATGAAGCCCTAAACGCTGGAATAGCGGCTAGAACATTAGCATCATCTACATCTAATGGATATGAGTTAACGCTTTATTCCAAAACAGGAATGGGAGATGGTCAACAAGCTAACAACCCTTGGTTGCAAGAATTTCCAGATCCATTAACTAGATTAACTTGGGATAATTACTTAACAATATCTGAAGCAGATGCCAAAGAATTAGGATTGTTTTTAGAGCCAAGCACTTTCTTTAGTCAAAATAGCCATGATGCTACAGGAGGATTAAACGGAAAATATGCAAATATCACTGTTAATGGTGTAACTGTTAAAGTCCCAGTAGTTATACAACCTGGTCAAGCAAAAGGATCTTTTGGTTTGTCATTTGGATATGGTAGAACAGAAGGTCTTAAATCTGAAATGCAAATTGGGGTAAATGCTTATCCTTTATATACAGATTTCAACGATGTACAAAATGTAACAATTGAAGTTGCTAGTGGTAAACATGAATTTGCTTCAGTGCAAATGCATAATACTTTAATGGGTCGTGGCGACATTATTAAAGAAACAACTTTAGAAATTTTCAATACTGAAGATTCTAGTGTATGGAATCCGATGCCAATGGTTTCTTTAAACCATCAAGAAACTCCAGTAACATCTCCAGAAGTAGATCTATGGGACGAATTTGATCGTTCTATTGGCCATCATTTTAATCTTTCAGTAGATTTAAATGCATGTACTGGTTGTGGCGCTTGTGTTATAGCTTGTCATGCTGAAAACAATGTTCCAGTTGTAGGTAAAGAAGAAATTCGTCGTAGTCGTGATATGCATTGGTTACGAATAGATAGATATTACTCTTCAGAAGAATCTTTTGAAGGTGATAATGAGAAAAAAGATGATATTAAAGGTTTAGAAAGCTCACTAAGTACATTTGCAGAAATGGAAACTGCATCTGAAAATCCTCAAGTGGCATTCCAACCAATAATGTGTCAGCATTGTAACCATGCACCATGTGAAACAGTTTGCCCTGTTGCAGCAACATCTCATGGGCGTCAGGGTCAGAACCATATGGCTTACAACCGTTGTGTAGGTACAAGATATTGTGCGAATAACTGTCCTTATAAAGTACGTCGTTTTAATTGGTTCTTATATAATGGTAATGATGAATTTGATTTCCATATGAATGATGATTTAGGACGTATGGTTATAAATCCAGATGTTACAGTAAGATCTCGTGGAGTAATGGAGAAATGTTCTATGTGTATTCAAAAAACACAAAAAACAGTTCTTGATGCAAAACGTGATGGGCGAGAAGTAAATCCAAATGAATTCCAAACAGCTTGTTCTGCAGCATGTAGTAATGGCGCTATGGTATTTGGTGATATAAATAATAAGAAGAGTGATATTACAGCATTAAAAGATGATGCTAGAGCTTATCATTTATTAGAAAGTGTTGGAACAAAGCCTAATGTTGTTTATCAAACAAAGGTTAGAAACACTAACGAAGCATAAATTAAATTAATTAAGTAATAATTATAAAAGGATTATGGCGTCTCATTACGAAGCACCTATTAGAAGACCTTTAGTAACAGGTGAAAAATCGTACCACGATGTATCAGTGGACGTAGCTAGACCTGTAGAAGGTCCTGCAAATAGACTATGGTGGATAGTTTTTTCTATTGCTCTTTTAGCATTCCTTTGGGGAATAGGTTGTATAATTTATACAATTTCCACAGGTATTGGTACTTGGGGTTTAAACAAGACTGTAGGATGGGCTTGGGATATTACTAACTTCGTATGGTGGGTTGGTATTGGTCATGCAGGAACACTTATTTCTGCTGTACTATTATTATTCCGTCAAAAATGGAGAATGGCAATTAACCGTTCTGCAGAAGCAATGACAATTTTCTCTGTTATACAAGCAGGATTATTCCCATTAATTCACATGGGACGACCTTGGTTAGGGTATTGGGTATTGCCTATTCCAAACCAATTTGGATCATTATGGGTAAACTTTAATTCACCTTTACTTTGGGATGTGTTTGCTATCTCTACGTATTTATCAGTTTCATTGGTATTCTGGTGGACAGGATTACTACCAGATTTTGCTATGATTCGAGATAGAGCTGTAAGACCTTTTCAAAAGAAAATATACTCATTGTTAAGTTTTGGTTGGACTGGTAGAGCAAAAGATTGGCAACGATTTGAAGAAGTTTCTTTAGTGCTTGCAGGCTTAGCAACTCCATTAGTACTTTCTGTACATACAATCGTATCCTTTGACTTTGCAACATCAGTAATTCCTGGATGGCATACAACAATTTTCCCTCCATATTTCGTTGCAGGGGCAATTTTCTCTGGATTCGCAATGGTAAACACACTTCTAATTATTATGAGAAAAGTGTGTAATCTTGAAGATTATATCACTGTTCAGCATATTGAATTAATGAACATTGTAATCATGATTACAGGTTCTATTGTTGGTGTAGCATATATTACAGAATTATTTATTGCTTGGTACTCAGGAGTTGAATTTGAACAATATGCATTCCTGAACAGAGCGACAGGTCCTTATGCTTGGGCCTATTGGATGATGATGAGTTGTAACGTATTCTCTCCACAGTTTATGTGGTTTAAGAAATTAAGAACAAGCATTATGTTCTCATTCTTTATCTCAATAGTAGTAAATGTAGGAATGTGGTTTGAACGTTTTGTGATTATAGTAACATCATTACATAGAGATTATTTACCATCTTCATGGTCTATGTTTTCTCCAACTTTTGTAGATATTGGAATTTTTATAGGTACAATTGGATTCTTCTTTGTATTATTCTTATTATACTCAAGAACATTCCCAGTAATTGCACAAGCTGAGGTTAAAACGATTTTAAAATCTTCTGGCGAACGTTACAAGAGAATTAGAGAAGCTGGAGATAGTCTTGTAGGAACAGGATCAGATGAAAGAACATCAGGTAAAAAGACTAAATCTAAAACATCTAAAGTTGAAGTTGTAGATGATAATTCTGAAAAGAAAAATTCATTACTAAAAAGTATTGGACTTTTTGATGCAACATCACAAACAGCAGATGACTTGAAAAAGATAAGTGGTGTTGGCCCAAAAATGGAAGAAGTATTAAATAGTATAGGTATTTATACTTTCCTTCAAGTAAGTAAAATGACTAAGAAAGAATACGACTTGCTAGATTCAATTACAGGATCTTTCCCAGGAAGAGCAGAAAGAGACGATTGGGCTGGTCAAGCTAAAAATTTAATAAACTAAGATAGCTTATGGAGTCTACAAAAGTAATTCACGCTATTTATACAGATGATGATGTGTTATTGTCTGCTGTTAAGAAAGTTAAGGCAGCAAAGCATCATATAGAAGAGATTTATACACCTTTTCCAGTTCATGGACTAGATAAGGCAATGGGATTAGAGCCAACACGAATTGCAATTGCATCTTTTATATATGGATGTATTGGTTTGACTGTTGCTATTTTAATGATGAATTATATTATGATTGAAGATTGGCCTCAGAATATTGGAGGAAAACCAAGCTTTAGTTATATAGCTAATATGCCTGCGTTTGTACCAATTATGTTTGAACTTACTGTGTTTTTTGCAGCACACTTAATGGTAATTACATTTTATTTAAGAAGTAGAATGTGGCCATTTAAAAAAGCAGAAAATCCAGATCCAAGAACAACAGATGACCATTTTTTAATGGAAATTGCAGTACATGGAAACGAAAAAGAGTTACATTCTCTTTTGTCTGAAACAGGTGCAGTAGAGTTAAATATTGTAGATAAAGAAGCACATTAATATATTATGAAAGGCTTAATTAAAACATTTGTATTGGTACTTTTGATAAGTATGGTGGTGTCATGTAAAAGTGATTCTAAACCAAACTATCAATTCTTTCCAAATATGTATGAATCTCCAAGTTACGAGACTTATAGAGAGTATGATATTTTTAATGACGAGCAATCAGCATTATTACCAGCTGAAGGCACATTAGCAAGAGGATATTCATTTTTTGAATATAAAAACACTAATGAAGACTATGAAAGAGCTAAAGCAGAATTACTAAATCCTTTAAACGCTTCTGAAATAAATTTAGAAAGAGGTAAAGAATTATTCGAAATATATTGTGCTATTTGCCATGGAAATGATGGAAAAGGACAAGGGACTTTAGTAAAGCGAGAAAAAATTCTCGGTATACCAAATTATGCCGATAGAGTTATTACTGAAGGAAGTATTTATCATGTAATTTATTATGGTAAAAATGCAATGGGCTCACATGCAAACCAGCTTAGCGAAGAAGAGCGTTGGCAAGTTACTGCATATGTTCAAAAGCTAAAGACAGAGTTAACTAAGTAAGAAAAGATAAAGTTATATATCAACATGTATACGTTTTCAAATAGACTAAAAATATTTTCTGTAGCACTAATCGTACTAGGTTTAGCAGGATGGTTATACAGTTATTCAACTTCTCATGTTACAATAGATGAAGTAAAAACACTATTAGCAGAAGAAGCATCGCATGATTCTCATGGAGAAACAGCAGACCACGCAACAGTTGAAGATGCACATGCATCTGAAGAAGTTCATGCTGACACAGAACATCATGGTGATGAGCATGCAGAGCATGTAATGCACCAAATTCATAACAGACCTTATGCAGCGCTTTATATTGCAGCATTTTTCTTTATGATGATTTCTTTGGGTGTTTTAGCTTTTTATGGTGTTCAATATGCTTCTCAATCAGGATGGTCTCCTGTATTATTTAGAGTAATGGAGGCGATTACATATTATTTATTGCCTGGAGCTTTAATTGTATTAGGTATTGCATTATGGGCAGGACCACACATATTTATTTGGATGGATCCAGATGTTGTTGCTCATGATGAACTTATTCAAAACAAATCAGGTTGGTTAGATGAAACTTGGTTTACTATTCGCGCATTAATATATATTGGTGGTTGGAGTGCTTATAGATACTTCTCAAGAAAATTTTCACTGGCTCAAGATAATGCAGATATTAACGACAATAGAAATTTTAAAAAGAATTTTAGAATCTCAGCAGCATTCTTAGTATTCTATATTTACACAGAATCTATGATGTCTTGGGATTGGATAATGAGTGTAGATCCTCACTGGTTTAGTACACTGTTTGGATGGTATGTATTTGCAAGCATGTTTGTAAGTGGTATTACAGTTATTGCCTTAGTTACAATTTATTTAAAGTCAAAAGGGCTTCTAGAATTTGTTAACGATAGTCACTTACATGATTTAGCTAAATTCATGTTTGGGATCAGTATTTTTTGGACATATTTGTGGTTCTCACAATTTATGTTAATTTGGTACGCAAATATACCAGAAGAGGTTACTTATTTTGCAACGCGTATTGCAGATTATAAATTACCTTGGTTTGGAATGCTAATTATGAACTTTATTTTCCCTTTCTTGGTGTTAATGAATAGTGATTACAAACGTATTCCTTGGTTTATTGTATGTGCTGGAATAGTTATTTTAATTGGACACTATGTAGATGTGTTTAATATGATAATGCCAGCAACTGTTGGTGACAGATGGTATTTTGGTTTACCTGAATTAAGTGCAGTAGCTTTATTTGCAGGATTGTTTATATTCCTTGTATTCTATTCGCTTTCGAAAGCACCATTATTACCAAAAGGAAATCCATTTATTAAAGAAAGTGAACATTTTCATTATTAATTAAAAAAGTAAGACGAAATTATAAGTATGACTGCATTATTTACAATAATAGTTTTAGTAAGTATTACCATTGCAATTTGGCAAATGGTGAAAATCTTTGATTTAGCAAGTGCTAAAAAAGAAGATTCTGAAATTGCCAATGATCGCGATAATAGAATAAACGGAAACTTGATGTTAGGGTTTTTAGTTTTTATTTATGCAATTACAATATTTTGTATAGTATTTTATGGAGACCTTCCTTTATTATCTAATTCAGCTTCAGAACATGGACCTCAGATAGATAATCTAATGATAATCTCATTAGTTCTTATTTTTATAGTACAAACGTTAACTCAATTTCTGCTTCACTTTTTTGCTTTTAAGTATAAAGGAGAAAA
>Ga0102815_10002951_pt1 | contig 10261 bp, 8 predicted proteins | sample ColrivemetaGS759_FD_79113 | JGI IMG/M metagenome (GOLD analysis project Ga0102815, IMG submission 79113) | Estuarine microbial communities from the Columbia River estuary - Ebb tide ETM metaG S.759 | ecosystem: Environmental > Aquatic > Marine > Intertidal zone > Estuary | place: USA: Columbia...
ATCTAAAATGACAAGCGGAATATTCGCTTCCGCACAGGACTCCATTATGTAATGTAGTGTTGATAAATAGGTGTAAAACCGCACACCAATATCTTGGATATCAAAAATCATGATATCTAAATTTTCAAGCGTTTCTTTTTTAGGTTTTTTGTAAGAACCGTGCAATGATATAATCGGAACTCCTGTTTTAATGTCCACACCGTCCTCGACGCTTTCTCCGGCATCTTTGTTGCCTCTAAAGCCGTGCTCAGGTGAAAATATGGTAGTCACATTAACATTCAACGATATGAGTGAATCAATTAAATGAGTGTAAGAATTGTCATTTTTATAGATAACTGATGTCTGATTGGCAAGAACACCAATACGTTTTCCCTGAAGTAGAGAGATATACTTAGATATATTATTGGCGCCAACAATGATGGAATCATCATTTTTTTTTAATGTTTCAGATTTGAATTTGTTTCCACATGAAATTAATACGAGAACAAAGAATAAAACTGTATTTTTGATTTTACCAAATTTCATTAGTAACATTGAATTTCGAATATTTTATAGCAAAACGCATTATTGGCACTAAGTCGTATAAAAGTAGTATATCGGCACCAATAATAAAAATTGGTATTACTGCAATTGCCATTGGAATTATTGTCATGCTTATTGCCATCGCTACAGGCACAGGTTTACAGCAAAAAATACGTGATAAAGCAGTGGCTTTTAATGGACATATCACTGTTTCTAACTTTGATAGTAATCGGTCTGAGGAATCTCAAGTGCCTGTGTCACTTGATGAAGAATTTTATGCAAATGTTTTAAATATTGAAGGTGTCACCCACGTTCAAGCAGTAGCAGGAAAATTTGGTATTATTAGAACTGAAAATGATTTTGAAGGAGTTGTCATGAAGGGTGTTGGCAATGATTATGATTGGCAATATTTTCAGGAGTTTCTTGTTGACGGAATCTTGCCGTCTTATGGGAAAGGAACTAATAACGATGTCCTGATTTCTCAGTATTTAGCCAATCGACTAGATTTAACTATTGGAAGTAGTTTTCAGATGTTTTTTATGAAAAGTGAAGGGAATCAAGTACCATCAATACGAAAATTTAATATTGTTGGAGTATTTAATTCAGGATTTCAAGAACTGGATGAAACTTATTTTATAGGAGATATCAAGCATGTTCAACGATTAAATAAATGGGAATCTGAAGAGGTGGGGAATTTTGAAGTTTTTATTAGCGACCATACTAATTTAACGGTTATTGCAGAGGAAATTTACAAAAACACGCCATCTCATATGAAAACAACAACTGTTGCTGAAAAGTATGCATCTATATTTGAGTGGATTAGTATTTTTGACAACAATACAAATGGGATTATTTTAATTATGATCTTTGTTGCGGGTATAAATATGATAACAGTATTATTGGTATTAATCCTCGAGCGAACACCAATGATAGGACTATTGAAGGCTCTAGGAGCTCGAAATTTCAGCTTGAGACAACTATTTCTCTATAACGCCTCATACCTAATACTTCTTGGAATATTTTGGGGAAATTTAATTGGTTTAGGATTATTATTCTTGCAAAAACAATTTGGGTTGTTTCCCCTTAACCCTGATGTCTATTATGTTACTCAAGTTCCGGTTAATATAACATTGACACATGTTATTATGTTAAACCTAGGAACATTTAGTTTATGCCTTTTAATGTTATTCATTCCGTCTATTGTGATTTCTAGAGTTTCTCCAATTAGGGCAATGCGTTTTGACTAAATAAAATAGATTTATTCTTCTAGTACTGCAGTTTTAGCTTAAATTTGTACAGCAAAATCAACATATGGAATACGCAGAAAATATTTTAGGGACTATAGGAAATACACCAATGGTAAAGCTAAATAAATTAGTTGAAGATCTACCGTGTTTGGTGCTAGCGAAGTATGAGACGTTCAATCCAGGAAATTCTGTAAAAGATAGAATGGCCTTAAAAATGATTGAAGATGCAGAAGCCGATGGTCGTTTAAAAGCAGGAGGGACTATTATCGAGGGAACTTCTGGAAATACTGGTATGGGACTTGCTTTGGCGGCAATAGTGAAGGGTTACAAATGTATTTTTGTTATGTCCGACAAACAATCTAAAGAAAAAATGGATATTCTTAGAGCAGTGGGAGCTGAGGTTGTTGTGTGTCCTACAGATGTTGAACCAACTGATCCTAGAAGCTATTACTCTGTTTCAAAACGCTTAGGCGATGAAACTCCGAATTCATGGTATGTCAACCAATATGATAATCCAAGTAATGCCATTGCTCATTATGAAAGTACTGGTCCAGAAATTTGGAAACAAACTGATGGTAAAATCACTCATTTTATTGTGGGAGTTGGCACTGGAGGAACAATTTCAGGAGTTGCTAAATACTTAAAAGAGCAAAACCCAAATATAAAAATATGGGGAATCGATACTTATGGGTCTGTTTTTAAAAAATATCATGAAACTGGAGAATTTGATGAAAAAGAGATCTATCCTTATGTTACTGAGGGAATTGGTGAGGATATTTTACCTGAGAATGTAAATTTTAGTTTAATTGATGGTTTTACAAAAGTAACCGACAAAGATGCAGCTGTCTACACACAACTTTTAGCTAAGAAAGAGGGGATGTTTTTAGGGAATTCTGCAGGAGCAGCTATTAAAGGATTACTTCAATTAAAGGATAAATTTCAGAAAGAGGATGTTGTGGTTGTCTTATTTCACGATCACGGTAGTCGCTATGTAGGTAAAATGTTCAATAATGATTGGATGCGAAAAATGGAATATATTGATTAAGAAGAATTAGTCACTTAAATCGTGAATAAATAAACCACTTCTTAATTTTGGTTCAAACCATGTCACTTTTGGTGGCATCAATAAGTCGTTGTCTGAGATATTAATAAGTTGTGTCATACTTACCGGATACATTGAAAAAGCAACTTTCATTTCACCGCTATCTACACGTTTCTCTAATTCATCTAATCCTCGCATTCCGCCTACAAAATCGATTCGAGGGTCTTTTCTTAAATCAATAATATTAAAAATGGGTTCCAAAACATTTTTTGAAAGAATGGTGACATCGAGTTGCCCTAAAGGATCAGAATCATCATAGCTATCGGGTAATGACCAAAGTTTATACCATTGGCCCTCTAAGTACATTCCAAAAGTATGAAGATTCTCTGGACGATACTGTGTTGCACAAGTCACGACATCAAATTTATTTTTTAAACCCTGAATAAGTTCGTTTTTAGTGAAGCCGTTAAAATCTTTCACGACACGATTATAATCGAGAATTTTTAACTGATTATCTGGAAATACAACAGCCATGAAGTAATTATCTCTTTTTTTATCGTCTAGATTCCCATTTCTTGAATCTCTTAATTCTTTACCTACAAGGGCTCCTGCAGCGGTACGATGATGACCGTCAGCAATATAAATTTTTGGAACTTTTGTTCTAAAAAGGGAGGCTATTTTTTGAAGTATCTCTTTGTTGGTAATGGCCCATAAACGGTGCCGAATGTCATCATCTGAAATGAAATCATATAGGTGGCTCTCTTTTTTAGTAATGTTGACGAGTTGGTCAATGTCTGTAACTTGAGGATACGATAAAAAGACAGCCTCATAGTTGAGTGCACTATAACGGACATGATTTTTTCGGTCCTCCTCCTTGTCAGGACGAGTTAATTCATGTTTTTTAATCTTATTATTGAAATAATCATCAATGGAACAACAACCAACTAATCCCGTTTGAGTGTGATCTCCCGTAGTCAATTCGTAAACATAATAGCTCTCATTAGAATCTTGTTTTAAAATATTTTTTGAAACAAAATCATCAAATACAGCTTTACCTTTTTCGTATACTTCTGGAGCGTAATAATTAGAATCTTCTGAAAAATTAATTTCCGGTTTGATAACATTATAAAAAGAAATAGGGTTGTCTAATGCTTCTAGTTTTGCCTCTTTCGCATTTAGTACGTCATATGGTTTACTCGCTATATTCTGTGCATATTTTTGTTGTGGGCGATATGCTTTAAATGGAACAAAAACAGACATCTCGTAGTAGATTTAGTTCTTACTAAGATATCGTTAAACATGGGTTTACACAAAAAAGTACTAAGAATGTTATTGATAGTTATCAACCTATTTTTAAGCCATAAACATACTGACCACAAACTTTTTTATTAAGATTAATAATATCTGGAAAATGACCCCATTTTTTAAAATTATATTTCTCTAATAACGAGATACTTGAGGTGTTGTTGTCCAAAAGAATAGCTAGCAGACTATTCTTTTTCAGACGCTTACAATCTTGTATTGCATACTTCATGAGTGTTGTTCCAACTTGTTTTAGATGATGATTGTAATCTACATAGTAGCTAATTTCAGCAACCTTTGACATAGCTTGACGACCGCGTCTGTAAGGTGATAAATAGCAAAATCCAACAATATGTTTATTTAGTACGGCTACATAAATCGGGTAGGTGTTTATGTCAAATTCACGAAACCATTTTAATTTACTTTCTACAGTTTCTTTTATTAAAATACCATTTACTTGAGCGTCAATTGCTTGATTCAGTATGGTTATTATTTTAGGTAGATCTGTAATATTTGCATATCTAATGGTAATACGCTGCACTTTAGTTTTTAAAGTATTCATATTAATGTTTGGACAGCCCATTTAATATGGGGCTCATATGATCTCTATTTCCAGTCATTTCCCAATGTCCTAATGATATTGGGATGTTACCGATACTATTGAGAGTATCAAAAAAATCTTTTGTTTTAAATTGTAATCCATCAAGTTCTTTTATCCTTGCGAAATTAGCCATGGTATCTTCTAGTAAATATTTTCCAGTGATGTAGCTTGTGCCGTAGCCAGGTTGTCTTAAATATAAGTGTTGTTCAAAAATTAGCAATTCTTTTTCGGTTTTCATCCAACCTCTTGGTGTATACTCTGAGTGAATACTGCCTGCTTCTTGCATGGTCATTAAATTTGCATGTGCGTATAAAGACCCTAGACCTCTTGCCGCTCTCTGCGCAATCATGATGTATACAATTTCTTTAGTTCTTGGACTATCATCATATAAGCCAGATTGCATGAACATTTCCTCAACAGCTGTGGCTGTTCCTTCATTTCGAGAATCAAAAATATTATAAAGTAGAGGTCCTCTGCGAATAAGACTTGGATTTGGTTCTCTATCCATTCGTGCAAGTTCGAACCAATGATAAAAATGAGAATATAAGGGTCTCGGGTCGTAATGTTCACCGATTAAAAAAAAATTTCGTTTCTCTTTTGGAACATAGCTACCAAGGTGCTCTCGCAAGGCAGTATCAAAATAAGGCTTAACAGACACTATCTCCTGTTTATCAAGAAAACTAATGAGACTTGTTGCAGCTTCATCAGCCATTTTATCATATTCTTCAATTGAGGTGGCATCTTTTAATTGAAGGATATTTCTATTTCGGTGTTCCTCTAATTTTAATGAAGACCAAGCTCTAGCTAATTCGCGCTTGAGTATCATAACCTCATCAGACCAAGTTAGCGGTACCAAGTGTACATTTTGCAAATACCACGTGTAATTATCTTTTCCGATGCCAGATGGACCAGTTTTTGAGGAAGCCTCTTGCTTTAACCATTTGACTAAACTGTTTGTTGAAACTATAGCATTATCAATTATTGTTAATATTTCATTATCTGCTTTTATTACATTCTTATTTTTTAATTTAGTAAGAACAATGCTTTGATGCTCTATATCGCGAATACCTGTAATCCAAAGATCTTTTGCATTACCTGTCAAATTATTTTGAGCTTGTTTATTTAACGGTGTTATAACTTCAAGATCATTTATTAAACGACTTCGTTCAGTTTTAGTTAATGGAAATTGATAAGTCCATAATTCTGTAGTATGATGATGAGTAGGCCCTTCGTGTGCAGGCACATCACTTCTTGCGCTCCAAATTGATTTATAAAATGCAGGATCACGATTCCAGGGTTTAAGTATATTATGATTAAAATCGTAACCATTCATTTCAGCCCACACAATCATCCAATCAACTTGTTTTTCAATACTCCAATTTGTTGTGTCAATTGCCATTAATGTTGACTTTAAATTCAAAAATTCAGGCCAACGTTGCTCAAAAGTATTTTTGGTATAATCGGGAGCTCCGTCTTTTTTGGGTGGATTTTCAAAAATTCTCCATGTCACAAACAAGTTCTCGAGGTCAGCGTAATTATCTAAATTTTTTAGTATGTCTTCCTTACTCTTGTCCGCAATTACTGAGGTGTCTTTGTTACAGCTTAAAAAAATTGAAAGCCCAATCATTGTTATAATAAAGAATGTATGTTTCATTTTAATTTTTATTACAGTTCAGATTTTAAATTTTTTTTAATGAAATTATGTGATGTCTCGAAGACCATACATAATTGACACTAATTTAGTTTATTTTTAATCATTAATATAAAGTTAATTGACAGTGAGAAAATATTAAAACTAAAATTTTATTGAATTACTGTATCGTTTAACAATTAGATAATGTTTAGACAACTTTTTTTTACTCATAAAATTTATCAACTTTGTAACCATGACGATTATTTATAAACCGGTATTATATTTTCAAAAACACGGTTACTATGTTTGCCAAAGAATAGCCGATCGATTTGGTATAAGAGCTAAAGTAGTGCGTACCTCATTTATGTATTTAACATTTGTAACACTAGGTTTTGGGTTTGCCTTATATTTGTTTTTGGCCTTTTGGATGCGAATAAAAGACCTGATAAATACTAAACGAAGTTCTGTTTTTGATTTGTAATTATGGAAAATCCTTTTTTTAAAGTTTTTAGATCTAAAATTAATACAGCCATTGTGCTATTAATTACATTGCTGATTATTGGTGTCGTTGGTTTTAGAACATTAACAAATTATACTTGGGTTGACGCAGTGTATATGACTGTTATCACCATAACTACGGTAGGTTTTGGGGAAGTAAACCCATTGGATGACAACTCTAAAATATTTACGATATTTTTGATTTTGACAAGTGTTATAATTGTAGGTTATGCTATTAAGGTGATCACTGAATATATTCTCACCAAAAACAATATTGAAGAACTTAAACAGAAAAAAATGCAAAAAAAGATTGATGCACTCAGTAACCATATCATCATTTGTGGATATGGCAGGAATGGTAAACAGGCAGCAAAGAAATTGTTAGCTCATAAGCGATCTTTTGTTATAATTGAAGCAAATAAAGAAATAGTTGAGAAATATCAAAGTGCTTTGGTCACTTTTATTTTCGGGAATGCTAATGAAGATGATATTTTGCAGCGAGCTGGTGTTGAAAGAGCCCAATGCTTAATTTCCGCCTTGCCAAGTGATTCTGATAATGTTTTTGTTGTATTATCAGCACGACAAATGAATGATAAAATTAGAATTATAAGTCGCGCTTCTCAAGAGACTACCTATGGGAAACTTAAGCTTGCAGGAGCCAATAATGTCATATTACCTGATAAAATTGGTGGAGATCACATGGCTTCTTTGGTGGTTGTTCCCGATTTACTAGAGTTCATAGATAATCTATCAATCGTAGGTCAATCAAATATTAATATAGAAGAAATTGCAGTTGAGCAGCTTTATGATACTACAAAACTAAAAACTATTAAAGATCTTGATTTGCGTAAGAAGACCGGTTGTAATGTAATTGGTTATAAAAATGAAAATGGGAAGTATCTTATAAACCCAGAAGCAGAGCTTAAATTAGCTCCAAATTCTAAGGTAATAGTACTTGGAAGACCAGAACAAATACAAAAGCTTAATTCACTTTATAATATAGAAGTGAAGTAGTTTTTTAACGGAGAAGCACAATGTTAAATTACTATTATACTTTAAAAACTCATTTATTTTTAGTTTCTTGCTAGTTTAACCATCAATATTAATAATTTAAACTAACTAATATTTTTTATTATGAAGAAATATCTTCTTTCATTATTTACTTTAATATTACCGCTTTTAACTTTTGCTCAAGAAGTGGAAAAAGGATTGGATCAGAAAATTGATGAAGCCTTTAAGCCAATATCAGATTTTTTTAGTGGTGTAATTTTCTTTCCTATTTACAAAAGTGAAAGTATAGAGATTCCATTTGTACTTCTTTTGTTGGTAGCAAGTGCTGCATTTTTTACAGTCTATTTTAAATTCCCAAATATTTTTCATTTTAAAACGGCGATCAATGTTGTTAGAGGAAAATATGATGAAGTAGATCACCCCGTAGTTGAACCAGCTTACGGAGATTCAACCCCAGGAGGAGATTCAATTGAAACGATAAAAGATGAAAGTGAAGAAGGAGAGGTGAGTCATTTTCAAGCATTAGCGACTGCTGTTTCTGGAACTGTTGGAAATGGTAACATAGCTGGTGTTGCATTAGCAATTGCCTTAGGAGGTCCTGGAGCAACATTTTGGATGGTGGTTTGTGGATTCTTAGGAATGTCTACAAAATTTGTTGAATGTACGTTAGGAGTTCAGTATAGAGATGTCGGAGAGGATGGAACTGTGTATGGTGGCCCAATGTATTACATAAGTAAAGGATTAAAAGAAAAAGGGTTTGGAATGTTAGGGAAAATAGCTGCAATTATTTTTGCCATATTCTGTATTGGAGGATCTTTTGGTGGTGGTAACGCTGCTCAATCTAACCAAGCGACAGTAGTTTTAAAAGAATTATTAGGTTTAGAAAGTACAGCTGCAGGAGCATGGATTGGAATTGTTTTGGCAATTTTAGTAGGAATTATTATCATTGGCGGAATTAAAAGAATCGCTTCCGTAACAGAAAAAGTAGTGCCCTTTATGGCCGTATTATATGTACTAGCTTGTTTATATATTTTAGGAGTTAACTTTTCTTTAATTGGCGATGCATTTTCATTAATTTTTAGAGAAGCTTTCAATCCAACTGCAATTGGAGTAGGAGGATTTATTGGTGTTTTATTAGTTGGATTTAAAAGAGCGGCATTCAGTAATGAAGCTGGAGCTGGTTCTGCGTCCATTGCACATTCAGCCGTAAAAACAAAATATTCAGCATCTGAAGGATTAGTTGCGTTATTAGAACCGTTTATTGATACAGTAGTAATTTGTACAATGACGGCTTTAGTAATTATTATTTTTAACTTTGGTGGAGATGCATCAGGAGCAACAATCTTTCAATATGGTGGAGATGGAACTGGTGGAGTATTTATAGAAGGGGTGAGGTTAGAAGGAGCAGGGATTACGTCTGCAGCATTTGCAGAATATATTCCTTACTCAAATATATTCTTAACAGTTGCTGTTGTGTTATTTGCAGTTTCTACAATGATTTCTTGGTCTTATTACGGATTGCAATCTTGGAAATTCTTGTTTGGTAGAGGAAAGACAGCGGATATGGTTTACAAATTATTGTTTTGTTTGTTTGTTGTTATTGGTGCCGCTGCTAGCATGAAATCTATTTGGGACTTCTCTGATGCGATGATCTTTGCAATGGTATTCCCTAATATGGTTGGTCTATATTTCTTATTTCCAGTCGTTAAAAAACAACTTGCTAGATATACAGATGCTATAAAAGATACTAAATAAATGTAAAAAATATATCAATGAAAAAATCCCATTTCAAGTTCACAAAAGGACAACGATATGGGATTTTTTTACTTATTCTAATTATAATTGTCATTCAATTTATTAGTGCTTTTGTTAAATTTCCTAGTAATGATAGGGTACTAATACCACCAAACTACGAGGAGTTTCAAAAAGAAATCGATTCATTAAAACAGTTGACTCTAAAGGATAATAAACCAAAAATATTTCCTTTTAACCCAAACTTTATAGACGACTACAAAGGTTACAGTATAGGAATGTCTTCGCAAGAAATTGACCGATTGCTTGAGTTTAGGAAGTTGAATAAATGGATTAACTCGGTATCACAATTTCAGAGAGTTACAAGAGTTTCTGACTCCTTGTTAAATCAAATGTCACCGTATTTTAAATTTCCGGAATGGATTACCAATCCCAAGAACCGTACTAAATTTAAAAAGCAACAGGTTGAAAATAAAACCTTTGAGGAAAAAATTGATTTTAATCTTGCCTCCCTCGAACAATTGCAGCAAATTCGTGGAATTGGTAAAGTCTTATCACAACGAATTATCAATTACAGAAATAAATATGATGGTGGTTTTATTGCTGACATTCAGCTTCATGATATTTATGGAATTTCGCCAGAGGTCGAAGAA
>Ga0102815_10002952_pt1 | contig 10260 bp, 14 predicted proteins | sample ColrivemetaGS759_FD_79113 | JGI IMG/M metagenome (GOLD analysis project Ga0102815, IMG submission 79113) | Estuarine microbial communities from the Columbia River estuary - Ebb tide ETM metaG S.759 | ecosystem: Environmental > Aquatic > Marine > Intertidal zone > Estuary | place: USA: Columbia...
AAGCTTTTAGAGAAACAGAAAGATGGAAAAAAGAAAATGAAGCAATTTGGTAAAGTATCTATTCCTCAAGACGCTTTTTTAAACTATTTTAAATCAGGAGAATAAGTTGATTACAGATCCTTTATTTATATCTTCAATTATAGGAATGGCAATAATTCTCGGATCTTGGATTAAGAGTGAGGTTGATGAAAGCCTAGAAGAAAATTTCGTTATAAAAAATATATCACTTTTATCGACTATATTAGGTTTGATGATGCTGTATAGCATTTTTGTAAATGCAGGAGATTTAAGTGTTGTTCTCTTAGTTGCATCTATTATTTCATTAATAGTCTTAATCGTTGGAATAATTATTAGCAATCAAACAATTATTTCTTCTTCAAGAGGATATTTTATTCCTATATTTTTAATATTTGTTTTAAGAACATTTATTTATGAGCCATATCAAATCCCATCTGGCTCTATGATGCCTGGACTAAAGGTTGGTGATTTTTTATTGGTAGATAAGAACTCTTATGGATATAAAATAAATAGAATTGCATCACCATTAATAGTTAATAATGATCCAAAGTATGGAGATGTTGTAGTTTTTGTACCTAAACATAATCCGGTTCCGTATGTAAAAAGATTAATTGGAGAACCAGGAGATAAAGTTAGAATTATCAATAAGCAAGTATATGTAAATGGAAAGCTTATTAAAAAAACATTTTATAAGACTGAAAAAAGTACTATTACAAAAAGATACCGTGATATCTCTGGAAAGATTACAACGAAAGAAAAAGATGTGGTGATTGATTTCTTTTATGAGGAACATGGAGGTACAAAATACCTTACAAGAAATATTCGAAATGAAAATATTCAATATCCATCAGAATGGGAGGTTCCACCTGGTCATTATTTTGTCATGGGAGACAATAGAGATAATTCAAATGACAGTACCAAAGATGTTGGCTTTGTCCCAAGAGAGAATTTTTTTGGACAAGCTAGTTATTTATTTATGACTTGGGAATGCTGGACTTGTCTGCCTTATTTCTCTCGAGTTGGTAAAATCAATTAATGGATTACAAAGAATTACAATACCAACTGAACTATAAGTTTAAAAATATAGAGCTTTTAGAGCTGGCATTAAACCATAAAAGTTATAGCAACTCTAATAATAATGAAAGATTAGAATATCTAGGGGATTCCATATTAAACTCCATCATCTCTCAATATCTCTTTAGAAGATTTCACAATGAAAAAGAAGGTCTTTTAACAAGAATGAGAGCATATTTGGTCAAGGCTGAGACTCTTGTCATTAAAGCTGAAGAGTTTGCTCTTGGTGACTATATTAAGCTATCAAAAGGAACCGCAAATCTTTCAAAAGATAGAAAAAACTCTATTTTAGAAGATGCTTTTGAAGCGATTATTGGAGCAATCTTTATTGATGGTGGTTGGGAGCATGCAAATGAAGTTATATTGAATATTTTTAATAAAAATTTATTAGCATTATCAGAAGATATGACTTTTAAAGACGCTAAAACTGAATTACAAGAATTAATGCAGTCGATGAAATACGATCTACCTAAATACATAATTGAGGATGCGGGTGGAGGACTATTTTCATGTATTGTAGCCTTTGAAGGCATAAGCTTTGAATCAACAGGTCCATCAAAAAGGGTAGCTGAAACAAATGTAGCAATGAAAGTACTGGCTCATATAAAAAAAATAGATGAATAAGACATACTGCGGATACATATCTATTATAGGAAAACCTAATGTAGGTAAATCAACTATTCTTAATCATATCTTGGGAAAAAAGATTTCGATAACCTCACGTAAATCGCAAACAACTCGAAATAATATCCTTGGCATAAAAACAGTAAATGATAGACAAATGATTTTTGCTGACACTCCTGGAATCCATATTAAATCACCTAAGGCCATGAATAAGGTACTTAATCGATCCGCAGAGAGCCTAATTGAAGATTCTGATATTATTTTATTTGTAGTACAAAGGCTAACCTTAGACGATGAAGATCTATCAGTACTAAAAAAGCTGAAAGAGGCAAATTCAAAAGTTATATGTGTAGTAAATAAGGTTGATCAAATTTCAGATAAAAATAAATTATTACCAATGATTGGAAGACTTGCTGAGGAATATTCTTTTTTGGATATTATTCCAATATCTGCAATTAATAACGAAGGTATAAAAGAATTAGAGTATCTAATTAAGAAATATCTCCCAGAGAATGACCATATCTATGGTGAAGAAGATATTCAAAATTCTCATAAAGATACATTCATGATTTCGGAACTTATTCGAGAAAAAATTATTAGAATGTTGGGTGATGAATTACCTCATGATACTTTTGTTCAAGTTGAGCTTCTTGAGGAAGAGGATGAGATTATAAAAATTCATGCAGTCATTTATGTTGTTAGAGATAGCCAAAAACAAATTGTTATAGGTAGAGCTGGAGGAACTCTAAAAAAAATTGGCCAACAGGCTCGACTGGAACTTGAAGACTACTTCAAAAAGAAAGTTTTCTTAAAGACTTGGGTAAAAGTAAAGAAAAATTGGAATACCGATTCTGATTATATTCAAAGCCTTGGAGTGGGTGGGAGCTATGAAACATAACGAATGGGATGACTGCTTTCTTCTTCATCAACGAGCCCATGGTGAAACTAGTCTTATAGTTGATGTGTTTACAAGAACTAATGGAAAAATGTCTTTAATCGCAAAGGGCGCAAAAAAACCTAAATCTAAATTCTTTGGTTATCTTGCTCCTTTCACAAAATTAAAAATTACTTATTCAGGAAGATCTGAATTAAAAACATTGACCAATATTGATAGAGATTTTTCTCAATCTACAAATAGCCTATCAAAAACTAGCTATAGCCTTTTGTATATCAACGAATTACTTATAAGATTATTGCCAAAAGATGCTTCTCAGGAAGATCTATTCAATCTATACGAAGACTTTTTAACTAAAATTCACGGTGGATATGATATTGAGTTTACTCTAAGACATTTTGAATTAGATTTATTAGATATGCTTGGATATGGATTAGATTTTGAGTGTGATATTGATAAAAATAAGAAAATAGATCCTGAAAAAAATTATTCTTTTATTCCTCAAAGAGGATTTAGAGAATCAGATAGTTCAAATTTTTCTGGAAAAGATATTATCAATATAAGAGTTAGGGATTTAGCAAAGGTTTCGAAAAAACATTTAAAACACATTACTCAGGAAGCTATTCATTTTTGTCTTGATGGTAGAGATTTATCTAGTAGAGATATTTTTAAAAGGATCCAGTAATGATTTATGGTATTGGCACAGATATTATAAATATATCAAGAATCAAGAAGATGAGGTCACTTAAATCATTCTCTGAAAAGATATTATCAGTCAATGAATTAAAGATATCCTCATCCTATGATGCTAATAAATTTATTGCATATCTAGCAAAACAATTTGCTTGCAAGGAAGCAATATCAAAAGCTTTTGGAACCGGGATAATAAAATCAATTTCATTTAAAGAACTTGAGATTCTAAGGGACGAAAAAGGTAAGCCATATTTTAATCCGCTAGGGGATGTAAAAAAAAATATTATAAACTTGGGCATAACAAAAACTCATGTTAGTCTTGCAGACGAAAGTGAATACGCAATAGCATTTGCTATATTAGAGATATGAAAAATATTATTTTATTAGGTCCTCCAGGAGCTGGCAAGGGAACACAGGCAGATTTAATATGCAGTCTTTGTAATATTCCAAAAATTAGTACTGGCGATATGCTAAGAGAAGCAGTTGCCTCAGGTAGTGATTTTGGCAAAAAAGTATCAAATATTCTTGATACAGGCGGACTTGTTTCTGATGAAATTATTGGCTCATTAATTAAAGATAGACTAATAAAACCAGACTGTGAAAATGGTTCTTTATTTGATGGTGTTCCAAGAACTTTAGGCCAAGCCTCTGAACTACAAAGCATGGGAATACAATTTACTCATGTAATTGAAATTCATGTAGATGATGAGGTAATAGTTAACAGGATGTCTGGGAGAAGAGTCCATCCTGGTTCGGGTAAGAATTATCATATCGAATACAATCCTCCAAGAGTTGAAGGTGCTGATGATGAAACAGGAGAGCCTTTAGTTCAAAGAGAAGATGATAAACCTGATACAGTTCTAAAAAGATTGAGCGTATATCATGATCAAACAATGCCATTATCAGAATTTTATATTAATCAATCAAACCTAAGTAATTTAAAATATATAAAGGTTGATGGCAATAAAACTGTAGAAGAAGTTTTTGAATCGATATCTAACCAAATTTAAATCTTATGAATATTCTGGCTATTCAAAGTTCTGGTAACTCAACTTCATTATGCGTTGTCTTGAAAGATGATCTTCTTCAATACTCAATTAACCATGATAGAAAAGATCGACCTAATTGGTCAGAAATGCTATCGGCAATTGGCTTAGACTCTTTCTTTTCCATGGATGATATTGATATTTTTGCATATGCTAATGATGAAAGCTCATATACTGCTACAAGAAGCGTTGCATCTTTCTTAAAAGGCATTTCCTCTGCACTTAATAAACCTTTGGTAATTGTAGATGTTGATGAGATAAATAATATCTCATCTGACTTAATTGCTAAAAAAGCTCATCAAAAATTTATAGATTCAGGCATGAAGGCTGATTTTTTTGAGCCTAAAGATGCAAATCCAACATACACAGAAGAAACTCAATATAAAAAGATTCATGAGTGATTTATTTTTAAGTTTTATACTAGGTATTATTCAGGGATTGACTGAGTTTTTGCCAATATCAAGTTCAGCACATTTATTGTTTCCATCTTTAGTATTTGGCTCAAATGATCTTGGCTTAGCTTTTGATATATCAGTTCATGTTGGAACTTTACTTGCTGTTATTTACTACTTCCGTAATGATATTTTGGCTATGACAAAATCTTTATTTCAAAGCAATAGTTCGCTTGGAGGAGAAAGAGGGTTAGTTTTATTGTTAATCATTGCAACCATACCCATTGTTGTAGCTGGGTTCTTTGGCTCTGATTTAATCAACACCAATAGAACTAACATCAGCAGTATTGCTTATATGAACTTAATATTTGCAGGGTTCTTATTTATTGCATACCTCTATAGTTCCGCTAGTAAAACACTATTGGAGTTAACTATTATAGGTGCTCTTTTTATTGGATTATTTCAGGTTTTTGCTCTCTTACCTGGGGCCTCAAGATCAGGAACTGCAATGACTGCAGCTTTATTTATAGGTTTAAATTTAAAAGATGCTTCTAAGTTTGCTTTTTTATTAAGCATCCCAATAATTTTTGGAGCTTTGGTTTTTTTGCTCATCGAGATAGGTACTTCAAGTTATTCATTTAATTTTATTTCATTATTCATTGGATTGATTACTTCATGTATTGTTGCCTTTTTAACAATAAAATATTTTCTTATTTTTGTTGATCGAATCGGCATGTATCCATTTGTTATATATAGAATCATTTTGGGATGCATTTTATTGCTTTTAATATGACTCTTAGTATTTTCCTTGATTGCTCAAACAATGATAATAAAGTTGCTAATATTCAAGAAAGTTTTGGTCTAAATGTAGTGACCGAAATACCAACCAATAAACCCTTTCTTGTTTTCAAAGAAAATGGTTTAAATTTTATTTTCAATTCTGATAATGCCAAATCTTTGCATATAGATTTTTTAAAGGGTGCTATGGGGTGGAGACTTAAAAGATCTGATCATGAAACATTGCTTAAAAAAACACTTGGAAAAAATAATCAGCCACTTCGTATTTTTGACGGAACAGCTGGATTGCTTTCTGATACCTTAATTTTTTTAGCCCTAGGACACAGAGTAATTGCATGCGAGCAAAGCAAAATTCTTTTTTTACTAGTTTCAGATGCTCTTGAGCGAGCAAAAGATCAATTGCCGTTTATAGAAAATCTTAAATTATTAAATGGAAATTCGTCAGAATGCTACAAAGATCATCAAAACGTTGATGTTATATATCTAGATCCTATGTATCCAGAGCCAAAGAAGAATATTTTAAGATCAGGGAATATCGCTGTCATAAAAGACATTCTTCAAATTGAAATGATTAAAGACCATGGAGATAATATATTTTTTGAATTTAAAGAAAATGATTACAAAAAAATAGTCTTAAAAAGACCCATTAAATCAGACTTATTAGATAATAAATTTAATTATCAAATAAAAGGCAAGTCCACACGATTCGATGTTTATATATAATACTTGAATATTTAGGAGTAAAAAATGAACCCATTTAGTATGATGAAGGACGCAAAGAATATGGAGAAAATGATGAAACCAGCTCTTGAAAAATTTATGAAAGAAGCAGGTTTTATTAAAAAAGAAGAGCTTGAACCTCTCAAAAGACAAATCTCAGAACTTGAGAATCAAATCTCTAAGTTAAAATCTTGAAGCAAGAAGACATATCTAGAATTATTGAAATGGCATGGGAAGACAGAACTCCCTTTGATGCTATAGAGGCTGCTTATGGCTTAAATCAAAATCAAGTTGAAGATTTAATGAGAGATAACTTAAAGAAGAATAGTTATGTTTTATGGCGAAAGAGAGCAAGGGGAAGAAAAACAAAGCATATTGGATTAAGAGAATTTGGAGTTGGAAGACATCACTCGTATGATCAACACAAATATAAAAAATAGTAGCATTAGAATTGAAAATTTATTTAAATCTATTTTCTTAAATATTCCCAATACCTCTATTCATTTGGAGGATAATTCAGCAATTATTAGGCACATTGATGCTATAAATATAGATTCTGCTTCAATAGAAATAATCGAGAAAGATTATGGTTATAAAATCTCATATTGGGATGGCTACTCTTTAGCTGAAGAGGAGATACAAAAAGATCTCAATAAATCCTTAAAAGTTTTCAAAAGATATGCAAAAAAATTGGCTAAAAATTTATTAAGGTTTAGCCAGTAACGTTATAAAAATTTGCGATACTCGATCAGTTACACTAGCTGTACTAAATAAAATAAGAGCAAAGCAGACATCGTATTGCTTGTATCAAATCATGTTTGGAGAGGAGTTAGTTAAGTATCCAATAGGGGGGATGAAATAACTATGAATTTAACCAAGCAATACTTGTAGTGGATAATATTTTAAATCTACTATTATTGTCAAATAACAAAAATATATTGTATTAATAGTACATAAAGAGGTATTTTTATGTAGTTTTATTACATAAAGATAAATCCTAGCTTCTAATATGCCCGTCTCCATTAACAAGATATTTAAAACTTGTTAACTGATTTGCGCCAACAGGTCCTCTAGCATGAAATTTTCCAGTAGCTATTCCAATTTCACCGCCAAGACCAAATTCGCCTCCATCAGCAAATTGTGTAGAGGTATTATGCATAACAATTGCACTGTCTAATTCATTTTGAAATCTAGCTGCAGTATTCAAATTTTCGGTAATAATTGATTCGGTATGACCTGATGAATAAATATCTATGTGAGTCAATGCTTCATCAAAGTCTTTTATAACCTTTATACTAACAATTGGTAATAAATATTCAGTTCTCCAATCTTCATCTTTAGCTGAAATAATTTTGTGTGAATAATTTTGAGTTTCCTCACATCCTCGTATCTCACATGATCTTGCTGATAGTGCGTTAATTAAATCTGGAAGACATGTTTTTGCAATTTCATTGTGAACTAAAATAGTTTCTACAGCCCCGCATATGCCTGGTCTTCGCATCTTTGCGTTTACACAGACATTAATGGCTTTTTCTGAATCAGCATCTTTATCAATATATATATGACAAATCCCTTCTAAATGCGCAAATACTGGAACCCTTGCCTCTTTTTCAACCTTAGCAACTAAGTTTTTGCCTCCTCTAGGAACAATGACATCAATAGATTTATTGATTCCTTTAAGCATCATATTTACAGCTTCTCTATCTTTATCCTTAATGATTTGAATTGCATGTTCGGTGATGTCAGCATCAGTAAGTCCTTTTGTCATACTGTTATGAATTGCTATACAGGAATGAATACTATCTGAACCGCCTCTTAAAATTGAAGCATTTCCTGATTTAAGACATAAACCTCCTGCATCTGCAGTAACATTTGGCCTGCTTTCGTAGATGATTCCAATAGTACCTAAGGGAGTTGAGACTCTTGATATATTAAGACCATTAGGTCTTGTCCACGAATCTAGTACCTTACCAACAGGATCTTCAAAACTTGAAATCTCTTTCAGGGTAGTTGCAATAGATTGAATTCTTTCCTCATTAAGTTTTAATCTATCAATAAATGAATCTGATAAATTTTTATTTATTGCTTCTTTTATATCTTTATTGTTTGCTTCTAATATTTTTTTTTGATCATTCAAAATATGATTAGCCATTGCCAATAGAGCTTTGTTTTTCTGTTTAGAAGAAACATTAGCCAAGATTTTTGATGCCTGTTTCGCTTGCAGGCCAATTTGATTTATTTTATCTTTAAATAGGGTCATTTTTTTGCTATAAATCTTGTCGATTTAGTGTTTTTTCTTGTAAGACTCTTAATAGGGTCCTTTTTTAAACCAGAGGTTATGATAACTGAACAATTTGACTGCATGCATATTTCTGCAGCTTTAATTTTTGAAATCATTCCACCTCTACCAAGTTTGGAGGCAGTCCCTGCCATATCCCTAACCGATTTAGTAATAGATTTAATTTCAGATACAAGCACATCATTCTTTTTATTTTTTGGTGGTTCTTTAAAAAGACCATCGACATTGGATAAAAGAATTAGATGATCTGCTTTGATAAGATTAGATATTTTAGATGCAAGAATATCATTATCTCCAAATTTTATCTCATCAGTTGATGTCGTATCGTTCTCATTGATTATCGGAATACATTTAAAACTTAATAGATTTTCAATAGTGGCAATAGCATTTTTAGAGGATTTTTTGTTTTCAGCATCTGAGGGCGATAATAAAATTTGAGCAACTTGTAATTTATGTTTTTCAAATTCATTCTTCCAAGCAGTCATTAACTCTATTTGGCCTCTTGCAGCAACTGCTTGTGATTGATTAAGTGTTAAATCATCTTCAAGTTTTAACTGTCCTCTTCCAAGTGCAATAGCTCCTGATGAAACAACAATAATCTCTTTCTTTTTATTGAGTAGCCAAACAATATCAGATACAACATTTTTTAAGACAGATTTATTAACTCCGCCTTTTTTATTTGTTAGAAGTGACGAGCCAATTTTGACTACCAATCTTTTGCTACTATTAAAAGAATTATTATTTTTCACTGCTCGATTATAGTTATTTATAGGTGGTTAACAATTAATTGCATATTCAAAATGTAAATATAAAAAGTTATGGTGCCCCATGCCTGAGTCGAACAGGCACTCCCGAGGGAACGCGATTTTGAATCGCGCGCGTCTACCAATTCCGCCAATGGGGCTTGCAGGGCATTGTAGCTAAGTATTATCTAATTTAAAATCAGCTTCTCATGAAAACCTCAGATTTTAATTACCATCTTCCAGCAGAACTTATAGCAAATTATCCATTAGATAATAGAAGCTCTAGTAGGTTGCTTGTTTTCACTGAAGAAATAGAACATAAAATCTTTAAAGATGTTCTCGATTATTTTGAAGAAGGAGATTTATTGGTAGTGAACAATACATCTGTTATCCCAGCAAGGATATATGGTCATAAAGAATCTGGAGGATCTGTTGAGGTAATGCTTGAGAGAGTGATGGAAAATAACAAAGCATTAGTTCAAATACGTTCTGGAAGAAGTCCTAAGATAGGAACTATTATTTTTTTAGATTCATACAAAGTTCAATGCATATCTAGGCAAGATAATTTCTTTATTTTGCAATTTGATAGATCTCCGCTTGAGGTTTTTAATATGATAGGGCATGTTCCACTTCCTCCATATATAAAACGCCCTGATGAGGATCTTGATAAAGATAGATATGCCACTGTTTATGAGAATAAGGAATTACAAGAATCAGTAGCTGCACCAACAGCTGGCTTACATTTTGATAATGATTTATTAGATGCTATTACAAAATTGGGTGTCAAAATTGCAACAGTAAATTTAAGTGTTGGTGCTGGAACCTTTCAACCTGTGAAAGTCGACAACATACAAGACCATGATATTCACAGTGAGTATTTAGAAGTTAGTCCTGAGGTGGTTGATATGGTTATGGCCACTAAAGAAGCCGATAAAAAAGTTTTTTCTGTTGGTACTAC
>Ga0102815_10002954_pt1 | contig 10255 bp, 8 predicted proteins | sample ColrivemetaGS759_FD_79113 | JGI IMG/M metagenome (GOLD analysis project Ga0102815, IMG submission 79113) | Estuarine microbial communities from the Columbia River estuary - Ebb tide ETM metaG S.759 | ecosystem: Environmental > Aquatic > Marine > Intertidal zone > Estuary | place: USA: Columbia...
AGCGAATTGAAAATCGGCGACAATGTCTCTACTGGCAAAACGGGTCGAATGCAGATAACGCTTTGGCAAAACGCCAGTTTGCAACTCAATATCAATTCGGAAATTACGATTCGCGTCGACAATAATGCAGATGCCGACGGTTCTGAGCCCCAGCCCGAAATCTTCATCCACCAGGGAAGAGCCTGCATCGATTACACCGCTCAGTCCGGCAGTAACAAGCCGTTTAAAGTGAACATGGGCAATACCATGTTTGCCGTTATCCATTATCACGGCGATATCTGTTTACTTCGCAGCGAGGGCCAGAACTATATTAAATTGCGTGCTGGTAGCGTCCAGATCACTCAAGCGGTCGCTACAGATATGATCATCCTCAGTGAAACCGGCAGTGAGATTCACATGGAAGATAGTGGTTCGTACCGCTTGCTGTTTCCCGGTGGCGAGTTATCCGCTATCGAAATTGAAAAGCCGTTTATCATCGAGACTGACGCCGAACAAGTCACGTCAACTGACATCCAGGAGGCTACCGATATCGCAGTGCTTCCGCAAACAGAGCTCATTACCATTGCACAGGATGAAGGACCGGCCTATGTCTATACGGTCTATCTTTTTTCTACTCGCAATGAGGAAGTTGCGCAAGAGACCAATCAGAGATTCCTGAAGGCTGGCCACGACACTCAAATTTTTGAAAGCACATCCAATGCAATAAAACACTATCGCGTCGCCGCAACCGGCTTCGACTCCAGCCAGGCCGCAAAGAATTTCTCCAATTCAGTCGTCGGAAAATACGGCGTAACCGAAACCTGGATAGGCCGGGACCTCCAGCTACTTCCCGCTGGAGAGTTATCCGCTAGCGAAATTGAAAAACCGCCTGTCATCGAGACTGACGCCGAGCAGGTCACGCCAACTGAGCTCCCGGTTGCTAACGATATCGCAGTGCCTGCGCAAACAGAGCCCAACACCACAGCAAAGGATGAAGGACCGGCCTATGTCTATACGGTCTATCTTTTTTCTACTCGCGATGAGGAAATTGCGCAAGAGACCAATCAGAGATTCCTGAAGGCTGGCCACGACACTCAAATTATTGAAAGCACATCCGGTTCAATAAAACGCTATCGTGTCGCCGCAACCGGTTTCGACTCCAACAAAGCCGCAAAAGATTTCTCTAATTCAGTCGTCGGAAAATACGGCATCTCTGAGACCTGGATAGGCCGGGACCTCCAATAGCTGGATATCGAATCGTCAGGATTTCGCCACCGTCAACTTTGCTAGCAGTGCGGGCAGTTGCAGTCGCAGAATTTTGCCGGAGGGCCCCTTCGGCAAATCATCCATGAAATAGATGATCTTGGGTGATTTATAGCTGCCGACGCCTTTCTCACAGAACGCCTTGAGCTCGTCCTCGCCGCATTCGTAACCATCACGCAACACCACGCAGGCGACGACTTCCTGGCCATAGTTCTCATCGTCAACACCGACCGCGGCGGCTTCCAGGATTGCTTCATGTTTATAGAGCACATCGTCGATTTCGCGCGGTGCGATATTTTCACCACCACGAATGATCAATTCTTTAGAGCGGCCGGTGATAAAAATATAACCATCATCGTCTTTCTGGCCAAGATCACCGGTAAAGAACCAACCGTCACGCAGCGACGATTCCGTAGCTTCGGGATTCTTGTAGTAATAGTCGAGCAGGTTGCTGCCGCGAATAATCAGCTCGCCTACCTGATGCGCTGGACATTCCTTGCCGTGCTCATCGACGATGATAATTTCATTACCATAAGGCAGGCCGACCGAGCCGGGCTTGCGGGCCCCCGGCGGTAGCGGATTACTCGACACCGTGCCAGCGGTCTCGGTCAGTCCAAGGGTTTCGATCATCGGCAGTTTGAATACCTGCTCCCATTGCCCAAGTGTTACTGCAGCAAGTGGCGCCGAGGCTGAGCGCGCGAAACGGAACGCCGCCAGGCGCTCGTCGTTGCCGAAATCGTAGGGTTCCTGCTCGGCACGATCGAGCAGGTACTTGATGATGGTCGGCACGATACTGCTCCAGGTGCACTGGTATTCCGCTGCAAGTCGCCAGTAATCCTTGGCGCTGAAACGTCTCGGCATGACGACACTGCTACCACTGTATAGCGGCGCTGACACGGTCACCATCGCACCATTGATGTGATACACCGGCAGCACACACAGCGCGCGGTCATCAGCCGTCAATTGATGTCCCTCAGTCACGTTGCGACCGCCATTGACCACGGCACGATGACTGATCATCGCGCCTTTCGGCAGGCCGGTCGATCCCGATGTATACAACAACAACGCTGTATCTTCGGGCACCGGCATGGCCGCTTCGGCAGGCGGATTATCAGCTACTGGCCAGGCGGGACCCGCGTCATCAGTAGTCTCGATAACTCGAATCGGACGATCCACCTGCGCCATGATTTCGGCGAGCTTGTCGCGATATTCGGGAGCGACAAACACCACCTCGGTATCTGAATGACTGAGCACGTGCACCAGTTGCACCGTACCGGCGACCGCGTTAAGCGGCACGATGATGCGATTACTGGCCATGACACCGAGAAACAGACGCAGCGTCCAGTAACCGTTGTTGAGCAGAAACGCAACCCTGGATCCCTGCCCGACACCCAGTTGATCGAGACGCCGGCCCACGTCATCAACCGCAGCTTTGAGTTCGCCAAAACTGAGCGTTTTATTATTTTCAGGCGCGATCAGGAATGGCCGATCGGGGGTGGCATCGGCATGTTGCTCGATGCAGGCACGCACAGTTTCCATCATTAGTCTTTACCGTGGCGCGCGAGGTAAGCGCCGAACAGATCATCCTCGGAAGGCTTGTCTTCGTCGACCGCTCTCACCAGATGAGTGATATTGATGAAATGGCGATAATTCAGATTCTCACTGATGCTGTTGCCACCCCAGGTACCGCAACCCATGCTCAGGGTAAAGTTGAGCGCGTTGTTAAAGCTGCCGCCATTACCGAAGGTATGTGGCTGATTGACCAGTACGCGCACCACGTCGATTTCCTCGGCAAGCCGTGTCGGTTGATCCGCATCCTTTGTATGAATACCACAGGAATGTCCCCTGCCCTGCACGTTGAGGATATCGGTAACCAGCTCAACCGCATGATCGAAATCAGTTGCCCGATAGACGGTCAGCACCAGTGACAGTTTTTCATCGGTGAATTTCGATCCGGCGTCGAAACTTTCTTCAACCAGGAAAAAACGCGCTGCTTTTGCAGTCTCCGCCAGTCCTACGCCCTCGGCGAAAATATCGGCATCCCTTGCGATCAGCTCGCGGTTCAGATTACCGTTAATCCAGAGTTTGTCCTCGATACGAGTTTTCTCATCCGCACTGCAACGGTAGGCACCAGCCCGTTCCAGCGCGGCGATAGCGTCCTCGTAAACATCATCGAGAATAACCAGCGAGTTTTCTGACGAACAGGAAGTAGAGTTATCAAAAGTCTTGGAAGCGTGAATCTTCTGCGCCGCATCGTCGAGATCGGCGCTGCTGTCGATGATCACCGGCACGTTGCCGGCACCGACACCGATGGCCGGAGTGCCGCTGCTATAAGCCGCACGTACGTTATTCTGCGATCCGGTAGCCACGATCAGATCAGCCTGCTCCATCAGCAAACGGGTCATGTTGCGCGATACCGGTTGCGGCAATATTTGCACCAGATCTGCAGGAGCGCCCACTTTGACCAGCGCCGCTCGCATTAGCTCGACGGTCGCATCCGTACTGCTCCAGCCTGCGGGAGAGGGGGCAATGACGATGGCATTAGCACCTTTGAGCGCCATCATCGCTTTATTCACCGGCGTCGCCGCCGGATTGGTGGACGGTGTTATTGCGGCCACTACCCCGACCGGCTTGCCGTAACGCACCATGCCATTACCCGCGTCGGGTTCGATGATACCCACTGTGCGCACGCGCATCAGATCGCGCAAGGTGCCGAAGGTTTTGCGCTGGTTCTTGATGATTTTGTCAGCGACGTTACCAATACCGGTATCGGCAACCGCCTGCTCGGCAAGGCGCTGGGCATTTTCGGGCTTGTACAACGACCACGCGACGGCCGTTACGGCTTCGTCTACTCGCGCCTGGTCCGCATCGGCGAATTGGCGAACCGCATGCTGCGCCCGCTCGATGAGTTGGGTAACGCTGTTAATTTCTTCGGTACTCGCGTCTTTTACCGCGGAGACTGCAGGTGAGGCCACAATTATTGTCCTGATGATCGGGAAAGGCGCAAGTTTACCTGCTGACTGGTTGAATGCAAAACACCACTGTAAGCTGTTTGCTCTGCGCGCCAGGGAAAAATAGTGGAGCAACAAATTCATTCAATGAAGCATCCGACATTGCGACTGATATTGACTCCTGCGGGTGCGTTGATTCCGCAATGATATCCCCTGCCCGGATTCCTGCTTGCGCAGGAATGATCTGAGCTGCAACAATGCGGCGCTTTAAACGGGAAGCTGACATTGCTGGCTGAATACGGAATCTGGATCGTCGCCTGGTGCTTTTTCGCACTCACCTGCGGCGGGTTCATCAAGGGCGCTCTCGGCGTCGGCACACCGCTGCTGACCGTGCCGATGATGGCACAGGTACTGCCGACACAAATGGCCATTGCCATCATGGCGATTCCGGTGGTAGTCGCCAATATCTGGCAGTTCGCCCAGGCTGAACGCAACGCTGAAGTGGTGGAACGTTTCTGGCCGACTTTTATCGCTATCCTGATCGGCACCTGGTTCGGGGTGAAGATTCTGGCGACGATCGATGAGGTCACGCTGATGTTCCTGGTCGGCATAGCTGTCATCGTTTTTGCGATTCTGCAAGGATCAAGGTTCCGCCTGCATCTGCCCGAATCAATCGTCAAGCCCGCCGGAGTCCTCTTTGGTGGTGCCTCGGGTCTGATTGGTGGCGTGTCGTCTTTCTTTGGCCCGATGCTGATCATCTACCTGATTTCGATCCGCGGACTCAGCAAGAACCAGTTCGTTAGTTCGATCAGTTTCCTCTACGTCAGCGCCGTCGTGCCCTGGGCACTGACGCTGTTCTATTTCGGCATCCTCGATGAGCGCCTGCTAATCTACTCCACGCTCGCCACACTGCCGGTAACGCTCGGTCTGTTGCTGGGTCAACGCATTCGCAGCTTCATCAGCGAAGCGCGCTTTCGCTACCTGATCATCGCCATTCTGATTGTTTCCGGACTATCAATGTTATGGCGTGCCACTCAATAGCCCGACTGGTGCTCAAGCTCGTTGGCACAACACCAGAGATTTCGGAGTTGATGCCGCTGTAAGCAACATTCCAGTGGCCATGCTGATCAACTTCGAGCAATCGTCAGGGTTTGGTCGATTGCCCTCTACAGTGGCCGTAAGTTCATCGCTAGACAGTACTCGCACGCTTGGTATACCATCGGCCTGATTTTTCAAAAAATCATTTACCTATAATAATCAGTCTGTATTCGGAGGAGTTCAATGAATTTCAAAAAAACTATGGCCGGTAGCGCAATCGCGCTGGCCACGACACTACTATCCGCCAATATTGCGCATGCGGCCTGTGCTACCGACAGCCTGCCGTCATCGATGGCCAAGCCCGATGGGTACCCCGCACGTGCGCTTAACATGGTGGTCCCCTATGGCCCAGCCGGTGGTTCGGGTCAGGTTGCCCAGGCTATGGCAGAGGCCGTCAGCGATCTGACCGGCGTCTCCATTAACCGTTCTCACAAATCAGGTGGTTCCGGCACTGTTGGGATGACTGCTTATATGGCAACTCCAGCTGATGGTTATTCCGTGATGGAACACATCGATGATGCGGCGAGCGCACATGCGCTGGATTCCGGGCGTCCCAATCCGGCCAGCGATCTAATTCCCCTGGTGACTTCGCAGATCACTTTTTCACAGATATTCATCCGTACTAACGAAGATCGTTTCACTGACTGGAATTCATTCGTCAAGTGGGTCAAGGCGCAAAACGGCAAGGCAACCATCGCCAACGTTTCCAAGGAAGGCTCGATGGAACGCGTGACGATGAAGTTCATCACCGATGCAACTGGAATGGAAATTCAGCAAATCTCCTTCGACAAGGGTGCGCCGCGTTACGGTGCGCTGGCGGGTGGACAGGTCGATGCGTTATTTGAGCAACCTGGTGACGTGCGTAGCTTCCTCGATGCCGGCAAGTTCAAGCCGATTCTTACTATTCTCAAGGAGTCTCCTGCGGCTTTTGCTGACGTCCCCAACCTGACCGATGCCGGTTTGAATTTCGAACCATTGTTCCGCTTCCGCGGTTTCTACGTACATAAGGATGCACCTGCCGATCGCGTCAAATGGTTACAATGGGCTTTTCAAAAAGCCTACTGTCAGCCTAGCTATCAGAAGTTCAACGAGAGCAAGTACATGACTCTGATCGAAAGTTACCGTGACACTGCGGGATCACAGAAGTTGATCACCACAACTGTCGCCCAGTATCGAGACGTTTATAAGTCAATGGGACTCGAAGTTAAATAGCGTCACCGCGCTGTTGACAAACCCGCGACGCCCGGGACCCCGGGCGTCGCTATTCGAGAGGTAAAACTCATGGGTAATCTCAGAACCGGACACCTCGTCGAAGGAGCTATCTGGCTGTCGCTGTCTCTGTTCCTTTACGCTTATTCGTTCGATTTTGACAATGACATCGAGATCTATAAGTTCGGCGCGACCGCCTGGCCGCGCACCATCATCCTGTTGATGGCCATCGCCGCGATCGGCCAGCTCTACCACCACTGGAAATACGGCGACGAAGTCTCAGGCAATATCATTAATGCCGCCAACGACGATGGCTCCGAGGAAGCGGCTCACGAGGCTCACCACGAATCACTGAGCTGGTATCTGTCAACCTTCGCCTTGCTGGTTATTCCTTTCGCCTACATGCGCGTTCCAGACTGGATCGCCGGCTGGCTCGAAGCAGATGGTTCAACCTTGCACGTACTGCGGATGGTCATTGCGGTCATTCTGATCGGGCTGTTCATGACCCAGATGAAGCGCAACATGGTCGGTGCGATTCTGGCTTTACCGTTATTCTTCGCCGTGATGCTCGAAGACATAGGATTCTACTCGTTAGCACCGTTTTTCATTGTCGGCGTCATGTTTCTGTTCGGGGAAACCCGGCCAAAACCTATGGCCGCTATCATGGGCCTGATCTACGGTCTGCTACTGCTGTTGTTCGTCAAAATTCTGTTTGTCGGCTTGCCGATCGGCAACATCCGTCCCTTCTACGATTTTGGTAGCTGGGTGGTTACCGTGCTGCAATAGGAGCCTACCAGTGGAAGTCTTCAATAATTTTCTGACCGGCACTATCACTCTGTTCAGTGATCCAGTCGGTATTCTGATCTTTTTCGGCGGCGTTATCGGCGGCATGTTGTTCGGTGCGATTCCTGGTGTCAGCATGCTCACACTCGCCGCCATACTGCTGCCATTTACGGCACATCTGTCACCCGAGCACGGCATCATGCTGTTTTCTGTGATCTATTGCACAGGCGTCTACGGTGGAGCTATCACCGCAATATTGTTCAATATTCCAGGCGCTCCGGAAAATGCGCCGACCGCCTTCGACGGTTACCCGATGACGCAGAAAGGTCAGGCCGGGAAAGCTGTCGGAGCCGCGGTCATGTGCTCCGCCATCGGCGGCGTCGTATCCTGCATCATCATGATGATCGCGACTGCACCAATTGCCGACTGGGCAATTTCCGCCTTCGGCCCGCCAGAAATATTTGCGCTGGTGTTTTTCGGCCTGGCCGTCGCATCCTCGGTCGGTGCCAAGACATTCTGGAAGGGCTGGCTGTCGATACTCATCGGCCTGATGGTCGCCGTGGTCGGCCTCGATCCGGTCGGTGGCATCGCGCGCTACGATTTTGAAATGCCCTACATGCTTGCCGGCATTCACTTTATTCCGACAATCCTCGGTTTTTTCGCGGTGTCTGAAATTTTCGTGCAGGCCGAGAAAAAGGCAATCGGATCGTATAAGGCACCCAAGATGGGCGTTGAATTTCCAACCCTGAAGGAATTACTAGCCCACAAAGTGGCGGTTGTTCGCTCAATTTTCATCGGTTTTTTCTGCGGTATCCTGCCCGGTATCGGCGCTACGCTGGCCGCATTCATGGGTTATAACGAAGCGGTGCGCTGGTCGAAGACCCCTGAAGAATTCGGTAAGGGCAAGCTTGAAGGCGTTATCTCTTCTGAAACCGCCAATAATGCGGCGACTGGTGCCGCAATGATCCCGCTGCTGGCGCTGGGTCTTCCCGGTGGCGCGCTCACCGCGATGATGGTTGGTGTTTTCCAGATGCACGACATGGAACCCGGTCCACTGGTATTCATGAACAGCGCCGACCTGGTGTGGGTCGTGTTCGCAGCGATGTTCTTCGCCAACCTATCGATCATTTTCGTCGGCTACCTCGAAACCAAGACCATCATCAACCTGCTTCGCATCCCGTTTCAGTTCCTTGCACCGATGATACTGCTACTGGCAACCGTGGGCGCCTACGCAGTGCGCGGCTTGACCATCGACGTGGTTGTCATGTTCCTCGCCGGCATAGTCGGTTTCTTCCTGCGGCGCTCGGGCTACTCGGTGGCCGGTATCGTGCTCGGTCTGATCCTCGGCAAGATCGGCGAACAGACTTTTGCCCAGGCGATGCAGATGCTGCATTTCGAGTGGAGTGGTTACTTCGATCGACCAATTGCTCTCGGCCTGCTGCTGGCGGGTTTTGCAACCCTCGGTGGCAGCATCTACGGTTCATTTTTCAAGAAGGCCAAACCTCCCTCTGCAAACCCGGCTACCTGACCTGTCAGCCTGAAGCCTGGCTGGGCTAGCCCAGCCAGGCAACCAGTCCGGACAGGCTCAGACCACCGGCCACAACACCGGCAACGAGACGACGCTTGAACAGGAAATAAGCGCCGAAGGCGATCGCCACGGCGCCCACACGAATCGGCAGCGATACGCTCGCCAGCTCACTTTCCGGCATCACGATCATTCGGAATATCAATCCCGCGACCATCGCGTAGGACACACAGGTAACCCAGCGGAAAAAAGCCCCGTTGGCATCGATACGCCGGGTCACCAGCACACCGAGCGCACGCCAGAAAAAGGTCGCGGCACCGCAGGCCAGCACGATCACCCAGAAGTTATCGATTTGCATGGTCACGCCGCGCCCGTTTGTCCAGATAGTTACCCAGCACAAAGCCCAGGCTGCCTCCGACCAGTCCGGTAACCAGCAAATCCACGGCAGGCCAAAAAAAATGGGAAAGTGGAATCGTGGCACAGCCTAATAGCATCGACATGCGCTGCGCACGACCCGGCACCGCAGACAACACCAGCGCAAAGAACAATGGGCTGACAAAAATCAGGCCCAGCACCAGGGTTAACGGCAACAGCACTGCTATGTGATATCCAAGCAGTGTGCCCACCACGGCGGCGAGCAGAATTGAGCTCGCAAAGGTGACGTAATATCGGTGTCGCCAGCCAGCTGCCACCTGCGGGAATTCACGCATACACATGGCCCAGGAATTGATCGATAGCAACTGCGCATCGAGCAACATGCGCGGGAAGCTGGCACGCTTGCGCGCCAGCGTCGGCATGAAGGAAACGACCATCGGCAGAAAGCGCGCATTGGCAAGGGAACAGGCTAATACGATAGCCATCAAACCCTGCCCGGTACGGGTTAGCTCGACCATGGCCAGTTGCCCCGGTAAACCCCAGATCAATAAGGATGCGACCGCGGCCATTTCGGCTCCAAAACCGGCGCTACGTGCCAGCGAACCGAAACCCATCATGGTAAAAAGCAGAATAAACGCCGGCAGTGACAGGGAGTCTACCAGGGCCTTGCGCATCACCGCGACGTTTCCAGCGAGCAGTTCCGGCGGATCTTTAACCGGGTTATCAGCGTCCATGATCAGATTCCGCAATCGGGCATACAGCCGATTCACAATCCGGCAAATTCAGCAACGACCGAGAGTGCAGGTACACAGTAGCGAAGGCAGTGCCGGTCATCAGTCAAGTGCGTCCTGCAGTATGCAGGCGATGTGTCGGGCAGTGCGCTCTGCGCCATCTTCGATCTGGTGACGGCAACTGGTGCCATTGGCAACCAGCAGGGTATCAGCTTCGGCTGCGCGCACAGCGGGCAGCAGGTCGAGCTCCGCCATCTTCATCGACAAATCGTAATGGCTTGCCTCATAACCAAAGGCACCGGCCATGCCGCAGCAACCGGAATCGATCACTTCGACTTCCA